>Ga0169931_10004546_pt1 | contig 21542 bp, 16 predicted proteins | sample Kivu_15m_20L_FD_129675 | JGI IMG/M metagenome (GOLD analysis project Ga0169931, IMG submission 129675) | Freshwater microbial communities from Lake Kivu, Western Province, Rwanda to study Microbial Dark Matter (Phase II) - Kivu_15m_20L... | ecosystem: Environmental > Aquatic > Freshwater > Lake... | reverse complement strand
TGGTTCGTCTGGTGCGGCCTGCCCGTCTACCGGCGCTTCCAACTGGCCGCGTTCCGAGCCGGCGCCGACAACCTGCGTCGGCTGGCCGCCTCAGGGTGCGGGCAGGCGGACCAAGGTGATGTCGGCGGGCTTGCAGCTTCCCAGCCGGATCTCCCCTGAGTTGGCCGCGGCGAAGACCGGCGGCTCGGGGTGGATTGGATCCACGTTGCCGGCGCGCCGTCCCGCATTGATCTTCTGCAGCCCGATGAAGTCGATGATGACTGGATTGGCGCTGGCCAGCAGGGTCTTTTCCGAGCGCACCCAGCCGGCGTCGAACGTCGGTCCGCCCAGCACCTGGTAGCGTTCGAGCGAGAGGATCGTGAGCGCATGGCCCTTGGCCAGGCCCGGGATCGCGCAGACTTCCACCGCCACCTTGGAGGCGTTGAAGGGGTTCTCCATGAAGCGCTCCGCGTTGGCCATGTTCCCGAGCGAAGCGGCGGCGATCGCGCCGTGCACGCCCAGGGCCTTGCTGTCGCTCAGCACCGGGAGGTTCACCCAGAAGTCCACCTCGTCGAAGAGCGTCTTGGGCAGCACGCTCACGCGCGCATCGCCCCAGGCCACGGGCGGAGAGCCAGGCCGGGGCAGCACCTGGTTCTCGTAGCGCAGCCTTTCCTCCGCGGCCCAAGCGGGCGCGAGCTTCTCCCATGCGATGACGGGCGAACCTTCGAAGTCCTGGGCGCCGTCGGCCACCGCGGGGAGAAAGCCCGCTTCGCGGAGCGCCAGGTCACGGGTGTCGCAGATGATGAGTCCTTCCCGTTTGAAGCCCCTGCGCACGAGCGCGGCGGAGACCGCCCGGACCAGCGGCTTTGGGGTGGACAGGCCCACGCCGGACTCGGAGCTCACCTTCAGTCCGCATCGCGCGGCCGTGGCGGGCGTGAGGCGCCGCCCCGTGCGCCGCTCAAACTCGTCGAGGGAACGTTCGACGGCAGACCCGTACTCTCCGTCGGAGAAGCCAGCCAGACGTTGTTCGATGAGGAGCGCCTTGGGGTCCGTCGGTGCGGCCAGCAGGGGACCGGCGGTCAGAGCCATCAGCAGCCGGAAGAGAGACATGGCTTCATTCTCCCCTGTCGTCATCCTTGGGCAAGCCGCTGTTTTGTTTGCAGGTAGGCCCCGTCAGTCCATCGTCAGCCCCATGTCCGCGTCCCCGCGCCGCACCCTCGGCCTCATCTTCCTGACCGTGTTCATGGACATCGTGGGGTTCAGCGTGGTCATCCCGCTCTTTCCCCATCTGCTTGACCATTATGTCACTAACGAGGGCAGCTCCGGCACCCTCATCGGGTGGATGTGCTCGGTGGCCGAGGCGATGGGAGGGGACACCGTCTTCAAGAAGACCGTGCTCTTCGGAGGGCTGCTGAGCGCGCTCTACTCCCTTTTGCAGTTCGTCTTCTCTCCGATCTGGGGCTCCCTTTCCGACCGTATCGGACGTCGCAAGGTCCTGACCTTCACCTTGGCCGGAGGCGCCCTCGCCTACGTGCTGTGGATCTTCGCCGCGCAGTTCTGGGTCGTCGTGCTCACCCGCGTCATCTGCGGCATCCTGGCGGGCAACATCGCCGTCGCGAGCGCCGCCGCCGCGGACGTCACGGAGGAGAAGGACCGCACCAAGGGGATGGCCGTGGTCGGCGTGGCCATCGGGCTGGGCTTCGTGTTCGGCCCCGTGATCGGCGCCATGGGCTCGCACTTCCAGCTGGCTCACGGCGTCCCGGACGGCCCCTTCGGACTCAACCCCTTCTCCGTGCCCGCGATGATCTCCGCCGGGCTCGCCGCGCTGAACTTCCTCCTCGTGCAGTTCCTCCTGCCGGAGACGCTGCCTCCCGGCCGTCGCGCCACCGAGTCACGGCCTTCCGTGTTCGACCTCGTGAAGGTCAGGTCCGCGTCCGTGCGTCGCGCCTCTTGGGCCAACCTCATCTACCAGGTGGCGTTCACGGGCATGGAGAACACCATCGTCTTCCTGACCTTCGCCCTTTTCGCCTACAGCCCCCGCGACAACGCCGTGCTCTTCCTGTTCAACGGAGCGGCGATGATCGTGGCGCAGGGACTCTCGCGCCGGCTCGTCGCGCGCCTCGGGCAGCGGAAGGTCGTCATGGGTGCGATGGCCTGCGCTGGGGCGGCCTTCGCCCTCATCGCCACGATTCCTCATGTCGTGGCCGTCCCGGGAGACGGTTCCCTGCCGATGTTCTACGCCGGCCTCGGCCTGATCTCCTTCGCCACCGGCCTCGTCCTGCCGAGCATGTCCTCGCTGGTCTCGCTGTATTCCGACCAGTCCGAGCAGGGGCGCAACCTCGGCATCCTCCGCTCCGCCGGCGCCCTCGCCCGCGTGGTCGGGCCGGTGGTCGCCGCGCTCGCCTACTTCCATTCCGGCACCCACCTTTGGGTCTACGCAGGCGGCGCCCTGCTGATGCTGCCGGCCCTGCTCGTGGTGCGTTCGCTGCCCGAGCCCTCCGTGGCGGGCTGATCAAGCTTCCCGCGCGAGCGCGCGTCCCAGCGCGTCGCCACCGCGGACCGCGTGCATGAGCGAGATGCCGCCACGGAAGGCTCCGTGGAAGCGGATGCCTGGCTCCTCCCGCTCCAGCGCCGCGAGGCAGGCTTCGCGCCTGCGCTGGTCGTGGTCGTATTGCGGGATGGCCTGCTCCCATCGCTGGATCCACTCGCGTTCGGGCGGGCCGGAGGCCCCGAGGATCTCGGAAAGCTCGCGGTCCACGACGCCTCGCAGCTCGTCGTCATCGCGCCGCGCCACGGCGGGCTGACGCGCCCCGCCCAGGAAGCAGCACAGCAGCGCCTTGCCCTCCGGAGCCCGGCCGGGAATCACGCTCGAGGGGAAGAGGCAGCCCAGCACGCGCCTGCCTTCCTCGCCCGGCGTGAGGTAACCGAATCCGTCCAAGGGGTGGCGGATGCGGCCGAGGTCGTAGCCGCGTGCGACCACCGTCACCGGGGGCGCTTCGCAGCGCGACCAGGGCACCAGACGTTCGGCCAGCGGGGCGTCGAACGGCCCGTCCTTCCATCTCCAGGGTGGCGTCGTGACGATGACCTTGTCGCAGACCACCTGCTCCTCGGAGCCGTCGGTGTTCCTGCGGATCACGGCGGACCAGCCGGCTCCTTCCTTTTTCAGCCGTTCGGCCCGCCAGCCGAGACGGAACTCCGCGCCTTGGCCCGCCCGTTCGCGCATCGCGTCGGCCAGCTGCTGCATGCCCAGCCTGAAGCCCACGACCCTCCGCGCGTGGCCGCGACGACGGATGAGCCCAAGGATGACCGAGCCGCATTCGGCCTCAAGCCGGTGGACGGAGGGGAAGCAAGCGGCCATGTCCAGACGGTCGGGGTCGCCGGCATGGACTCCAGAGACGACCGGATCCATCAGCCGGGCGGCGGCCTCGCGGCCGAACCTTCGCGTCGCGAACGCCGCCACCGTCTCGCCCGCATGTCCCCCGCGCGGGATGAACGGTTCGGCGAGCAGGCGGAGCCGGCCCAGCGGGCTTAGCAGCCCCGAGGTTAGCAGCGAAAGGGGGCTCGGTCTGAGCGCATGCAGCCTGCCCTGGGACAGGATGAACCGTTTGGCTGATTCCGTCCGGGACTCCCGGATGTCATCCGTCAGGCTGTAGGAGCAGAGCAGCTCATGGTCGGCGGTCTGCTCCAGCTGCAGCGTGTTCGGTCCCGTCTCCACGGTCCATCCGTCCTCCACTGTCGTCCGGATCGAGCCTCCGACCCGGTCCGCAGGGTCGACCACCAGGCAGCCGCGCCCGGCTTCCGCCAGGGCGGCGGCGGCGGCGAGTCCGGCCGGGCCTGCGCCCAGAATCATGACGTCGACCTTCATCCATGAGGAGATAACCCCCGAAAGTCCCTATGGCAATCTAACGCGGATTCTCCAACGTGCGGGCATGCGGTCCGCCTGCCTCACGCTGCTGCTCCCCTTCGCGGCTTTCGCCGACACCGTCACCCTCAAGGATGGCACCTTCCTGCGCGGCCGCATCGAGCGCATCGTGGACGGGCGGCTCGAGGTCACCGTGCCCCTGCTCGGTGACGCCGTGCAGCGCGTCGCGCTCGCCTCCGTCGAGTCCTTCCAGGTCGACGATGACGTGCGTCTGAGCGACGGCGGTTCCGTGCGTCGCGGCCGCGTCTCGGCCGCCGGGGGCAGGGCGGTCGCCTCCGGATCGGCCGAATCCGTCACCCTGGATGAGCGCGCTGAGCTCTGGCGTGACGCCGTGCCGCGTCCGCATGACGTCCCGCCTTCGCGCAAGTGGACAGCCCAGGCCGATCTCGACGTCTCCGGGCGGTCCGGCGCCACCACCGGCAGCGGCTTCGCCGCCGGGTTCCTCGCCCGGGGTGAGTCCGCCGAGGACGTCATCACCGCTGGCGTGCGCACGGCGCGCAACACCGCGGGCACCCAGATCGCCGCCGACGACCTGCACGCCCAGCTCTCGTATGAGACCAACCCGGCCGAGGTGGCCTTCTGGTACCTGCGCACCGACACCGGGTATGACCATGCCCGTCAGGTCGACTTCCTGACCCTCAACACCGTCGGGCTCGGCTTCCGCGTCTTCCAGGATTCTCGGGGCAAGCTCGACCTGCGAACCGGCGTCGGACATCGCTATGAGACTTACATGTCCGAGCTTCAGCCCACGCTAGCGGCGCCGTCGGCCGATCTCGGGCTGATTTTCGACCGTGACTTCGGCTGGGTCGAATGGAACACGCAGATTTCCGCGATCCCCTCCCTTGAGCGCTGGAATGAATACTATCTGCGGCACGAGACCTATTTCGGTGTACTCCGCGGTCAGGGGCCCCTTTCGATTCGACTCGGCATCACCCATGACTTGAGAGGCAATCCTGTCCCACCTCAGGTCAGGCTAGGGACGGCCTATTTCATGAGACTAGTCTATGCTTGGAAATGAGCAGTCCCTTTGTGACTACTTTTAAACATTAAAGTCTAAAAGTAATCATATTGCCTATGAGTAACTAGCGGTGGACGGCGTGGCATAGGCGGTGCTTTTGTTGAGCTCCCAACGAGTTTCCATCCATGAGCACCAATCCCGCCCGCCGCGATGCCATCAAGGCCATCGCCTCACAGCCTGCCCTCAAGGGGACCTTCGACTTCCGCAGCGAGAAGATCGACCTGATCTACGGGCAGAACGTCTTCTCCCTCGAGAAGATGGAGAAGCGTCTGCCGAAGGAAGTCTTCAAGTCGCTCAAGTCCTCGATCGAGACCGGCTCCAAGCTCGACGGCGCGGTCTCCGACACCGTCGCCGCCGCCATCAAGGACTGGGCGCTCGAGCGCGGCGCCTCGCACTACGCGCACGTCTTCTACCCGCTCACCGGCCTCACCGCCGAGAAGCACGACACCTTCTTCGAGCCTCACGGTACCGGCACCCTCGCCCAGTTCTCCGGCAAGGCGCTGATCCAGGCCGAGCCTGACGCCTCTTCGTTCCCCAACGGCGGCCTGCGCTCCACCTTCGAGGCCCGCGGCTACACCGCGTGGGACGTGACCTCCCCGGCCTTCATCCTCGACGGCGTCAACGGCTCGACGCTCTGCATCCCCACCGCCTTCGTCTCCTGGAAGGGCGAAGCCCTAGACAAGAAGACCCCGCTGTTGCGCTCGATGCACGCCGTGAACAAGGCCGCCCAGCGCGTCCTCGCCCATTTCGGCAAGAAGTCCTCCTTCATCACCGCCTCATGCGGCCCCGAGCAGGAGTACTTCCTGATCGATGCCCGTCTCTTCTATCTCCGTCCCGACCTCTACACCTGCGGACGTTCGCTCTTCGGCGCCAGGCCCGCCAAGGGCCAGGAGTTCGAGGACCAGTATTTCGGCACCATCCCCGACCGCGTGCTCGCCTGCATGATGGAGACCGAGCGCGAGTGCTTCAAGCTGGGGATCCCGATCAAGACCCGCCACAACGAGGTCGCCCCGGCCCAGTACGAAGTCGCCCCGATCTACGAGTCCGCCAACGTCGCGCACGACCACCAGATGCTCACGATGACGCTGCTCAAGCGCGTCGCCGCCCAGCACGGCTTCGTCTGCCTCCTGGCTGAGAAGCCCTTCGCCGGCGTCAACGGTTCCGGCAAGCACGTCAACTGGTCCTTGGGCGGTCCCGGCGTCGGCAACCTCCTCGAGCCCGGCACCGATCCCCACGCCAACGCCCAGTTCCTCGCCTTCTGCGCCGCGGTCATCCGCGCCGTCGACAAGCACCAGGGCCTCCTGCGCGCCTCCGTCGCCTCGGCCGGCAACGACCACCGCCTCGGGGCCAACGAGGCTCCCCCGGCGATCATCTCCATCTACCTCGGGGACATGCTCAATGACGTCATCGAGCAGGTGAAGAAGAGCGGCGCGGCCTCGTCCTCCAAGAAGGGAGGCACGATGCACATCGGCGTCGACACGCTCCCCGTGCTGCCCAAGGACGCCGGCGACCGCAACCGCACCAGCCCGTTCGCCTTCACCGGCAACAAGTTCGAGTTCCGCGCCGTCGGATCCGCCTTCTCCGTGGCCGGCCCCCTGACCGTGCTCAACACGATCCTCGCCGACTCCCTCTCCGAGATGGACGAGGAGCTGACCGCCGCGAAGAAGAAGCAGTCCGACTTCAACAAGGCCCTTGAGTCTGTCCTCAAGCACATCCTCACGAAGCACGGCCGCATCATCTTCAACGGCAACGGCTACTCCGAGGCATGGCACAAGGAAGCCGCGAAGCGCGGACTCAAGAACCTCCGCACCACCCCCGACGCACTGCCTGAGATGGTCGCCAAGTCCACCGTCGAGGTCTTCGAGCGGCAGGGCGTCCTCTCCAAGGCCGAGCTCGAGTCCCGCGAGGAGATCTACACCCACTCCTATGTGCTCTCCGTCAACACCGAGTCCAAGCTCGTCCATGACATCGGCCGCACGATGCTGCTGCCCGCCGCGCTCAAGTTCGCCGCCGAGCTCACGCCCGTCGAGAAGAGCAAGTCCGGCGGCAAGCTCCGTAAGGACGTCCTCGCCCTAGCCGACAAGCTGGCTGCCGCGCTCGACGAGCTCGACGACCTCCGCGCCGTGACCAAGTCGAACACCCATGCCCAGGCGCATCACGCCTGCGACAAGGTGCTCCCCGCGATGCTGAAGGCGCGCGGCTTCGCCGACGCGCTCGAGGACATCGTCTCCGACGAGCACTGGCCGCTGCCCTCCTACCAGGAGATGCTGTTCCTCCGCTGAACGGGGAGTCAGTTTCCCGACGAAGGGCCGGACTCACGTCCGGCCCTTCCTGTTTCCAGGGCGCGCGTCCCGCCAAAGCAGAAGGCCCGTCAGGGACGGGCCTTCGGTCGGGTCGCTGAGCCCGGGCTCAGGCGTTCTCCCACTTCTTGCGGAGGTAGGCGTTGAAGTTCTTGACCTTCTTCTTGCGGCGGCGGCGTTCGGCGGGCTTCTCAAAGCCTCGCTTGGCGCGGGCGTCCTTGATGATGCCTTCGCGGTCGACCTTCTTCTTGAGGCGGCGGAGGGCCTTGTCGACCGTCTCGCCCTTGCGGATCTTGATTTCTACGGACATGTTCGTTGAAGGGGTCGAAGCAACAGGCGGCGGGGGGGTGCGTCAACCCCGAAACGCCCGCCCTCGGGCCCGTGAATAAGTGCCCCGGGACGCGGGCACTAGACGCTTGCGGGAGGGGTGGGGCGGGGCAATCGTGCCCGACGCCCCTCGATGTACCTCAAGGAAATCGTCGTCAACGGATTCAAGAGCTTCGCCGACCGGACCCGCATCGAGCTCCGCCCCGGCATCACGGCGGTCGTCGGGCCCAATGGCTGCGGGAAGTCCAACATCGTGGACGCCATCCGCTGGGTGCTGGGCGAGCAGAGCGCCAAGTCCCTGCGTGCGCCCGCCATGCAGGACGTCATCTTCTCCGGCACCGACCGTCGCAAGCCCCTGCCCCAGTGCGAAGTCGAGCTGATCTTCGCCGACTGCGAGAAGGAGCTGGGCACCACGTTCGCGGAGGTCTCCGTCTCCCGCCGCCTGCAGCACGAGGGGGCCAGCGACTACTTCATCAACGGCAAGCCCTCGCGGCTGAAGGACATCCACCGGCTGTTCATGGACACCGGAGTCGGCCGCATGTCCTATTCGTTCATGGTGCAGGGGCAGATCGACCAGGTCCTCTCCGCCAATCCCGCTGAGCGCCGTTATCTCTTCGAGGAGGCGGCGGGCATCACGCGTTACAAGACGCAGCGACGCGAGGCCCTCAATAAGCTGGCCGGCGTCGACGCCAACCTTGCTCGCGTCACCGACGTCATCACCGAGGTCGGGCGTCAGATCGCCGTCCTCCGCCGCCAAGCCGCCAAGGCCATGCGCTACCGCCGGCTGCGTCACCGCTTCGTCCATCTCGACCTCGCCTGGCAGGCCAGGCAGCACGGTGAGCGCCGCGTCCAGGTCGCCGACCTTGAGTCGCGCGCCGCCGTCTGCCGCGCCGAGTCGGCGGGGCTGTCGGAATCGCTGCGCGTCCGCGAGGAGGCGCTCTCCGGCTCACGTGCCCGTCGCTCCGAGCTTTCTCTCGCCGTCGAGGAGGACCAGCAGGCTCTGTTCACCCTGCGCGCCGACCGCGACGCCGCCGAATCCCGCGCCAGGACCGCCGATCTCCGCGCCGACGACCTTTCGCAGCGTCTGGGCTCCATCCGGGCCGAAGCCGCCGAGGCGGACCGCCAGGTCGCCGAGTTCGAGGCCCGGTTGCGCGGCCGCACCGACGACCGTTCCTCCGCCGACGGCGCCTACAGCGCCACCGACGCCGCCTACCGTGAGAAGACCGCCGAGGTCGAGGACGCGGCCCGTCTCCTCGTCGAGGATGAGACCCGCCTGCGCCGCCTGCGCCAGGACGTGCTCGTGGCCGAGGGCGAGATGACCCGCGCCCGCGGCGACCTGACCAACCTCGAGGTGGACCTCCGCGGCTTCCAGACGCGCCACCAGGACCTGACCGATTCCGTCTCACGCGCCGTCGCCGAGCAGGAGGCGCTCGCCCGCCGCGCCAACGAGAGCGCCGTCGTCGTCACCTCCCGCCACGGCGAGCTCACCTCCGTCCGGACCTCGGAGCAGGAGGCCGTCGAGAAGGGCAGGGCGCTCCTCGCCGAATTCCGCGGGCTGCAGCAGACAATCTCCGAGCAGGACCGCGTCGTGGCCAAGCTCTCCGCGCAGCTCGGGCTCCTTGAGCAGATGCAGGCCAGGATGGAAGGTTTCTCCGAGGCCGCCAAGGCGGTGCTCAAGGGGGAGTTCTCCGACACCGTGGCGGCTGGCAAGGCCTCGGCCCTCGCCGAACTCGTCACCGTGACCGACGTCTCCTCGGCCGCCGCGCTCGAGGCCATCCTGGGCGCCGCTTCCGAGGCCGTCGCGCTGGATTCGGCGGACGTCCTTCCCGACCTCGTCGCCCGCATCAGCGAGCGTGACCTCGGACGGGCCGTCTTCCAGGTGGAGGCTCCGCCCACCGCCCGTTCCGCGCAGCAGGTCCCGGCTTGGCTCAAGCCCGCCGCATCGGCCGTCAGGCCCAGGTCCGCGGCCCACGCGCGCCTCGTCGCGAACCTCTTCGACGGCTGCTATGTATGCCCGTCGCTCGGCGAGTTCGTCCGCTGGTGGAAGGCGAACCCCTCGTTTGAATTCTTCCTCGTCGCCACGCCCGAGGGCGACCTCGTCGACCGCCGGGGGCTGGTCTTCGCCGGCCGCCCGCGCAAGTCCGCCGGTTCCGGCGCCGGCGTATTCTCCCGTGAGTCCGAAATCCGCGCCGCGCGCGGCTCCTTGGAGTCGGAGAACGACCGGCTCACCGCGCTCAACGAAAGGGCCCTCGGCCTGCAGCGTGACATTGACGCGGCCGAAACGGACGCGTCGGCCCGCCGCGAGTCCGTCGACCGCGCCTCCCAGGAGCTTTCCGTCGCCCAGGCCGACGAGCGTTCCGCCCGTGCCGCCCTGAGCGCCGTGGACGAGCGCATCGCCCGCGAGCAGAGGCAGCTCGCCGAGCTCGACGCGTCAAGGGCCGACGCCCTTGCTCGTCGCGACCGGGCGCAGTCCGCCCTTTCGGCCAAGGACGCCGACGTCAGCCGCCTCCGCGAGGAGATCGCTCAGGCTGAGTCCTCGCTAGAATCCCGACGTCAGGAGGTCGAGGTCCGCCGCAACGCCCTCGGTGACGTCCGCCTCTCTCGTGCCGAGCAGCTGCAGCGCCTCGAGACCGTCGGCAAGGAGCTGGCCGAACTGGAGTCGCGCCGTGCCGAGGCCGGCGCCCGCTCCTCCGCCCGGCGCAACGAGGCGGGGCAGAACGAGAAGATGATCGGTGAGCTGCGCGCCGAGTCCGCCGCCGCCCGCGAGCTTGCGGAGCGTCTCCGCGTCGACGCCGAGTCCGCCGCCGCCGAGCTCGCCGAACGCCGCAACGAGCTGGCCCGGCTGGACGCCGAGCTGGAGACCGAGGACCGCGTGCTGGCCGTCGACCGCGACCGCCTGCGTGACGCCGAGTCGCGCCTCAAGTCCCTTGAAGTCTCGCTGGCCGAGCAGGGTTCCCAGTGCGGCTTCATCGCCGAGAAGGTGCGCACCGAGCACCAGCTCGAGGTGGCCGACGTCGACTGGCGCCTCCAGCTCTGGCTGGCTGACGGCGAACCCGAAGGCCTCTCCGCCCTAGAGGATCTGGACGAGGCCGAGGACGGCGAAGGCGCCGCGGCCGCGCCCCGCGCGCCCGCCCGGCGCGCCGACCCGTCGCCCGAGGACCTTGCCGCCCTTGAGTCGGCCGACTGGCCGCCCCTCGTCCGAGAGATCTCCGACCTGCGTGACCGCATCGCCGGCATGGGTTCCGTGAACCTCGTGGCCGTCGAGGAGTATTCCTCGCTGCGGGAGCGCCACGGCTTCCTCACCGCCCAGAGCGACGACCTCTGGAAGTCCAAGGAGGAGCTCACCAAGGCGATCGAGGAACTCAACCAGACCTCGCTCCAGCTCTTCACCGAGACCTTCGAGCAGGTGCGCAAGAACTTCAAGTTCACCTTCGGGCGACTCTTCGTCGGCGGCACCGCCGACCTCCAGCTCGTGCAGTCCGAGGACCCGCTCGAGAGCGGCATCGACATCATCGCGCAGCCCCCCGGCACCAAGCTCCGCAGCATCTCCCTGCTCTCCGGAGGCCAGCGCACGATGACCGCCGTCGCGCTCCTGTTCGCCATCTACATGGTGAAGCCCTCCCCGCTCTGCGTGCTCGACGAGCTCGACGCCCCCCTGGATGACACCAATGTCGGCCGGTTCACCGACATCGTGCGGGAGTTCACCCGATTCTCGCAGTTCCTGGTGATCACCCACAACAAGCGCACCGTGTCCGCCGCCGACGACATCTTCGGGGCCACCATGCAGGAGAAGGGGGTCACCCGCCTGTTCTCCATGCGTTTCAACCGGGAAAGGGACGAGGCCGAGCCCTCCCCGGGGGGCGGCTTCACGATGGCTCGCTGAGGTCGCTTGCCTCCCGAGGGGAGGGGGTTAGGCTTTGGTCATGCTCCGCCTCTTCGCCATGCTCCTACTGGGCCCGGCCATCGTGCTGGGCGCCGTCAGATTCGAGACCGACCCGCGTCCCCTGGACCGGACCCGACCCAACGCCAGCCACGCCGACATGCTCGACCGGGTCATGCCCGCCGTGGTCAGCGTGCGCACCGCCGAGGTCGTCCCTGACTCCGTGCTCCGCCGCTTCCGCGGACGCATCGACCAGAGCAAGGTCATCACCGACAGAAAGACCGGCGAGACCCTCGTCCCCCTCGGCCTCGGCTCCGGCACCATCATCCACCCGGACGGCTACGTCGTGACCAATCGCCACGTCGTTATGCTCGACGATGAGCGCGTGGCGTCGGCCGCCTTCGTGCAGCTCTCGGACGGCCGTCAGTTGCGCGCCCGCGTGCTGGGGGTCGATGAGGGCACGGATGTCGCCGTGCTCAAGGTGGCCGAGCGGAACCTTCCCTTCGCCAGGTTCGCCGACAGCGACAAGGCGAGGGTGGGGGACGTCGTGTTCGCGATCGGCAACCCGCTCGGCGTGGGCATGACCGTGACCTCCGGCATCGTCTCCGCCACCGGGCGTTCCACCCAGGCGGAACTGGCCTTCCAGGACTTCATACAGACCGACGCCGCCATCAACCAGGGCAATTCCGGAGGCCCGCTGATCGACACCGAAGGCCGCATCCTCGGGATGAACACCATGATCCGGACCGACGGCGGCGGCGGCAACATCGGCATCGGTTTCTCCATCCCCTCCAACCTCATGCTCAGCGTGGCGCTCGATCTGGCCAATTCGGGCAAAGTCGTGCGCGGCATGATCGGCGTGAACGGGGAGGACCTCCCCGCCGATGAGGCGGTGCGCCTGTCTTTGAATCGCGGCGGAGCCGCACGCATCACTTCGGCGCTGCCCACGGGGCCCGCCGCCAAGGCCGGCCTGCGGGCGGGCGATGTCATCGTGGCAGTCGACGGGCGGCCCTTCCAGAGCTGGAACGAGCTTCGCCTGGCCATCGCCCGTCGTAAGCCCGGGGAGACCGTCGTGCTCTCCTTCCTGCGGGAGGGCAGGGGCTCGCTCGCCAAGGTCACCGTGGCGGAGAGGCCTTCGGGCAACTGATTCGTGCGGGCACTCCGGGTGATGCGCAATCTGGCGGGAGGCAGGATGCCTCCTCTCACCAGAACCGCGCTTCTATCCGGTCTGGCGGCCTTCCTGCTTTCTCTGATTGTTTTCAAGCCCATCGCCCCGATCCGTGGTCGCGCTCCTTCGGCCAGGGTCGGGACGGTGCTGCTTTCCGCCGAGGATCCTCTGGCTCAACGCGCCCAGCTGCTGGATGAGTCCCTTGTATTCCTCCCCTCTTCAAGCACCCCGTTGTCTCCTTCGGGCGGTTACCAGGTCAGTGCGGAGGGAACCCCTTTCTCAGGATTCCCGCCTATACTTCGCTTTGAGCCTAATCGCAGTCCGGATTTACCTGTAGAATCGAACTTTTCCAAGTTTTCTGCCCCACTGGATGGTGTTAATCCAATAAATGGAGACCCTTTTATGACTTTTTCATCCACTTCGGCTCCACTTAAATCAATAAAGCCTAGGAGCGTCTATTGTGCCGTCAGTCCGGTTCAATCAGTGCAAAACACGATTTTAATCATAGAAGTGGGTGAAAATCCCATTTTTAAGCCTTTTAAAAGCGGATTTCATGTTTTAAAAGCCTACATAGGAGTTGATTCTTTGGGATTATTAGGGAAACCAACCATTCAGATGTCATCGGGAGATCCCAAATTGGATCAGGCGTCTTTGGATTGGATAGGCCGGCAGGATTGGGAGGGTAAGCTGGCCCCCGGAGTGTACCTGATTTCGCTCGGTCCTTAGCCCTGAAAACGGTTGTAAAAGCCCTGCAAAAATCCGCTTGACGGTGGGAAGCCGGTTCCTCATTCAAACCTTTCCCATCGTGTCTCAGCGCACGAGGCGGAACGCCCCTGTAGCTCAGTCGGCAGAGCGCGTCCTTGGTAAGGACGAGGTCGGCGGTTCAAATCCGCTCGGGGGCTCCATCACTTTTCCACGCAATCCCAACCACCTCCACCACCCAAAACCATGGCCAAAGAGAAGTTCAATCGCACCAAGCCGCACGTCAATGTCGGCACCATCGGTCACATCGACCATGGCAAGTCCACCACCACCGCCGCGATTGTCGCCGTCCAGGCGCGCAAGGGCCTGGCCGAGAACAAGTCCTATTCTGAAATCACGAAGGGCGGCACCGTCCGTGACGCCACCAAGACCGTGACCATCGCCGCTTCGCACGTCGAGTACGAGTCCGACAAGCGTCACTACGCCCACGTCGACTGCCCCGGCCACGCTGACTTCGTCAAGAACATGATTACCGGCGCCGCGCAGATGGACGGCGCGATTCTCGTCGTATCCGCCGCCGACGGCGTGATGCCCCAGACCAAGGAGCACATCCTCCTCGCCCGCCAGGTCGGCGTGCCGAAGATCGTCGTCTGGCTCAACAAGATCGACCTTTCCGAGCCCGACCTCATCGACCTCGTCGAGATGGAAGTCCGCGACCTCCTCAACAAGTACCAGTACGACGGCGACAAGGCCAAGATCGTCCGCGGTTCCGCCACCGCCGCCATCGAGGGCAAGCCCGAGGGCGAGCAGGCTATCCAGAACCTTCTGGACGCCCTTGACGCCGAGATCCCCGAGCCCAAGCGCGAAGTCGACAAGCCCTTCATGATGTCCGTCGAAGACGTCTTCTCCATCACCGGTCGCGGCACCGTCGCCACCGGACGCATCGAGCGCGGCGTCGTCAAGGTCGGTGAGGAAATCGAGATCGTCGGTCTCCGCGACACCCAGAAGACCACCGTCACCGGCGTCGAGATGTTCCGCAAGGAGCTCGACCAGGGCCAGGCCGGCGACAACGTCGGCCTCCTTCTCCGCGGCGTCGAGAAGAACCAGGTCGAGCGCGGCCAGGTCCTCGCCAAGATCGGCAGCATCAAGCCCCACACCGTCGCCAAGGCCCAGATCTACGTCCTCAAGGCTGACGAAGGCGGCCGTCACACCTCCTTCACGAACAACTACCGCCCGCAGTTCTTCTTCGGCACCTGCGACGCCACCGGCACCGTCGTGCTCCCCCAGGGAGTCGAGATGGTGATGCCCGGTGACAACGTCGCCATCACCATCGAGCTCCAGAAGCCCGTGGCGATGGAGAAAGGCCAGCGCTTCGCCCTCCGCGAAGGCGGCAAGACGATCGGCGCCGGCCAGATCCTGGAGATCACCAAGTGATTCGCCAGCCCTAGGGCCCCGAAGGGTGCCGAGGCCTCCCCCGAGGTCCGGCACCCGTCCCTTTGAAACATCACACAGGACGGTAGCTCAACTGGCAGAGTAGCGGTCTCCAAAACCGTTGGTTGTGGGTTCGATTCCCACCCGTCCTGCCATCTCTCCCACCAAACGAAACATCATGACCGGCATCCTCGGACGCATCCGCGCCTTCTGGAACGAGACCATCACCGAGGTCTTCGTCAAGGCGTCGTGGCCGTCCTTCAAGGAGCTGGTCGACTCCACGGCCGTGGTCCTCGCCGTGACGGCGCTCCTCGGCGCCGTGGTGTTCCTCTGCGACTTCTCCCTCTCCAACCTCGTCCAGTTCGCCACGCGCCTCCTGCGCTGAACCCCCATGGCCGCCCCTTCCTCCGACTTCCGCTGGTACACGCTCCAGACTCTCTCCAACAACGAGGGTAAGGTTAAGCGCCTGCTCGACAAGGCCGTGAAGGACGAGGAGATGTCCGACTACGTCGCCGAGATTCTCATGCCCGTGAAGACCGTGAAGGACTTCCGCAACGGAAAGAAGCGCGAGAGCGAGATGAAGCTCTACCCTTCGTACCTCTCCGTGCGCGCCCGTCTCTTCGACGACGAGGGTTCGCTGCTCGAGGGCCCTTGGAACTTCCTGCGCAACGTCGACGGCGTCATCGGCCTCATCGGTGGCATGAACCCCGTGCCCCTCAAGGCCGAGGAGATCAGCACCATCCTCCAGCAGATGGCCGATGCGGCCGACAAGGTCGTGCCCAAGGTGAGCTTCCACGCCGGCGAACGCGTCAAGATCACCGACGGCCCCTTCGCCAACCTCTCCGGCAACATCGACAAGATCGACGCCGACCGCGGCAAGCTCGAGGTCTCCGTCGACATCTTCGGACGTTCCACGCCCGTCGAACTTGAATTCTGGCAGGTCGAGCGCGACGACCGCGACTGACCGACCCATCCACCCGCCCCTCTCATCACAACACCATGGCCAAGAAAGTAGTAGGCGAAATCAGGCTCCAGCTCCCCGCCGGCGCCGCCAACCCCGCGCCCCCCGTGGGCCCCGCCCTCGGCGCCAAGGGCGTCAACATCATGGCGTTCTGCAAGGAGTTCAACGCCAAGACCAAGGACCAGGCCGGCCTGATCCTTCCGGTCATCATCTCCGTCTACCAGGACAAGTCCTTCACCTTCATCCTCAAGTCGCCTCCCGCGTCGGTCCTCCTCAAGAAGGCCGCCAAGATTGAGTCCGGCTCGAAGGTCCCGAACCGCGACAAGGTCGGCAAGGTGACCAAGAAGCAGCTCCTCGAGATCGTCGAGCTGAAGAAGAAGGACCTCAACGCCGTCAACCCCGACAACGCCGCGCGCATGATCGCCGGCACCGCCCGTTCCATGGGCATCGAGGTCATCGGCTGAGCCCGGCCTTTCCCAACCCAAACCGCCAACCACTGCACGAAGCAGGAGACCAAAAGTCGCCATGAGCAAGAACCCCAGCAAGCGCTACCGCGCCGCCCTCCAGATCGCCGACCTGAAGGCCAATTACGAAGTCCCGCAGGCCGTCGACATCCTCAAGAAGATGCCGTCCGCCAAGTTTGACGAGACCGTCGAGATTTCCGCCTTCCTGGGCGTCGATCCCAAGCAGTCCGACCAGATGGTGCGCGGCACCGTCTCCCTCCCGAACGGGTCGGGCAAGAAGATCAAGGTGCTCGCCTTCACCGAGAATCCCGCCGAGGCCCTTGCCGCCGGCGCCGATTACGCCGGCCTCGCCGACCTCATCGCCAAGGTCAACGGAGGCTTCCTCGACTTCGACGTCGCCATCTCCACCACCAGCGCGATGAAGGACGTCCGCCAGGTCGCCCGCGTGCTCGGACCCAAGGGCCTCATGCCCAATCCCAAGTCCGGAACCGTCTCCGACAACCTTCCCAAGACCATCAAGGAGGTCAAGGCGGGCCGCGTTGAGTTCAAAATGGACAAGACCGGCAGCGTCGTGATCGTCATCGGAAAGAAGTCCTTCTCCTCCCAGCAGCTGGCGGAGAACGCCCAGGCCGCCCTCGCGGCGCTCGTGAAGGCTCAGCCCGCCGGCTTCGCCGGTGGACGCTTCATCCGATCCATCACCATCAGCGCCAGCATGAGCCCGGGCGTCGGCGTGGACCTCAAGCCCTACTCCGCCGTCGTGGCCGCCTGAACCGCATAACCCGAAACCATCCCCACCATGCGCGCTGAAAAGCAGTATCTCGTCGACGAAGTGGCCGCCCAGCTGGCCTCCTCGAACTACCTCCTCCTCGCCAACTTCACCGGCGTCACCGTCCAAGACTCCGCCTCCGTGCGCGACCAGCTCCGCGCCCACGGGGCCGAATACCACGTCGTGAAGAATAGCATCCTGAACATCGCCGCGAAGCAGGCGAACCTGCCCGACATCTCCGCCCACCTGAGCGGCCATACCGCGCTCGTGACCGGCGGCAAGAACCCCAGCGGCGTCGCCAAGGTCCTCGTCAGCTTCTTCAAGGACTTCTCCAAGCTCGACGTGAAGGCCGGCGTGCTCGACGCCAAGTTCCTCTCCAAGTCCGAGATCGAGGCGCTCTCCAAGCTGCCCTCCCTCGACGGCATCCGCGCCCAGCTCCTCTCCCTCCTCACCCAGCCCGCCGCGTCCCTCGTGCGCGTCCTGGACGCGAAGGCCAAGAAGGAGGCCCCCGCGGCCTGACCCCTTTCTCTGCCGGAGGCCGTCCAAGTGGGCGGTCCCGAGGCGGAGGGAACCTAAACCCAAACACACACAACATCCAACGAATCCCGGTTAGGGGCCCCTCGCCCTCAATTGTCCTCCCCGGACGCTAACCGTTCAAGGAACCATACCAACATGAGCAACATCACCAAGGAACAGGTCGTCGAATGGCTGAGCGCCCAGAGCGTGCTCGAGATCGCCGCCCTCGTGAAGGACCTCGAGGCCAAGTGGGGCGTTTCCGCCGCCGCTCCGGTCGCCGTAGTCGCCGCCGGCGGAGCCGCCGGAGGTGCCGCCGCCGCCGAGGAGAAGACCGCCTTCGACGTCATCCTCAAGGCCAAGGGAGCCAACCCGATCAACGTCATCAAGGAAGTCCGAGCCATCACCGGCCTCGCACTCAAGGAGGCCAAGGACCTCGTCGACGGCGCTCCCAAGCCCGTCAAGGAGGGCGTCACCAAGGACGAGGCCAAGGACATCGAGGCCAAGCTCAAGGCCGCCGGCGCCGAGGTCGAGGTCAAGTAACCTCACGCGTCCCCGCTTTCAGGCGGGGAGGCGCCGCGCACGCGCAGCCCTCCCCGCCTTTCTTTCCCCCCTGCGGCGCCCCGCCGCCCTAAAAACCGGGGCCAACCAGCCAGCCACCTTCACCAGCCTTTCCGAGCCCACCCTCACACGTCATGCCCCCAGAGCGCAAAAACTTCGGCCGTCTCCGTGAAGTAATCCCGCCGCCCAACCTGATCGAGAACCAGATCCTCTCGTTCAACGAGTTCCTGCAGCTCGACGCCGCCTCGGCGCCCGCCCGCAAGAACCTCGGCCTTGAGGCCGTCTTCCGCGAGGCCTTCCCGGTCGAGAGCAACAACGGCAACTTCCGTCTGGAGTACCTCGAGTACGGGCTCCAGATGCCCAAGTCGACCGAGCTCGAGTGCATCCGCGAGGGCACGACCTACGCCATCTCCGTCATGCTGAAGCTGCGTCTCCGCGAGAAGCAGTCCTTCAAGGACGAGGAGATCCTCATGGGCGAGGTGCCCATGATCACCGACCGCGGCTCCTTCATCGTCAACGGCGCCGAGCGCGTCGTGGTCTCGAAGCTGCACCGCAGTCCCGGCATCTGCTTCGAGGAGTCCGCCCACACCAGCGGCAAGGTGCTGCACGCCTTCCGCATCATCCCCGACCGCGGCACCTGGATCGAGGTCCAGTTCGACCAGAACGACCTGCTCTGGGTCTACCTCGACCGCCGCCGCCGTCGCCGCAAGTTCCTCGCCACCACGCTCCTCCGCGCCTTCGGCTACAAGGACGACAAGGACATCCTCGCCCTGTTCTACCAGCACAAGGAACTGACCGCGAAGGCGGCCCTCGACCTCGAGCCCGAGCAGCTCTCCCAGCTCGTCTACGCCGACCCCATCGTCGACGTCGAGACGGGCAAGGTCGTCGCGAAGCAGTACGACAAGCTCAGCCGCGACACGCTCAAGGAGATCCACCGCCAGCTGCCCAAGCAGAAGTTCGGCGTGTTCGACACCGCCTTCGACGACGGCGCCATCATCCTTTCGCTCCGCAAGGACATCGGAGCCGTCCGCAACGAGGAGGAGGCCCTCAAGGAGATCTTCCGCAAGCTCCGTCCGGGGGAGCCCGTGAACGTCAAGGGTGCGCGCGCCCACATGCAGCGCCTCTTCCAGGACCCCCTGCGCTACGACCTCGGACGCGTCGGCCGTTACAAGCTCAACCAGCGCCTCGGCCTCCGGGTCGGCCTGGACACCCGCACCATCACCCCGGAGGACATCGTCGAGGCCACCAAGCTGCTCTGCAAACTGCGCTCCAAGGACGGCAACATCGACGACATCGACCACCTCGGCTCCCGCCGCGTGCGTAACGTCGGCGAGCTGCTCGCCAACCAGTGCCGCTCCGGCCTCAAGAACGTCATCAAGACCGTCAAGGCCCGCATCAACGAGTATGACCAGAGCGTCGACTCGATCACCCCCCAGAAACTGGTCAACCCCAAGCCCTTCGGCAACGCCATCCGCGAGTTCTTCGCCCGCAGCCAGCTCTCGCAGCTGATGGACCAGATCAATCCTCTGGCCGAGCTCACCCATAAGCGCCGCCTCTCGGCGCTCGGGCCCGGAGGCCTCAACCGCGACCGCGCCGGATTCGAGGTGCGCGACGTCCACCCCTCCCATTACGGACGCATCTGCCCGATCGAGACGCCCGAAGGCCCGAACATCGGCCTCATCAACTCGCTCTCCACCTACTCCCGCATCAACGAGTTCGGCTTCATCGAGGCTCCCTACCGCAAGGTGGTGCGCGGCAAGGTCTCCAGCCAGGTGGAGTTCATGACCGCCGACCAGGAGGAGAAGTTCAAGGTCGCCCAAGCCAACTCCGAGCTCGATGACGCCGGCCGGCTCAAGGGCAAGGTCACGGTCCGTTTCCGTGACGACATCCTCGAGGTCGATTCCGAGGACGTCGACTACATGGACGTCTCCCCCCAGCAGGTCGTCTCCGTGGCGGCCGCCCTCATCCCCTTCCTCGAGCATGACGACGCGAACCGCGCCCTCATGGGCTCCAACATGCAGCGCCAGGGCGTGCCGCTCGTGGTCACCGAGGCCCCCTACGTCGGCACCGGCCTCGAGCGCCGCGTCGCCATCGATTCCAAGACCGTCATCGTGGCCGAGGCCCCCGGCGTCGTCGCCGCGGCCGATTCCCGTCGCATCGTCGTGACCAAGGACGGCGAGATCTCGCCCGCCCAGTTCGAGAACAGGAAGTTCAAGGGCGACCCCGCCAAGGGCGTCCATGTCTACGACCTCCGCAAGTTCCTCAAGACCAACTCCTCCACCTGCTTCAACCAGCGCCCCCTCGTGCGGCGCGGCGACAAGGTCAAGGCCGGCGAGGTCATCGCCGACGGAGCCGCCACCGACAAGGGCGAGCTGGCCCTCGGACGCAACGTGCTGGTCGGGTTCATGCCCTGGAACGGCTACAACTTCGAGGACGCCATCCTGCTCTCCGAACGCCTGCTGAAGGACGACGTCTTCACCTCGGTGCACATCGAGGAGTTCGAGGTCACCGCCCGTGACACCAAGCTCGGGCCCGAGCAGATCACCCGCGACATCCCGAACCTCGGCGAGGAGGCCCTCCGCAACCTCAACCGCGACGGCGTCATCCGCGTCGGCGCCGAGGTGAAGCCCGACGACATCCTGGTAGGAAAGATCACCCCCAAGAGCGAGGGAGACCTCGCGCCCGAGGAGAAGCTCCTCCGCGCCATCTTCGGCGAGAAGGCCCGCGACGTGAAGGACACCTCCCTCCGCGTACCCTCCGGCATCTCCGGCATCATCATGGACGTGAAGGTCTCGTCCCGAACCGACAAGGACGACGGCCGTCTCTCCCCCAATGACCAGCGCCGCGCCCTCAAGAAGGTCAACGAGGAATACCGCACCGCCGACTCCCGCCTCCGTGAGGAGATGACCGAGTCCCTGTCCAACATCCTGCTCGGCGAGAAGATCCCGCTGGACGTCAAGAACTCCGAGACCGGCGAGGCCATCATCCCCGCCAACCGCAAGATCACCAAGACCCTCCTCCGCCGCCTTGCCTCCGTGTCGCGCAACATCGACATGAACGACTCCCCGGTGAAGCAGAAGATCCGACAGATCGTGGACGGCTATCACCGCAAGTTCGACGAGCTCGAGCACGAGCGCGCCCGCAAGGTCGAGGCGATCGAGCAGGGCGTCGACGAGGGAGGCGCCATCAAGAACGTCAAGGTCTACGTCGCCACCAAGCGGAAGATCCAGGTCGGCGACAAGATGGCCGGCCGTCACGGCAACAAGGGCGTCGTCGCCCGCATCGTGCCCGTGGAGGACATGCCCTACCTCTCCGACGGAACCCCCGTCGACATCTGCCTCAACCCCCTCGGCGTGCCCTCGCGCATGAACGTGGGACAGGTCCTCGAGACGCACCTCGGCTGGGCCTGCTCCAAGCTCGGGGTCAAGGTGGCCACCCCCATCTTCGACGGAATCCCCGAGAGGCAGATCCGAGACTACCTCAAGGAGGCCGGCCTGCCCGAGACGGGCAAGGCGATGCTCGTCAACGGTCACACCGGCGAGGCCTTCGA
>Ga0169931_10004544_pt1 | contig 21549 bp, 15 predicted proteins | sample Kivu_15m_20L_FD_129675 | JGI IMG/M metagenome (GOLD analysis project Ga0169931, IMG submission 129675) | Freshwater microbial communities from Lake Kivu, Western Province, Rwanda to study Microbial Dark Matter (Phase II) - Kivu_15m_20L... | ecosystem: Environmental > Aquatic > Freshwater > Lake... | reverse complement strand
TCAAATATCGTGACGAAGAGTTGGATTTGCAGAATCGTATCGCCGCGCTTGAAACGGAACTTGGCGCGCTGCACTCGAAGCTGTCTGAGGTGCGCGTTGTGCGACTGGCGCTTGAAGGTGCCACCGGAAGCGTGACGGGTTCTCGACCGGTGAGCTCGATTCCGCGAACGGCTCCGGTTGTGGTGCCGAATCCTGTCGCAGCCGCGTTGCCGGCTGCTGACACGCTGGAAGATGGCGACGAGTCTGCTGATGCTGGAGCCGGGGCTGCGGGTCGTCGCAAGGGGCGTCGTCAGGTGACCGGTGTTAGCCGGATTCACGACCTTGGGATCGTGGAAGCGGCGATTGAGCTTGCCCGTCAGCGCAGTGTGCGCGAAGCGGACGCAGGTGAGATTCTGGAATGGTTCAAGGAAGCCGGTTACAAGGGCCGCCATGGACTGCCTACCCGCAACAGCATCTATGTATCGCTTAACCGTGAATTTCAGGAAAATGGGGGCAACGTGCGTCGGGTATCCCGCCCTTCGCGCGGCCGCTTCGTGTTCCACTACGATCAGGACTGAAGCCGCGCCGAGCTCGCAGCCAGAGCAGCCTTCCGGGTCTGGACGTCGCTCCCACAGGCTGGACAGCGGAGTTCTGGGCGGGTTGTTGTTCCTGATGCTCGCGGCATGCGGTCAGGAAGATGCGCTGTCTTCTGAGGCTTCCGCGGGTAGCGCCGCAGCGTTGGCGGTGCAGGTTGTCGCGGAGGCGCCGAGCGGTCCCTCGCCGGCTGATCAGCGTGCGACGATTGACGCACGCTATGCGTTGGCGGGTGACCCTGGCGTCGATCTGCGTCAGTTTCGGGTTCGGGTGGAGGCGGGAGTCGCGACCGTCGAGTCTTCGGCCGCCGATGAGGCTGCGCGCGAGAGAGCGCGCGCGCTCGTCGCAGCCGTGCAAGGTGTTCGCGAGGTTCAGCTGGTGGGTGTTGTGCCCACTGAGGCCACGAGTGGTTCCGAGGATGCAGCGGTGGCGGTTATGGACGTCGAGCCCGGTGAAGGGAGTGGTTTTCCGCCTGCCGACTCGCTGGTACAGCTGGGCGATCCGGCTTCGCAGATCGCAGCGCCTGCCCAGCCGGTCGTGTTGGAGGGTTCGGCCACCGCGACGGCTGATACGGACGCTGCGCCCACGGCGACAGCGGCGGGCGAGCCAGCAGCGGCAGAGGCCAGCACCGACCGGGCGTATACGGTGCAACCTGGCGACAACCTGTCGGGCATTGCGGAACGTGAGATGGGAGATCGGGGGGCATGGCGCCGACTCTACGAACATAATCGTACGGTCATCGGCTCGAGTCCGGAGCGGTTGCGCGACGGGATGGTGCTGCGAATCCCGGCTGCGCGTCAGTAGCGGTAGGGGTGCCTTCGCCGTCAGGTCTGCGAAGGTTACTCCGCGATGCTGCAGGGCGTCAAAACGTGCCGCCGCCCTGCCAGATCTTGGCCCGGACGCCACGGAAGACCCCATTTGAGTTTGACAGTCGGGGTGCTTGCCCCTATGCCAACCGTCCCGACTTGCATCACCGGCGGCCGCAGTCGGGCTGGGTTCGACCGGTTGTAGCTGTGAGTTGAGCATGTCCAAACGCCCCACGTGTGTGCTCGCGTTTTCGGGTGGACTCGATACGAGCCTGTGTGTGGTGTACCTGCGCGAGGAGTTCGGGTACGACGTTGTTACCGTGACCGTGGATACGGGTGGATTCTCGGCCGAGGAGCTGGTGCGTATTGAGGCACGGTCGAACGAGCTGGGTGCCATCGCGCATCACACCATCGACGGTATTGGTGAGCTGTTTCAGAGCTGGATTCGGCACATCATCGCAGCGAACGCACTTCGCGGTGGCGTGTATCCACTCAGTGTGGGTGTCGAGCGCGTGGTTCAGGCGCAGCATCTGGTGGCCGTCGCTCGTCAGTACGGAGCGACCGCGGTGAGCCACGGTTCGACCGGTGCCGGCAATGACCAGATTCGCTTTGATGGCGTGTTGCGGACGCTGGCGCCCGAAATGACGATTCACGCTCCGATTCGTGAGCTGGGGTGGGGCCGCGAGCAGGAGGCCGATTATCTGGCGACGAAGGGTGTGTACGTGGACGCTTCCACCAAGCGCTACTCGATCAACGCGGGCCTCTGGGGCACCACCATTGGCGGTGGCGAAACGCGCCGAACCGAAGAGATCGTGCCCGATACCGTGTACCCGGCAACCGTAAATCCGAACGATGCGCCGGCCGAAGCGCAGCTGATTCAGATCGGCTTCCGGTTCGGCGTGCCCTGTTCGCTGGACGGCGAAGAGCTTGACCCTGTGTCGTTGCTGCGGGCGCTGGATGCCATCGCGGCTCGGCACGGTGTCGGGCGTGGGCTTCACCTGGGCGACACCATTATCGGCATCAAGGGACGTATCGCGTTTGAGGCGCCGGCGGCCTTGACGATTATGAATGCCCACCGGGAGCTCGAGAAGCTCGTGCTGACGAAATGGCAGCAGTTTGTGAAGGATCAGGTGTCGCAGTTTTACGGCATGTTCCTTCACGAAGGGAAGTACCTGGACCCTGCCATGAAGGACATCGAGGCGCTTCTGGACTCTTCTCAGCGGCGGGTTACAGGCACCGTGACCGTTCGTCTTCACCGGGGCACGGCGCTGGTGGTGGCTTCGGCATCTCCCTACTCCCTGCTCGACGCCTCGCGCGCTTCGTACGGCGAGACGACCGGCCTGTGGGACGGGCGCGACGCAGAAGGATTTGCCAAAATCTCGGCGATTCAATCGACGCTCGCATGGCGCGCTGGCGGTGAGTCATGAGGTTCACGCGTCGCATCCGACTGGATCGCATTGGTTCGGCGACCTCGCCAGCCCGTCTGGGTCCGATCGTGGAAGTGTCGCCCGACATTGACTGTGTGGAGGGTGCGGTCGTGGTCGGTCGCGCGCTTTCGGACAAGCACATCTACGGTGAGCTCGAATATCCGAATGGTCGTATGGCCAAGGTCGTGCGCGGCAACCTGGTGGCAGGTGTGCTGGGCGCGCGTCAGGCACTTCACGGCTACATGGGCTATGTTCCGTCAACCCTCGCGGTGGGCGACGTCATTAGCCTGCTGAACATCGGCGGCGTGATGGGCGTGTGCGATATGCCCAACCGTGATCTGGGCGCACCGATTGGCGTCGAGATCCTGGGTCAGGTAATTCGCGAAGGCAAGCCGCTGAACATCAAGGACTTTTCTTTGCCGCCCTGCGATGTTCTCCCAGAGACGGGCCCGCCGATTTGCCTCATTCTGGGCACGTGCATGAACAGCGGCAAGACCTATGCTGCGGCGGAGATCATCCGGGTGCTCAGTCAGGCGGGCGTGAAGGTTGCCGCCGGTAAGGTGTCGGGTGTCGCCGCGCTCAAGGACCTGCTGAAAATGCAGGACAACGGCGCGATTGTGACCTCCGGCTTTCTGGAGTGTGGTCTTCCGTCGACGGTCAACTGTACCGAGCTCGCGCCCATCGCTCGCGCTGTGGTGCAGCAGCTGGAGCGCAGCAATCCTGACGTGATCCTGCTGGAGCTCGGTGACGGTATCATCGGTGGCTATAACACGGGCAGCATCTTGCGCGATGCGTCGCTGCGGGCTCGCACGGCTGTTCGCGTGCTTTGCGCCAATGACCTGGTCGGCGCATGGGGCAGCGCCATCTTTCTGGAAGATCTGGGACATCGCCCCGAGGTGATGAGCGGGCCTGTGACCGACAACGCAGTGGGCACGACCTACATTGAGCGTGAACTGAAGGCTGCAGCCCGCAACGCACGCAGCAACGCCGAGGGTCTGGCTGCCGCAGTCGCGCAGCTGTTGAATATCTCGCTCGAGGGTTCGGCATGACCGCTCGGGTCTCGATTCTCGGAGCGACAGGGTACGGCGGCGGTGAGCTGCTGCGCCTCCTGCTGGCGCATCCCGGAGTCTCGGTGGTGCATGCCACCAGCCGCTCTCAGGCAGGTACCCCGGTGGGCCGCGTGCACCGTAACCTGCTGGGGTTGACGGACCTCGAGTTCAGTGCGCCGTCGATCGCGGAGCTCGCCGCATCATCGGACGTGGTGATAGGCGCGCTCCCTCATGGTGCCTCGGCAGAGACGCTCGGCGCATGTCTGGACGCGGGCCTCAAGGTAGTCGACCTGTCTGGCGATTTTCGTCTGCGCACGCCAGCGCTGTATCAGACGTATTACAAAGCCGTGCACCCACGCCCGGATCTGCTGGACCGCGCCGTTTACGGTTGCCCGGAGGTGGCTCGCGATGCGATCCGGAGCGCCGAGCTGGTCGCCAGTCCGGGTTGCTTTGCGACGGCGATCAATCTGGCGCTGTTACCACTGGCCAGCTCGCTGGTCGGTCGTGTGCAGGTCGTGGGCATGACGGGGTCTTCGGGCTCGGGCGCCGAGGCCAGCGAAGGCACGCACCATCCGACGCGTGCGGGTACGTTGCGTCCCTATAAAGTGCTTACACATCAGCATGTTGGTGAAGTGGTGCAGCTGGCTCTTCAGCAGGGTGCCACCGACATGGCGCTGGATTTTACGCCGGTTTCGGCGCCGCTGGTGCGAGGCATTCTGGTGGTGTTGACCGCCGCCCTGAACGCTCCTGTCAACACAGAGCAGGTCGAGCGGACGTTCCGGGAGTATTACGCCAGCCATCCGTTTGTGAAGGTGCTGACGAGCCGCGAGCCGGAGTGTGCGTCGATTGCCGCTACGAATTTTGCGGAGGTTCGGGCGCGTGCCACCGGGGATGGACGGGTGCATGTGGTGTGCGCGATCGACAATCTTGTGAAAGGCGGTGCCGGGCAGGCGGTACAATCGCTGAATCTCATGCTTGGCCTGCCGGAACGCAGCGGTCTGGAGTGGACCGGAACCTGGCCCTGAGGGAAATCTCGGGCCTTCTTGTGGAGTCGAAGGTTGAAGCACTTTCTGGCGCCTGGTGATTTGACGCTCGCTGAAACGCGCGAGCTCTTCCAGATGGCTCGTGATCTGCGCGTGAATCCGATTCGTACGGATCTGCACGGCAAGTCTGTGGGCCTGCTGTTCTTTAATCCGTCGCTCCGGACACGCTCGAGCATGGATGTTGGCATCTATCAGCTGGGCGGCCATGCGCTGACGATGGATGTCGGGGTGGGAACGTGGAAGCTGGAGCACCGCGAAGGCATCGTGATGGACGGCGACTACGCCGAGCACGTGAAAGAAGCGGCGAAGGTGTTGTCGCGTTACGTGGACGCGCTGGCGATTCGGTCTTTTCCGGAGCGGGTGAGCTGGGGAGAGGATCGCAAGGATCCGATCATCAACGCCTTTGCGCGCTGGGCCGACAAGCCGGTGATCAATCTGGAGGGGTCGCTTTTTCACCCCTGCCAGTCGCTGGCCGACCTGATGACCATCGAAGATCGCCTGGGTGAAACGAAGAAGCAGCCCATCGTGATTACGTGGGCCTGGCACCCAAAAGCGCTGCCCATGGCCGTCCCAAACAGCATCCTGGTCGAGGCAGCGAAGTTCGGTATGGACGTTCGCCTGTGTCATCCGGAGGGATGGGAGCTGGACCGCGAGATCATGAAGACGGCTCACCAGCTGGCAGCGGAAGCGGGCGGTAGCGTAACGGTACACCATGATTTTGAGCCCCAACTGGAGGGTGCAAAGGTGGTGTACGCCAAGAGTTGGGGCAGCATCGCCAACTATCGTAACCCGGACGAAGAGGCGCGCATCAAGCTGGCACTTCGCCAGAAGTGGCGCGTCCGGATGGACCACATGGAGCGCACGGATGATGCGTTCTTCATGCATTGTTTGCCCGTTCGCCGCGGTGTGGTGGTCGATGACGAGGTGCTCGACTCCGACCGAAACGCGGCCTACGACGAAGCCGAGAACCGGCTCCATGTTCAAAAAGCACTGATGTTGCGCATGCTTGCGCGGCGCTAAGCCTATGTCTGCAGAGGTATCCGTGGAAGACATCTCCCTGTTGAAGCAATCGCTTCCGTATATTCAGCGGTTCAAGGGAACGACCTTCGTCGTGAAGCTTGGCGGCGAGGCCATGCGGGACGCCGAGACCCTGGAAGCGCTCGTCGAGGACATCTCGCTGCTGCATCTGGTGGGCATTCGGCTGGTCATTGTGCACGGCGGCGGCCGTCATGTGACCGAAATGGCCGCGTCGCTTGGCATTGAGAGCAAGTTCGTGGGCGGCCGTCGCATCACCGACGAGAAGGCGCTCGATGTGCTGAAGATGGTCCTGTCGGGCAAGATCAGCATCGAGATCCTGTCGCTGCTCAAGAAAAACAGCGTCAAGGCGATGGGCGTCTCCGGGGTCGCAGCTGGTGTTATCGAAGCGCGCAAGCGCCCGCCGGTAAAGGTGTCGGGCGGCGGCGACGAGCTCGTGGATTTCGGTCAGGTGGGCGACATTCAGCGCATTGACACCGAGCTGCTGCGCCTGCTGCTGGATCAGGGCTATGTGCCCGTGCTCTCGCCGTTGGGCGCCGATGTTGAGGGGAATGTGCTCAACATCAACGCCGATACGGTGGCGTCGCACATCGCCTCCGAGCTGCGCGCCGAAAAGCTGCTGTATATGACAGGCACCCCCGGGGTCATGGCCGACATCAACGACCCGACGTCGCTGATCAGTCGTCTGACCGCCGACGAGGCGCGTCAGGCGATCCAGGAAGGCATTATTCGCGGGGGCATGATCCCGAAGGTGGAAGAGTCTCTTCGCTCTATCGCCCGCGGCACGAATCAGGTCCATATTCTGAGCGCCATTGAACCGCACCAGATGCTGCTCGAGGTCTTCACGAAGTCTGGAGCCGGCACCATGATTGTGCCCTGAATGGAAACATCGCCGCGCTGATTTTTCAGGGCGGCGGTTCGCCCCGGGCTCTGCGTACCGGTACAACGACAGCGTCCGTTCCTGTCTATCTGCACCCCGAACGTTCTCATGGATATCGAGATTGTTGAGTTTCTGCGGCGGCTTGTGCGCTGTGAGTCGCTGAGCGGCCATGAAGAGACCGCGGTCGCCTGTTGGGCAGAGTATGCAGAGTCGAAGGGGTTCAGGCCGGTCATCGATGGTCGTAATGTGTGGGTCGAGAGCCGTGTGAACGACGGACCAACCTTGCTGCTGAACAGTCACGTCGATACGGTGAAGGCTGGGCCGACGTGGTCGCGCGACCCCTGGGATGGTGCCCTTGAAGACGGGCGTGTGCATGGTCTGGGCGCGAACGATGCCAAAGGATGCGTGGCCGCTCAGATCGGGGCGCTGATTACGCTGCGCGACGCAGGTTTTCAGGGCAATCTGGTGGTGTGCGCGAGCTGCGAAGAAGAGACGGGCGGTCAGGGGATGGAGCGGATTTCGCGCACAACGCTGCCGAAATACGACGCCGCGCTCATCGGAGAGCCCAATAACTTTGTTGTCGCGGCTGGCCAGCGTGGACTGGTGAAGGGTTATCTGGACATTCCCGGTCGCCGCGCCCACGCAAGCCGTCCCTGGCAGGGTCACAACGCCATTCACGCCGCCGCTGCCGTTATTCAGGCTGTGCAGGCACCGCACCTGAACATTCCCGATGACCTTACGCGCGCCACCGCTCAGGTTACGGTGATTGCTGGCGGCACACAGAGCAACGTGATCCCCGATGCGTGTCGTCTGACCGTTGATTGCCGCACCACGCCGGAGTTCGACAACGAGGCGATGCTCGCTCACCTGGAGGCTTGTGCCCGGGGGGGTGGTGGTACGTTTACGTTGCACTCCGCGCGCTTCAAGCCCTGCCAGACGGCGACAGACGAGCCACTGGTGCGCGCTGCGCTTCAGGTGACCGGCTCGGCGAAAGCCACCGTTTTTCCGAGCGTATGCGACCTGTTCTGGGTCAGCCATGTGCCGTCGCTGGTCATGGGGCCGGGGCGACCCGAGCGTAGCCATCAGGCAGACGAGTTTGTGCTCGCCGACGAGGTGGTGGCCGGTGTGCAGACCTATGCGAAGATCGCCGAGTTGTGGTGGAAGTCTGTGAGCTGAAGCGTACGGATTCGGGCAGGTTGTCGCCGGCGTTGGATGCGTGCCGCCGCCCTGCTCAGCGATGGTTTGGAAAGACGCCAGTGACCTGCATGTGACGCTCGCGGACGCTGCGCCGTGAGCGACGGAGAGCCCTCATGGATGAACGTACGGGACGCGCCTGGTCTGGGCGATTTGATGCCTCGCCCGATGAAGCGCTGGATGCCATTAACCGATCGATCGGCTTCGACATTCGTCTCTGGCCTCAGGACATTGCGGGGTCACGCGCGCACGCCGCGATGCTTCAGCAGATCGGTATGCTGACCATCGCTGAGCGCGATGCGATTCTGGGAGGCTTGAATCAGGTGGAATCTGAGCTCGCGGCAGGCTCGTTTACGGTGCTGCCGACCGATGAGGATATCCACATGGCGGTAGAGCGCCGTCTGACGGAGCTTGTCGGCGATCCCGGTCGTAAATTGCACACCGGTCGCAGCCGCAACGATCAGGTGGCGACGGACGTTCGGCTCTTTGTGCGCGAAGCCTGTGCGGACGTTCGAGGTCGGCTGGCGCTGCTGGTGAGCCGTCTGGCCGAGCTGGCGCTGGAGCACGCCGACGCGCCAATGCCGGCTTACACGCACCTGCAACGCGGTATGCCGACCACGCTGGGCCACCATCTGCTGGCATGGGCCGAGATGTTCCTGCGTGACATTGAACGGTTTGGCGAGACGGGTCGCCGGGCTGGTATCTCGCCGCTGGGGTCTGGCGCGTGCGTGGGTTCCAGTTTGCCGCTCGACCGCGAGATGACGGCAAATCTGCTCGGGTTTCATTCGATTACGCGGAATTCGCTGGACGGTGTGGCAGACCGGGACGCGGTGGTGGAGTTTCTGGCGAATGCGTCGCTGTTGATGGTGCACCTGAGCCGAATTGGTGAAGAGTTCGTGCTGTGGTCCACGCAGGAGTTCAATTTCGTGCGGCTGTCGGACAGCGTGACGACCGGTTCGTCCATGATGCCCAACAAGAAGAACCCGGATGGTGCTGAGCTGCTGCGCGGCAAGGCGGGTCGTGTGGTTGGCTCGCTGACGGGCCTGCTGGTGACGCTGAAGGGGTTGCCGCTGGCGTACAACAAGGACATGCAGGAAGACAAAGAGCCGCTGTTTGACACGGTCGATACGGTGACGGTGTGTCTTAATATGCTGCAGGTGATGCTGGCTGGGGCGACCTTCAATCGGGAGCGTATGGCGGCGGCCTGTTCGCAGTATGTGAATGCGACAGACCTGTGCGAGGCGCTGGTGCGGGTGGGCATTCCACTCCGGGAGGCACATCATCGTACGGGCCGACTGGTCTCGTTGGCCATTAGCCGCGGGTGTGAGATTGAGGCGCTGCCGCTCGCCGACGTGCAGGCCATCGCGCCCGAAGCTGACCCCACCATGCTGGAAGGTCTTCGGCTTGCGGCGATTCTCGATGTGAAACAGGTGCTTGGCGGTACGGCGCCGCAGCGGGTGCGGGCCGAGGCCGAAGCGCTCTCGGCGCGCCTGACGCGGGCGCTGGAGTGGGCGACGGTCGCCTGAGTCGTGCCACGTCATGCCCTTCGGCTGGGTTTGTCATGCCGAACGAGCCAACGAAGCGGTCGCGTCTCCAGATTTTGGACCAGAACAGAACCTGACCTATGCTCCTGATTGGGAATAGAATGCTGTGTGTCAGGGATCGTGGCTCTGTGGAAAGTGCCTGAGCGAACAGGAGACACCTCGTGAAGAAGAATCGCTCTCGCGGCCTGCTGGCTCTTGTGAGTCTGTCTGGGCTGATGGCTGCAGCCGCTCCGGCAGCGGCGCAGGAGGGAGTTGCACTTCAGCAGTTCCACCCGACGCCCATGCAGCGCACGGGGCTGCTGTCGACGTCGGCCGCCGAGACCCTGCTGCCCGGTTTGTTCGAGGTTCATCTGCTGGTCGATTACGCATCTTCGCCGCTGGTGGTGCGCGACCTGAATAACGAGCGTCTGGGTACTCTGGTTGGGTCCATGGCGACGTTGCACCTTCTGGGTGGCCTTGGGCTTCTGGGGTTCTTTGACGTGGGCTTTGACGTTCCGGCGGTGGCGGTATTGGCCGGCAGTGCACCGGCTGGCTCGCCCGGATTGCTGGCAGAGTCGGACCTTGGACTGGGCGATATTCGTCTTGTTCCGCGGCTTCGGCTCTCTCGAAACCGTGAGGCGGGCGACAGCGGTGTCAGTCTGGCGTTGATCGGGAACTTCTGGTTACCGACCGGTGATGCGGACGCGTACAACGGAGGTAGCTTCCGGGCCGAGCCGCGTCTTGCAGTCGACTACCAGAACACCCATGACGTGCGCATCGCGTTCAACGCCGGGTATCTCATTCAGCCGAAAGGCGTTGTCGCGAACCTCACGACCGCGGGTGCATTGACGTACTCGGCAGGCATTGATCTCCCGATCGTCGGCTCGTTTCGCGTGGTGAGCGAGATTTTTGGGTCGGCGGTCATTGCTGCCGGGGACGTAAGCGCCGAGGAGCTTCCACTGGAGTTTCTTGTCGCGGGTCGTCTGGTCCCCGATAACTTCACTGCGCAGCTCGGCGGTGGGTTTGGCGTCATCAGTGGGTACGGCGCGCCGGATTTTCGCGTGCTTGCCAGCTTCGGGCTTACACCACAGCGAAATCCCGACCGCGACGGCGATGGCATCCTGAAGGCCGACGATGAATGTCCATCGGTCGCCGAAGACCAGGATGGCTTTCAGGACGCCGACGGCTGTCCCGAGCACGACAACGATGCTGACGGCATCGCCGATCTGGCGGATGCATGCCCTGATGCGCCAGAAGACCTCGATGGTTTTCAGGATGAGGATGGGTGCCCTGACCCTGACAACGAAGCCGACGCCGACACCGACGCTGATGGCATCATGGATAGCGCCGATGCGTGTGTCTCTGAAGCAGAGGACGTGGACGGAGTCGAGGATGAAGATGGGTGTCCCGAGCCCGCTGTCGAGGTCGTAGTGGAGGTCGAAGAAGAGGTGGCCGTTGAAGTTGAAGTGGACAGCGACGGTGACGGCATTCTGGACTCTGCCGATGCATGTGTGCCCGAGCCCGAGGACGTGGATGGGTTTGAGGACGAAGACGGCTGCCCTGACCCCGACAATGACGGTGATGGGGTCGCCGACCTGGAAGACGCCTGCCCTCTCGAGGCCGAGGTCGTGAACGGCATCGATGACGCCGACGGCTGCCCGGACGACGGCGAAACCCTCGTGCAGGTGACGAGCACGAACATTCGGATTCTGGAGACCCTCTTTTTTGAGACAAACAGCGACGTCATTCAGTCGCGGAGCTTTGACGTCCTTGAACAGGTTGCCGCCGTACTGCGCTCGACGCCGCGCATTCGACTGGTCGAGGTTCAAGGTCACACCGACAGCACGGGCGCAGGAGTTGCCAATCTGGACCTCTCGCAGCGTCGTGCTGCGTCCGTCGTCCGCTTTCTGGTGGAACGCGGTGGCATAGAACCATCGCGCCTGCGCGCGCTCGGTTACGGTGAAGAGCTACCGATCGGCGACAACAACACCCCTGCCGGTCGTGACGCCAATCGCCGCGTCGAGTTCGTCATTATCGAGCAATGAGCGGCTCGGGAACACAGAGCCTCCACACCCCACCAGCGGAGTTGCCCGAGATCAAGGGTGGTACGTCTATCCGACAGTTCACCGCCACGACTCGTCCGTGACCCCCTAACGACCACTCCTGATCGCCCAGCTCGCAGTCGATCAGCCACAGGGTACAGTCCCCCTCCATCTCGATACCGCCGGGCTGCAGAGTGCACGCCAGCATGACGGCGGATGCACCATCGTGCAGCGCTACCGATGGACCTCGAGCCACCCCGGTTGTGCCCGCATAATGACTGCCTACACAGGTCGCGCCCTCCTGTCGAAACCTGACCCCGGCCTCGGGCCATTCGTCACGCGGATTGGTCGTGTGCCATTTTGCGATACGTTCGTTCGCTCGCACCGGCCCCAGCCATGTCGGCGGGGGTCGGTGTTCCTTCGAATCGCCGTGTGGTGGCGTGGCGGTGGTGTCAGGGGAGCGCACGCGATGTTCCTGAATCGAACGGGTTTTGTTCTCGCAGGTTATCAGGCGGTCACCAGAGACGGGGGCGGTCAATACGCGTCCATCAAGGGTCCATTGTGTCTGAATCGGTACGTATTCACCGTATGCTGGCCCCCTGAGCGGCAATTTTGCGACCGTATCGCCCTGTTGGTTCAGCAGCCAGTATCCCAGCGGAGCCCACTGGTCCCACCCGATGGTTCCAGGTCCGTACAGCAGATGTCCGCTGACCATACCCATCAGCACGCCGCCCCACGGCATCAGGCGGGTGCCGCTCAATGCTCCGTCCGGTGCCACAATGGCGAGCTCCTCGCCCGCGGCCACTGCAAAATGGCCATCCGGCATCCACTGCCAGGTCAGGTCGCGCCGCGACTCTGACCGGTACATTACCTCACCCGTGGCACGAACCAGCCAGAACTGTGTCGCAGACGCCAGCATGATTCCGCCGGGCACGGGCATCAGCACGGACGGCATGGGCGTATCGTCCAGTCGCCAGAGCACATGCCGTGTCGTGGGGTCCAACGCCTCCAGCCAGTTGGTGCCACCCGCTGGAGCGCTAACGTACAGGCGATCTTCGGTTGCCAGAGCAGCGTGCACAAACCCGGTTCGCTCGACCACGGGCAAGTCGCCGGCCCGACCCACCCGTACATCATCGCCTGCCGAGAACCACCAGCGATCGCCGCAACGACTGACGTGCGGGCGTCCAGAGCACCCAATGGGCACAGGCTCCAGCTCCTGTTCCAAATCCATCCATTGCAGCGATTCGCGACGCATGCGTCCGTTGGCGCCCGGCTTTACCGTGGGAATCGTTAACCACCGACCGTCGTGAATGGCATGTTGAAACGCGTCGCCTGCAGCCGTCGCGGTATCCCATGTGACCACTCGACCCGAATCCGGGCTGCCGATCTTCACGCCAGAGGTGCACATGGGAGCGATTACCCACAGCCAGTCGCCCCGCCGCAGCCACGTAACCGGCATGACCGTCATGTCCACCTCAACGCAGAGGGTCCAGTTGCCCCGCCATGCTTCCGGCCATACCTTGCACCGCTTTGCACGAGGGAGCCAAACGGCGACCAGGTGGTCCTCCGAGCCGTCATGGTGCGGAAGAAACAGGGGGCGAGCCTCATCGTCATCCAGCACATGCGCGTCGATGCTGCCGTTGCGCTCCTGCAGAACGCACCAGGGCTGTCCCTGACCAGACGTCATCCATACCACGCGTCCATCCCGTAGCCAGGTGGGGTCACTGGCGGTGATCTGATTCGACGCGGGCGTCCAGACGGTTCTGTGCGACCAGGTCAGCAGGGCAACCTCGGCCTTCTGCATCACTTCGGCCAACACTGCACGTAACGTCATGGAACCTGAAAGGCGACCATCCCGGATCGCCGCGGCTCGCTCCGGATCGACCTGAACCAGCCGCCGAGCGAACGCATGCAACGCAACCGGTGGCAAAAGCAGGGCGGCAGTGGTCCAGACGTCGACGACTGATTCGGGCGCCGATGTGCGCTCACCGCCGCCCTGCAATGACCGCACTTCGATACACAGTCGCGGTAAGTGTCTGTTTTCATTATCGCTAGCGGTGTCAGGCAGCACCTGGCCGACGTACCGAAGTCCGTCCGCATCCATGTCGATTCCGCTGATCATGTCCTGAGGGGCCTCACGCACGGTGATGGCGAAGTCGGTGGGTGAACAGCGCAAAACGCACCTCCGTAACGGTTGGCAAACTCACTTCACTTGCTATCGTGGGGGAAGGTGTGCCACGACGCTCCCGCGTTTTCCAATCCTGTGCTGCGACCTCCGGGTTGCGCATGTCGTTCCCCCTCTGGAGAGCCTTCATGAGCTTTGTCCCCAGTGAAGAAGAAGAGCGTTACTTCAGCAAGCGCAACGCCGAGGCCCGAGAGCGAATCCGTCAGGAGCTCGAAGCTGCTGCGAAGCAGGCGGCGGATGGTCGTGTGATTGGCCAGACGCTGGGCACCGATAAAGAAGCCGTCATTGCCCGTCTTCAGGACATGGGTTTCGATGCCGACAAGGCGCGCGTGTTCGACCTGCTGCCGCTTGTGCATGTCGCATGGGCTGACGGCAAAGTGCAGGCATCGGAGCGCCGCGTCATTCTCAACATCCTTGCGCAGCGAGGCGTGGAGTCGGACAGCGAAGCGTGGCTGCTGATCGAGGCCTTGCTTGAGCAACGCCCGTCGGACACGTTTCTGGACGAAACCCTCACGCTGCTGCGCGAGGTGGTCGGTGGTTCCAGCGTGCGCGCCAACAACATTGTGGAGCTGTGTCAGAAGGTTGCCGCCGCGCACGGCCCGCTGTTCGGCCTGTTTGGTAGCGTCAGCGATGAGGAGCAGAAGCTGCTGCAGCACATCGCCGGGTCGCTCGGCGACGCTGGAACCGATTTCGCGAAGCGTTTGAACGGCTAATCCGCTTCACCGCCGTTATCCGGCGCAACTCACGGGGCGGCGTCTTCTTCCTGTGCCAGATTCAGGCCGCCAGGGAAGCCGTAGCTGACCGCGCCGTCGTAGCCGTACACGCCGATGGCGAATGGCTGGGTCGACGTAATCTGGTGTGAGCCGGGCTCGACCTCAATCCACGCGTACTCGAAGTTCAGCGTGCCTACCGTGCGGAACGACGACGACGGAATGACGCTGCCGTCGAGTACCACGTCGATCCCGGTGGGGCGAATGACAGTCACGTAGTCTCGGTCGTAGCCTGTGGGGGTCAGGAATACGTAGTTGTCGCGATAGCCCTCGACCGGTACCGCCAGAATAAAGGAGGGGTCGCCGCCAAACTGCTCTACGCCCAACGATTGCTGCGAAACCAGATACTGCCCCACCAGAATGGGTCCTGTGGCCGCAATCTCGAACGACTGGTTGGTGCGGACTTCGACAAACTCGCCGGCGTTCAGGACTTCACCGTTCAGTCCGGCAATGGGAGGCGTCGTGACAATGCTGGTTCCATTTCGGGCGGCCATCACACGCCAGTAATCCGGTTCGGTGCCTCGCGGGGGGCTATGGATGGCCAGATAACGACTTCCCCATGCGCTGATCGGATAAATCTGCTCCTCCATGTGGTCTGCGCAGCAGTTGCCGTCTTCACTATCTTCGCCAATGACGGCCTGTTCGTGACCGGCGAAGACGATGATCGGCTTGTCGGCTTCCACATAAGAGCCGGTGAGGTCGCCTGAGTTCTCCGGGCGCGGCGGGAAGCTGAGCGTGGACTCCGCTTCCAGATTCAGCACCTGCCCCTGCGTGAGCGAGAACGTCCGTGTAGCGCCCCGGCCAAGCCCCGACACGCCCGGACCATCCAGAATATTGCACGAAGCCGTTACGGTAACGGATGTTGTGCCCGTTGCGGTCGCCAGAATGGTCAGGAAACCACGCTGCGCCTTGAATCCAAGAACGCCTGCGCCGCCCGGCCAGCCCATCACATAGTGTTGACGCCCGATGCCGTTCACCGGAATCAACAACGACGCGTCGTTGCTGTACAGCGGCCGATCGTTGTTCAGCGGATTGAACTGATAAGCGACGATCGGTTCGGTGGTGGTGACCCGGAAACTGCGCGAGCTGATGCCCGAACCGTTGATGCTCAGGGCGGGAATAATGTCCACGTCGGCGCGTGGGAACGTGATGGAACCGGCTGTACCCGGATCGACGTTGATGCCCGCCGGGGCCGTAATCTCAGAGAACGACTGCACCGAGATAGTCGCCGGGAAATCGCTGACGTTACCCACCACGATCGCGTGCGGCTCGGCAGGGCCGGCAGTCGTCGGGTCTTCGTACTGTGGCAAATCCAGCGACCAGTACTCGCAACCGATATAGGACGAGTCTTTCGCCACCGCCGCGCAGCCACTCACACATTCGCCACCGGCACACACACGGCCGCCTCGACGATCGCAGACTTCGCCCGCGTTCCAGAGCTCACCCGAGTCGTCGCAGATCTCGACCTGAAAATCATCGGCGCAGCGCGTGGTGTCAGGCGCGCAACGAATGGTGCTGCATACACCCTCGAAGCAGAAGGGGCCGGCGGTGCATGTCACCGATTCGTAAGCGGTTCCTGCCGCGTTACACACCAGCTGCTGCGTTTCACTCGAACAGCCGATGACTTCGCCCGGCGTGCATCCGGCGCCGGCGGTGCAAATGCCGACCAGACATACCTCGTTGGATGCACAGGGCGCCTGATCGACCCACGTGTTCCCGACGCACTCCTGCGGTACACCGCTCCCTGAGCACTGCAACGAGCCCTCCGCGCATGTCCGACCTCCGGTGTCGGTGGCCGAGTCCGGGGTGGAAACCGAGTCCGTCGCCCCGCTATCCGACGCATCCGTTCCTCCAGCGTCTTCAGCAGCGCCGTCCTGTTCCTCATTCCCGGCGTCTTCGTCATCCTCGTCGTTATTGGACGGTACGCATTCGTCGCCGCGCTGCACCGTTCCGCGTCCACAGTTCAGCGTGCCCGTATTCTCGTCGTCACCACACGCCCCAAGTGAGCAAAGAAGGATGGCGAGCGTCGAAACCGACAACGCCTGACAGGCACGCGAGGAGGTCATTTTCATCAACATGGCTGATTCCGGTAGGGCACAGGGTCAACGGAGCCTACACGCCGTCGCAGCGCACGTCCAGACTGCCCGGGGGCATCGAAGGGGCGGGCCATGGTACCTGCCGTGCTGAGGCCGGGCCCGGTGCTGGCCTTTCACTGACCACACAACTGCGAGCTGCACCCGGGTACACAGGCCGTCGCTACCCGCTGCACCGTAACGTGTTCCTGCTCCGGGTGTCCGTTCGTGATCGCCCACCATCCTGCATGGGCGGTATATCGGCGTTGCCGAATGAATAGCGCACTTCACTTGGCGTCTCTGCGCCGCGGTGCTATGGAGGCCCGCGTGTGGGAACAGGCGATGATGCCGTCGTGAGGATGGTAGCGGATCGCCCCCGTTCAACTTCGTCTCCGTTGCTTCTCAGGAGTCCATGATGACCCGTCTATCTTCTGCTCTTCTTCTTGGTCTTGCGCTGGCTGTCGCTACCCCCGCAGCGTTCGCGTTTGCCGACGCAACCGAAAAGGCTCAGGACGACTCCAAGCAGCGCCGCCGCAACCGCGATCGCGAGCGCGGCGAGCCCTTCCTTCCGTCGGCGGTCGGCTCTGACTTCGCAGGCCTCGACGCCAACAACCCCTTCGCACTGGAAGCTTACTCTGTGCGTTGGTCGCCCACCGGCATTGATTCAGTCGATACCTTCCTGGGCGCTGTCACCCGTATCGAAGGCATTCTGGCCCTGTCACAGTACTACGCCGACATGGTCAGCAACGGCGACTCCGCCATCGAGACCATCGGCGCCCTGAACGCGCTGCGTGGTCTGCTCACCAGCTTGCCCAACGACATCACCGGCCTGCAGCAGCAGGGTCAGCAGATGATCGCCAACCTGCCCAACGAGCTCGCCGCCGACCCGCGCCTCGCCCTGCGCGCCGGCGGTATCATCAATGGTGTACGTGACGCCGTCTCGAGTCTGGGCGGCGCAGCTGGCCGAATCGATAACGTAATCGCCAGCGTCGACAACGTCATCGCTGGCACCGCCGGCACCGTCGTGGACACCGTCACCGACCCCGCTGAAGCCGTGGAGACCATTCAGGAGATTCACCAGGACGGCGTGCCGGAAGCTCCGACCAACTGATCTGGCAGGGCGGCAGTACGCCCCGACAGCTGCGAATGGAACAGGGCCCGCGAACGCATCCACCGCCCTGTCCATCGCTCCTTACGCCAGCAAATCACCCAGCCATGCCGCAAACGCGTCGGTCTTCACGACCTGCTCGGCGTGCACGTTGACATGCGTCAGCAGCGATTCGCGCACCGCGTTCAGCATGCCTGCTTCCTCGAGCAGCATGCGCAGCGTGCGGCCGGCCTCGATTTCCAGCAGCGCCTTTACTTCGCCTTCCATCCACGCGGGCACTTCCGGGCGGGTGGCGTTATGCGCGGCGATCTCGCCCGCCAGGCCCAGCAGCTCTTTCCACGGAAGGCGCTGGGTGTCGGCATCGAACTCGGCCAGCTTTGTCGACATGGCCTTCTTCAGCAGCTGCAGGCGCAGCTTGCCGAGGATCTGTTTGCCTTCGGGGCTACGCAGCCGGGCCTCAAACGCGTTCTTGATTTCGGTCTGCGCCGACATGCTGAAATCCCGCGCAATCGACTGCATCTTGTGCTCAACCTCGGAGGTCAGCCCGCCGACGATGGACTTGCCGGCATCCAGAATGCCCCCGGCGCGCTTCTCCACCTCGGCCTTCACGCGACTCCCCAGAAAGCCGAGCGCCACTCCGGCGGTCGACTGCGTCTTCTTTTCTGGTTCGGGCGAGCTGCTACCGCCAAGGCCCGGCAACGGCAGCCGTGACGCGAACGACACCAGCGTGTCCTGAATGATCGGCGCCAGCAACTGACGCACCAGCGTCGGATCGACAGCGTCGCGGGCCCAGTCGCCTTTCGGCAATTTTGCCTCACTCACGATCTTCTCGAGTTTCGGCATCGTCGCAGCCGAGATGAAGTCTGAAGGCTTCTCGCCTGTGGCCTTCACGTGAGCGGTCCAACGAGCGCGGCTCGCGTGCACATGACGGTCGACCAGCCGGTTGGCGTTTTCCGCTGTCATGACCTGCACGGCGAGTCGAGCCAGCTCTGCAGGGTCTACCAGTGTGGACAACTCGCGGTCGAGCAGCGCGTCGAGCGCAATCTCAACGCCACGGCGGCGCAGACCACCGCTATCGTCGCGCAGGCGCGAAAGGACTTTCTCGTGGGTCGTCTGCTTGGGCATGCCATCTCCTCAGGTGCGCTCAGTCTGCTTTGTGGACACGCACCGGCTACCTGCGTTGGTCGGCGCGCGTCAACTACGGCCTCGGGTTATGGGTTAGAAGACCACTGCGACACCGGAGGTGCGGGCAGGCAAACCTCGCACCTCTACGGGCGTGTTCCGGGTTTCACCAGCGGCGCTGAGCGAACAATAACGAAAAGCGTCCGTCAGGGCCTCGTAGCGGGCGATGTTCGGGCTGGCCGCGGGGCTGATAGGCAGGGCCGCACTTGGAATATCACAACGATTGCGTTAAAGACTCGATGTGTTGCGTGGAGCTCCGTAGCCCGGAAGTGTCAATGTACTCGTCGTTATTGGTTCGGCGTGCGATTTGGTCAGTTTATCTGGCGGGCGCACTGTGCTTGTCGGGCGTCTGGAGTGCGTCTGCGCAGGACTCCGGCCCGGCAATCGGCACCGTAGACCCCCTGGAAACCGCATGGACGACCGTTCTGGCGGCAGTGTCAGACCTGCAGGCCCGCCTGGACGAGATCGACGCTACCGACGTGACGACGACGCGCGGACAGCGGCTCTGTCTGGAAGCGACGGCCGTGGCAGACACGATCATCGCCAACACCGAATTCATCATCGCCAACGACCCGACGCTCACAACCGACGACGTCGCGTCTGCGTGGGATCAGGCGTTGACCGCACGCCAGACGAAGGGGTGGCTACAATTGCAGGCGCAGCAATGCGAAGAAGCGCAAACCACGTTGCGCGAGCTGGTCGCGCACCCGGAATCGGCTTCGCGACCGCTCATGGTAGAAGCCGCTGAGCGACGTCTTGCGGAGGCCAACGCCTGTATGGAGCGCCAACAGGCAGAAGCCGTCATCGCGGCCGCACCGGGCAGCGGAGAGCTGCAGGCCGAGTCCGACGGTAGTGCGTCGCTGCAGGGAAGCAACTTGCCACCTGAACCCCGTGGCTTTCGCGCTGGGCACGGGTTTCTGGCCGTCGGCGGGGCGCTGCTCGTCGGTGCGGTCGGACACGAACTGGCGATGTCGGGAGACCGGGCTGACTTTGTGTCCCTCCGCGATCTCTGTGAGGCGGGCGAGCCCTGTGATGCTTCGACCCTGGAAGATCTGCGGGGCACGCTCCAGACAGCACGCATTCTATCCGGAATCCTCTACAGCGCGGCTGCGGTTTCTCTGGGCACGGGGGCCGGTTTGCTCATCGCCGACCCTCCGGATCGCCCGGCGACGACGTTGCTGATTACGCCTGCATGGACCTCGCGCTTTGCCGGTATTTCCATGACGCTGCGACGCTGAGCGAGGCGCATTTCATGACCGAAACCGAATTCCGCCTCGCCAATACCCCCGAAATGCCGCGCCCGGGCGACGTGGTCGCGGAGCGCTATCAGATTGAGTCGGTTCTGGGGGAAGGTGGCTTTGCGGCGGTGTTTCGCGCGCATGACCAGCGCGTGGGGCAGCCCGTGGCGATCAAGGTGCTCGACCCCATCATGAGCCGCCGCGCACAGTTCGCTGCCCGTTTTGACCGGGAGATTCGCACGGTCTCCTCGTTACGACACCCCAACACCATCAGCGTTACCGATCGAGGGTCCACAGAGGCGGGTTGTCTGTATGTGGTCATGGAGCTGCTCGCCGGGCGCCCGCTTGACAGCGTGCTCTACGATCAGGGCGCAATGGAACCCGAGCGAGCCGCTCATATTGTTTCGCAGGTGCTAAAATCCCTCATCGAAGCACATTCTCAGGGAATTATTCACCGGGATATAAAACCCGCCAATATTTTTCTCGTAAACCTCCCCGGCGAAAAGGATTTCGTTAAAGTTCTTGATTTTGGCATCGCCAAGAGCCTCGACGATGGCGATTCGGCCACCCTCACGCAAACTGGCGAAATAATGTGCTCGCCGCATTATGTGGCGCCTGAACGCGTACGTGACCTTCAGAACTTTCCAGCCAGTGATATTTATTCGGTCGGTATTGTGCTGATCGAACTGCTGGAGGGCAGACCACCCATCGATGGCGAAAACACATTCGCCATCGCCATACAGCATGCCAGCATGGAGACACCCGTGCCGGTATCGGCGAAGGTGTTGAATGGTCCGCTCGGAAGAGTGATTCAGAACGCGGTCGCCAAGCCGGTCGCTCTCCGATATCAGTCCGCAGAGGAGATGCTGCTGGATATTCAGGCGGCTATGAAGGGGCTTCCCCTGCCATCAGCACAGCGATTCACGAGTGGTGAACCGGTTCGTTCCGCCAACGCGAATGCTCCAGACGCCACTCGAGCAATGACCGCGTCATCGACGACCCAGACGCATTCGTCTGTTCGCGGCGGTAATGCCATGCTGGCTATCGGCGTCGTGGCGGTCATTCTGCTCGCCGCCGCTGTTCTGCTCTACAACGTGGTTGTGTCCGACCCTTACAACATGCAGCCGGCCGCTCCGATTCCGACACCCGCCGTTGACCCTGCGGCCTCCTCCCCGACTCCGGCGACGCAAGTTCCGGGCGAAGCGTCGACTGTCGCCACGGTCGCGCAACCGACGAGTGCGGGTGACCCGTCGGAGGTTCCCGCGGATGCGTCGGGCGCAGCGGAAGCATCCAGCGTGATACCGGGTGAGGGTAGTGTCGTCGCACCCACACCGAGCGAACAACCGGTCGTTGAACCTGTCCCCATCGCAAGACCTTCGCGTCCAAACGTCGTGCGCACTCCAACGCCCGAGCCAACGCCCG
>Ga0169931_10004543_pt1 | contig 21552 bp, 19 predicted proteins | sample Kivu_15m_20L_FD_129675 | JGI IMG/M metagenome (GOLD analysis project Ga0169931, IMG submission 129675) | Freshwater microbial communities from Lake Kivu, Western Province, Rwanda to study Microbial Dark Matter (Phase II) - Kivu_15m_20L... | ecosystem: Environmental > Aquatic > Freshwater > Lake... | reverse complement strand
GCGGGCGATGTGCCCTGCTGCCACGGCGATGACGCGCTCTTCGAGCGCGCGGATGCGGGTCGTGGCACCGCCACGGTGCACCTGTCGAGCAGACACGTGCGCGTGGACATCGGCCGCGAGTACGCCTTCCTGCAGCTCTATTCGCCCGCCGCCACTGGCTCCGGCGTGGCCTGCGTGGAGCCGATGGTCGCCGCGACCAGCGCACTCACCGAGGGCCACGCACCGATCGTCCGCGCGGGTGCGGCGCTTCACGCCAACTTCACGCTGTCGGTCACGACCGCCTGAACGCGCACGTTCGGCGCACGCGAGGAGGCCACGCGCCCCGCCTCCTCCGACGCACAGCTTCAGAATGACGTGCTGAACGAGCTCGCCTGCGACACCACCGTCGACGCACCCGAGGTCGGCGTGCAGGTGCATGGCGGTGTGGTCACGCTGACCGGCACGATCGCGTCGTATCCCAAGAAGCTCGCCGCCGTCGACGCGGCGCATCGCGTGCGTGGCGTGCGCGAAACACCCGACTTCTGGGCGGTGGGCCAGTTCTACCGGCGCTTCGAGCAGGTCACCGATGAACACGCGGCCGACCTGCTCGCGGCGCTTCAGCGGCGAAAGCCATCGGCATCCCGTTGAAGGAAACCCTGCGCCGCCATCAGCGCAACAGGCGCGCGCGCCCGGGCACCACCGGCAGATCCAGCGCCTCGATGCGTTGATCCGCATGCAGGAACGCCGTGCCCTCCACGCGCACCCGGCCCAGAATCCCGAGCGACGAGACGAATTGCGCCTGATCGGAAAGGGTCAGGGTCGCCTCCGGGCCGTAGCAACCGGCATCCACGTCGACCGAGGCACTTTCAGCCACGCTCCACGCCGAAGCTGCCCCGCGCTGCAGCAGCCAGAATCCCTGCCAGTCGCCCGAGGCGATGCCCGTGCCGGTCACGCTCGCCGTTCCCACGATCGAGACCGACGCCGATGGCGCCAGTTCGATCGCTGCATCCTCAAGAACAAGGACGGCCGACCCTGAAAGTTCAACGCTCTGCGTGAACTGGTGCAGACCTGCCTCCAGAATGACGGTCCCGGAGGCCACCGACAGATCCTCGTGGGCACCGGGCGCGACGCGCAACGTCCCACCACCCGGATTCGTCACGCTTCCCGACGCGGACCCGTCAATCGCCGGAAGGGCGACAGCGGCCATCGGATCGGCCGGCACCGTCACGCCCCCCTCGATGGAACCCGCCACCGCGGTGCGCGAGACCTCGTCGATTCCGCCCGCCAGTCGCAGCACGGGCACATCAAGCGTCTCGCCCTGCCGCACCGCACCGCGCACCAGCACGGCCGCTGCATCCGCGGAAGCCACATAGATGCCACCACGCCCCTTCACCGTGGCGGAACCATCGACATCCAGCGCACCAGCGTCGGCGCCCGTCAGCAGCAGCGAGTGCGCATGCGTGGGCGGCGTGTAGACGGCGATGCTCTGTCGCGTGAAGGCGGGCGCAGAGCCCGACTGAAAGATTCCCCAGTTGAGCAGCGAGGGCGCCCCGTTCGCGTTGTCCGATGCGAATCGCACCGTCACACGCGCGGCAGGCCCGCCCTGAGCATCGGGCGTGAACACCCGCGTGGTGGCGTTCCAGCGACCGAATTCAACGTCACCACCCCCACCCGGGGCATCGACCACCGAGATCGAGACCGGACCGTTCGGGCCGGCGCACGCCTCGGCCGCGGCCACGGCATCCTGATTCTTCGCCTGCACGCCGTCGGCGTGGCGCGCGGCAGCAGCCAAGGCGGCGGTGTCGGCAGCCATCTGCGCCTGATTGCCAGCCTTGACGGCGAACCCGATCTGCACCCCCATCCAGCACATCAGCAGCACCGAGGGAATGGCCACCACCACCAGCACGCTCGAATGGCCGCGGCGCCGTCTCGGAAGACCGGAAACCTTGCTGAAATCCGCGAGTTCCACGGCCAAGATGGTACCCTCTGCTTGACGAAATCCCAGATCCGAGCATTCTGAATGCACAGTTCTCTCCACATGGCCTTCTATCCGACCGACAAGGTGTGGTTTCCAGCACCCCTCTGGGTGTGGGTGCTGCTTGTTGCGGCCACCACCGTCGCGTGCGTGACGGATCTGCGGACCATGCGCATTCCGAACTGGCTCACGCTGCCGCTGCTCGCCTTGGGGCTGGCACACGCGGGATGGGTCGGCGGCATGCCGGGACTTGGCCAGTCCGCCCTTGGCATTGCCATCGCAGGCGGAATCTTCATCGCCGCCTATGCGCTGGCAGGCGGCGGCGCAGGCGACGCGAAGCTGATGATGGCTCTGGGTGCATGGGTTGGTGCGGAGCGATCGGCGCTGCTTGTGTTGTGCGTCGCGATCGCGGGCTTCATCTGGTCGATCGCGATCACGGTCATGCGAAGCGGCGTCCGCGACGTGCCCCTGATGGTGCTGCACAGTCTCGCGACCTCGGCGAATGGCCTCCGCAAGATCGTGACGGGCCACGCGGTCACGAGCCCTGCGATGCAGCGCGTGATCCAGCCGCGATTCAAGGGCTGGTATCCCTACGCGCCAGCGATTCTGGCAGGCACGCTTGGAGCTTGGTGGTACTGGGAGACCCGCGGGAGCATCATCAAGTGAATCGGCGTTGCTTCCATCGCAGCACACGTGGCTCGGAGAGCGTGGAGTCCGTGGTGGCCCTGCCGGTCATGCTGCTGGTGATCTTCGGCGGCTTCGAATACGGCTGGGCCGTGCTGAAGACCGTGCAGATCGAGCATGCAGCGCGCGTCGGCGCGCGTGTGGCTTCGCTCTCTGGCGTCTCGTCACAACAGGTCACGGACGCGGTCCAGAATGCCCTGCAGGGCAGCGGCGTGGTCGATGCCACAGTGACTCTGGATCCTCTTGACCCCAGTGCAGCCTCGGCCGGAACGGTGATCGAGGTGCGTGTGGAGGCCCCGTACGCCTCAAATCGACTTCTGGGCCTGAGTCAGATGATGCCCCTGCCAGCGACCCTGTCTGGCAGCGCCTCAATGATCCGCGAACCCGACGCCTGACGCGACTTGCGCCGATCGGTCCGCCCCGCCATTCTTCGAGGGTCCTTGGGCACCTTCGCCCATCGGCAATCTCGGAAATCTGCGCGGAGAACGCATGTCCAACTCCAGAATGCTGCTGATCGGGGCCTGTGTCGCGGTCGTGGCGGCGGCGCTTGCCGCAGGTGTGCAACGCCTGCTCGGTCCCGGCTCAAACGACGGCTCCACGGTGACCACCGTGATGGCCGCCTCGGCCGACCTGCCCCCGGGACATCGCCTGTCCCAGGACGACCTTGAGACGGTCCAAGGCATGATCGGATCCGGCACGAAGGTCGCCGCGACCGATGCCAAGCCCCTGATCGGACGCGCACTGGCCGTGCCGCTGCGCAAGGGCCAGATCGTGCGCCAGGAGCACCTCGCGGCGCGTGGCTCGGGCGCCGACATTGCCGCGCAACTGCCTGCCGGCCATCGCGCCCTGACCGTGATGCTGCGTGACCCGATCGCCGCCTCGTCGCTCTTCCCGGGCGCGATGGTGGACGTGCTTGCCACCGTGGACAAGTCGGGGCCGGGAAACGTCAAGGAATCGGTGACCCGCACCGTGATCGAGCGCGCGAAGGTGCTGGCACTGGCCGATGACGCCTCCTCGCGATCGCTCGGTCAGGCCGAGTCGGTCATGGCTTCGGATCGCAAGCCCACCCAACCCAAGAAGGTCGCCGTCACGCTGGGCGTGACCGCCGAGCAGGCCGCGGAGCTTGAGCTTGCCGCAAGTCGGGGCACGATCGGTCTTGCGCTTCGATCCACGTCAGACGCGGGAGGTTCCTCGCCAAAGGCCACGATTCAAAACGTTGCCGGCAACGTCGCTGCTCCCTCGGACAGCGCACGGGCAGCCAATCCACTTCCCGCCACGACCGCGCGTCAAGCGTCGGCGCAACCCACCATGTGGGGCATCACCGTGATCCGCGGCGACTCCACGGTGAAGCACGAATTCCCCGATCGCGGCCCCGCCAAGACCCCCTGATCGACTCGCCCAGAAAGCCCATTGATGAAGATCCTCTCCGACTCGGTCCGTTCACCCGCCATGCGGCATGTCGGCCTTTGCGCCTGTGTGCTTCTTGCGCTGGCCGCACACGCCGACACGACCGAGCCTGCGGCCCCGACCGTTGCGGCACCGGCCCCAGCGCCCGCACCCATCATCGCCCCAAGCGAGCCCATGCCAGTGCAGGCCGCGGTGCCCAACAAGATCACGGCCTCGCCCGAGGCGCTCAAGGTCATGGCCGGTGCCTCGCGCATGCTCACCATGCCCACGCGTATCGAGTCGGTGGTGGTGGCGCAGCCGAACATCGCCGACGCCAAGCCCGTCTCACCCAAGGACGTGGTGATCGTGGGCAAGACCGTGGGCAGCTCCGACATGGTGATCCATCTGGAGTCCGGCGAATCCATCACCCAACGTGTGCAGGTGGAACTGGACAAGGCCGACATGGAGGCGCGCATCGAGCGCATCTTCGGGGTGAAGGTGCAGGTCGACGACCTCGGTGGCACCGTGGCGCTGCGGGGCACGATGCCCGATGTGGCCACAGCCACGCTGATCCACAAGTACATGGACTCGACCGGCATGAAGTGGACCGATCTCACGAAGATCGAGGGCCTTCAGCAGGTGCAGTTGCGTGTGCGCATCGCCGAGGCGAGCCGGACCGCACTGCGGGAGCTTGCGTTCGGTGGCGTGTTTGGAGGCAACTCGGCATTTGGCGGCTACCAGTCACCCGGCGGAACTCCCTTCCAGCCCGTGTCGATCGCGCCGATGAATCCTCAGACGGTGTCAGCGAATGGCGCCACCACAGTGACCCAGAATGTCGTGGGTCCCGGGCAGCCGAACTTCGGCTTCAGTGGCACGCCCATCTCCAGCGCCACCACACTATTCCTGGGCGTGCCGGGTGCGGACCTTGAGATCTTCATGCGCGCACTGAGCGAGAATCGATACGTGCGCCTGCTGGCCGAACCCAACCTGGTGGCTATCAGCGGCGAGAAGGCGAGCTTCCTGGTGGGCGGCGAGTTCCCAGTGCCGGTGGTGCAGGGCAACTCGGTGGGCGGCGGCGCCGCGACTGTCACTGTGGAATACAAGTCGTTCGGCGTGCGACTGACCTTCCGCCCCGAGGTGCTGGGCGAAGGCCGCATTCGGCTGGAAGTCGCACCCGAAGTCAGCGAACTCAGCGAAGTCGGCGCACTGGTGCAGAACGGCTTCACGGTGCCAGGCGTTTCGGTTCGCCGATCCAGTTCCACCGTGGAGCTTGGCAACGGCCAGTCGTTCGCCATGGCCGGCCTGCTTCGCAGCAAGGACCAAGGCAAGGTCGCGAAGGTGCCACTGCTTGGCGACCTGCCATGGCTGGGCGTGCTGTTCCGCAGCGTGCGCTACGAACAGGACGAGACCGAACTGGTGGTCATCGTGACGGCCACCACAGTGGAGCCCCTGAACGACGGCATGGATCGACCCACGCCGGGCGCCCTGCATCAGGCCCCGAACGACTGGGAGCTCTTCATGGAGGGTCGACTGGCCGGTGGCAACGATGTGGTCAGTCCTGTGGCGCGACTTCGCACCTTTGGCCTGACCGACCTTCGTGGCCCGGGCGCCTGGCGACGCCCCGAGGATCCGCGCGTGGCAGCGGCCGATGCGATGCCCGCTGATGGCGATGCCCCCTCCAAGGCGCAGCCTGCGGCGGCCGCCGCCGGAGCCTCGCAGTGACGGTGAGCCGGCCCGAGCACGCGATCGAAAGCCGCCTGGTGGAACTGCGCAAGCAGCTCCACCAGAGCCTGATCGGCGCGATCGACTTCGCCGCAGCCGATCGAATCGGCCGCGAGCAGTTCATTCGAGACTGCCGCGCGCGCGCCGAGCAGCTGCTGCAGCGCGATGGCCACGGTCTCAGCGCCGCCGACCAAGGCTGGGTCGTGCAGGGCGTGATCGACGACATGTTCGGGCTCGGTCCGCTGGAGCCGCTGCTCGCCGACCCCACCGTGTCCGATGTGCTTGTGGTGCGTCATGACCACGTGTTCGTGGAGCGCGAGGGCCGGCTGCAGCCGGCCGTGGTGCACTTCCGCGACACCGTGCACCTGATGAACGTGATCCAGCGCATCGTGCGAAACGCGGGTCGGCGCATCGACGAGCGCAGCCCGATGGTCGACGCGCGCCTGCCCGACGGCTCGCGCGTGAACGCGATCATTCCTCCGCTGGCGATCGATGGGCCGCAGCTCAGCATCCGTCGCTTCCCGGAGAAGGCGCTGGATCTGCCGCGTCTGGTGGAACTGGGCTCGATCGCGCCCGCCACCGCTGAACTGATCCGCGGCGCGGTGGCGGGCCGCGTGAACATCATCTTCTCGGGGGGCGCCGGCGTGGGCAAGACCACCATGCTGAACGCAGCGTCCGAGCACCTGGCGCCAAGCGAGCGCGTGATCACCATCGAGGACGCGGCGGAACTTCGACTGCGCGGCGATCATGTGGTCCGGCTCGAGACCCGCGCGGCCAACGTCGAGGGCGTGGGCGAGATCACCCCCCGTGATCTGGTGCGCAACGCCCTGCGCATGCGCCCCGACCGCATCATCGTGGGCGAGTGCCGCGGTGCCGAGTCCTTCGACATGATGCAGGCGATGAACACGGGCCACGAGGGCTCGATGAGCACCTTGCACGCCAACAGCGCGCGCGACACGCTGATCCGCCTCGAGACCATGCTGTCGATGGGCGGCTACGACATGCCCGTGCGCGTGCTGCGCGAGTACGTGGCCTCGGCCATCCAGATGGTGGTGCACATGGTGCGACTGCCCGACGGCCGCCGCGTGGTGGGCGAGGTCATCGAGGTGTGCGGCACCGACGACTCCGGCGTCCGACTTCGAACCCTGCACCAATTCCAGTTGCAGTCATTCCAGGGCGGACGGGCCATCGGGCAATTCGAGGCCACAGGCGAGACGCCCGACTTCGCGGCTCGGCTCGCGGCACGGGGACACCACCTCGATCCGACGCTTTTCCGACGGGGTGTGCTGGCAGCGGGACCTGCGACATGAGTCTGCTGCAGGATCCAGCCATGCTTCCGATCCTTGCCGCCCTTGCGGCATTCGGGATCTTCTGCGTGTTTGCCCTTCGGCGACCCATCTCGGCCGTCCCGAGCGCACAGCCCACCATCACAAGCCCCCAGATCTCGCCCAAGCGTCGAATGCTTCGCTTGGTTCTGGTCATCGCAGCCATGCTGGTGCTCTGGCGGCTCACGGACCGCCCCGCTTTGGCGGTGGCCTTGGCCGTGCTCTGGGTTGGCATCACATGGCTGCTTCGCTCCCGCGCGAAGCACCGTCTGCAGATGGAGGAGGAGTCCAACGCCATCGACGCCATCGGCGCCGCCAGTCGCGCCCTGCGCGCCGGCATTCCCGTCAGCGGCATGCTGGAGTTCCTTGCCGCCGAGAGTGGTGGCCGCTCCGGCATGGCCTTCCGCGAGATCGTGCAACGCGAAAAGCTTGGCGAGGACATGCCAAGTGCGATCCGCCACGTTCTTCTGACCTCGCCGCTCACGGCTCTGCGCGCCTTCGGCCTGACCCTGCTTTCGCAGCTCGAATCGGGCGGCAACATCGCCGATACGGCCGACCGCCTGGCGCGTGCGCTGATTGAGCGACGCCGAATGCACCGACGCGCACGAACGATCATGGCCTACACCCGCGCGGCCGCCACGCTGCTGGCGGTGCTGCCGGCGATCGTGGTGCCACTGCTCTGCTACCTGCTGGACGAATACGCACAGTTCATGCTGCACACCCCAAGCGGAAACCTGATGCTGGCCGCATGCGCGTGCCTGCTCGCGGTGGGCACCACGCTGATCCAACGGCTGTCACGTCTGGACGCGGTGCACGTGGGGGCGACCACGTCATGATCCCGGTACCCCTGCTGGCTGGTGTTCTGGCGTTCGTCGGCGCGATCGCCGCGGGGTGGCTGGTGCGAGGCCGAGCCGTCACCCAGCCCGTCGTGGCCGCCGCAGGTGCGCATCCGGACGTCTGGCGCGAGTCGATTGGCGAACCCGGTTGGCACCGCACACGGACCGATCGCCTGCGACGCGCAGGTTTCGAACAACGCAGCGCCGCGCGCACCTTCATGATCTCGACCGCGCTTTGTCTGCTGATCTGCGCCGCGATCGGATTCCGCCTGGGCCAAAGCCTGTCTGCGCAGGACTTGGCCGCCCCATATGGTGCCCTGCTTGGCGCGTTTCTTGGCTGGAGACTGCCGGGCTGGTGGCTCAACGCGCGCATCGAGCGGCGCCGCCTGGAGATGCAGGCCGACTTCCCGATCATGCTGGATCTGCTGCAGATCTCGATGCAGGGCGGCATGGGACTGCATGCGGCCTGGGCCACATCCGCGGCGACGCTTGGGGGTTCCGGAGACCTGCTCGCCCGTGAAATGCGGCAGATCGACATCGCGGTGGGCATGGGCAAGCCATGGGGCCCTGCACTCGAGGAGGCCACGGAGCGAACCGGCATCCCGGAGTTCCGCTCGCTCGGCTCGCTGCTGGGCCAGACGCAGCGCTTCGGCACGGGCGTGGCCGACATGATCCGTGTGCTCTGCGACTCGCTGCGCCACGACGAGGTGCAGGCCCTCGAGGAACTCGCGCATCGCCGCACGGTGCGCATGCTCGTCGTGCTCACCAGCGTGCTGCTGCCCGCCACGCTGATGATCATCTTCTTTCCCCTCCTACGGATCGCGCTCGATGCGATGCGAATGGTGACGCTTGACTGATATGCCCTTGTTCGAGAACAACATGCACGAACGAACACAATCCCAACATCGCAACTACAAAGCCCCGAATGTCCTGACCACAAGCGCCCTGCTCGCGGGCACCCTGCTTGGCACCGCATGCACGCCCGCGCCACGAACCGATCCCAGCAAGCTTCGGATCGACGACGAATTGCAGGCGAAGACCGATCAGGCGTTCGTGCGCCAGCCGTTCGAGGATCAGGTGTCACAGGGCGTGATCCGCCAACGGACCATCTTCGAGCACGAGTTCGAGGCGAATTCCGCCCGCCTGACGTCGCTCGGCAAGCGTGACGTGACGATCCTGGCTGGCGCGCTCCGTGAGGACGGGGGCACCATCACCGTTCGTCAGGGGTCCGCGCCCGCCGATCTGTATGCCGCCCGTCGCGAAACGGTACGCAAGGCACTGGTGGCCGAGGGCATCGCTGCGGATCGCTTCAAGATCGGCGACGCTCAGGGCTCGGCCGCCGTGTCCACCGGCGAGGCGCTGCGCATCCGCGAGCGGATCCAGAAGTCCCCGATGGGCCCCACCCCCAAGGACATCCTCACGCCGACCGGCGGAGCCAATCAATGAGGCACGACATGCGAGACCCAACCCACCGATTCGCGTGCACCCTGACGTTCGCCGCGGCGCTGCTGCTTGTGGGCGGCTGCACCACCACCACGACGACCGACGCCCCCGCCACCGATTGGTTCGACGGTGGCCCGATGAAGGCCGCGTCGCCTGAGACCCTGCAACTCACCGCGCGCGTGCTGGCCAGCAAGGGCAACACCGAACAGGCCGGCTTCCTGATCGACCGGATGGCACGCGACTATCCCGACAACCTCGGCACCTACACCGAAGGCGCCGAAGTGCTGCTGATTCAGGGCCGCGTACGCGAGGCCACGGAATGGCTGGAGCGCGGCCTGGCGCGCTTTCCGAACAACCCCATTCTTCGCAATGATCGCGGCATGTGCCGCCTGCTGGAGGCGAACCTGTCCGCGGCCACCGCGGACTTCGAGGCCGCCTATGCAGCCGACCCCGGCGATGCCGACTACGTGGCGAATCTGGCGCTCGCTCGCGCACTGGCCGGAGACACCGAGGCGGCGCGCGCTCTGTGGTCCAGGGTCCTCAGTCATGAGGAGGTCGATCACAACATTGCGCAGGCGCAGGCGGCGGCACCCAAATTCAAGCGCGCGGGATAGTTATGGGGTGGTTTCAGCGTGCTTGAAATCCACAATTTTGTGTCGCCAGACCTGACAAAGACCGGATTGGAGTTATCATTGTCGAACCGACGGCGGCCGCTTTGGCACGTTGCCGACGGGCCCCTGAGGTGGAATTCCACTTACTGACAAGGATAGAAAAATGAAGAACTGGATCAAGGCTTTCGTCGCTGATGAGCGTGGTTCCGAGAGCATCGAGCTCGGCGCGACCGTGGTGGTTGTCGCCGGCGGCGCGATCGCTGGTTTCGGCGATCTGAAGGGCGTGCTGCAGAGCAAGCAGGACGTCATCGTGCTCGAACTCGGCAGCACCGACATCGATTAATTCTCGGCACGGTCTGTTCGACAGACTTTCGTGAACGGCCCCGCCTTGCGCGGGGCCGTTCCGTTTTTGAACTTGTGGCGATCGGGGCAAGCGCGCCGATCCAGTCGCCACTCGCTCAGGGCGTGGATCTCTCCGGCAACGCGGGAGCCGGCGATTCCGTCTGCCCCGGCTTGGGGGCAAGCGCCGCCTGGATCGACGCCTTCAGGCCATCGCGCCGTGCGACCTCCTCCGCGGCCTTGGGTGCCGGCTCGCTCTCCAGGATCGTCAGCGCGTCGCGCCAGATCTGCTCCGACCTGTCACGCTCGCCGCGCGCCAGATGAACCTGCGCCAGCGTGTCCAGCAGGAACGGGTCGCGGCGGTCGGTGCGCGACGCCGCAAGCTGGGCGCACGCCAGAACGAGATTCAGGTCGCGCGCCGGGTCCCCCTGTTGCAACTTCGTCAGTCCGCGCCACGCCAGCGCGTTCAGCAGCGCGGTGTCGAGCGATCCAAGGCCCCATGCACGGGCACATCCAAGCGCGGCGCCCACGCGACCATCGGCGAGCGTCTGACGGACCAACGCGTTCACCGTCGCGGCGTCGGGGGCGGACCCCCCCGTCACCCGCAGGAAGTTCGGGCGATTCGCGGCCAATCGCGGATCGGTGAACCAGCTCGCGGCCATCTCGCCCTGCGACTCGCGGGCGTACTCGCTGCCAAGGTTGCCCGCGCGCCCCTGCTGCGCGAACTGGCGCTCGGCGAAGCGCACACGCGAGGGCGCCGCATCCCAGATCTGCACGGATCCGTCTTCGCCCGAGGCGGTCGCGAAGCGCACGCCATCGCGCAGGCACGCGCCGCCAGTCACGCCAAGGACCGAGGTGCCGCGCAGCGTGGCCAGAAGCGCGCCGGACTTCGTGTCCCACACGCGCGCGGTTCCGTCGATCGACGTGGTGAAGATCCGGCGTGCGTCCGGGGTGAACTCGGCCTGCGTGATGCCGCCCTCGTGGCCCACCAACTGCAGCACTTCGGATCCTGTCGAGCTGTCGAACAGGCGCGGCGTGCGATCCTGCAACGACCAGATGAGCACCCGTGAGCCATCCTCGCTGAAGATGGCGCCGCGGATCGGGGTGTCACCCGGCCGCATGGTGCCCAGCAGTTCGCCCGTCTCCACGTTCCACGTGCGCGCGCTCTGGTCCGCCGCCACCGTGACAAGCCGCGTGCCGTCCTCGCTCAGCGTGGCGGAGAGCACCGCACCACCGGGATCCTTGAACTCGCGGATCACCGCGGCCGTCGAGGCATCCCACAGGCGCGCGGACTTGTCGGCCGACGCCGTGACCACGCGCGTACCGTCGGCGCTGAAGCGTGCGCTGTTCACCTTGTCGGCGTGCCCCTTGAACTCCTTCAGTGGGCGCCGAGACTGCGCGTCCCAGGTGCGCGCGGTCTGGTCGGCCGACACGGTGACGACGCGCTTGCCGTCATTGCTGAAGCGTGCCGAAGTCACCGCGCCGGAGTGGCCCTCCAGCGGGCCCTGCTGGGCACCGGTCTTCGCGTCCCACAGGCGCGCCGTGTTGTCCGCCGAGGTGGTGAGCACCTGCGAACCGTCGGCACTGAAGCGCGCGGACGTCACGGCCCCGGCGTGACCCTGCAGCAACGCGACGGGGGCGGCGTCGCCGGCATTCCAGATGCGCGCGGTGCCGTCGCTCGAGGCCGTGGCGAAGCGCGTGCCATCGGGGCTTGCGGCCACCGCCCGAACCACGCCCTTGTGGACGGAGACCTCGCGCAGCGCCGTCTGCGGGAAGGTCTCCCACAGACGCGCCGTGCCATCGAGCGAGCCCGTGAGCACGCGGGTTCCCTCGGGATTGAACGCGCAACTCCAGACCTTGTCGGCGTGTCCGCGGCGCGTGGCCAGCGGAAGCGCGGTGGCCAGATCCCACACGCGAAGCGTGCCGTCGTCGCTTGCCGTGACCGCCAACTTGTTGTCCGGACTGCACGCGACCGCCATGACCGCCGCGGAATGGCCTGCCAGCGTCGATCGGGGCGCGCCCGTGGCGACATCCCAGATTCGCGCCGTGCGATCCAGCGAGCCCGTGATCAGCTGCCGACCATCGGCGCTGAAGGCCAGGCTCATCACGGCGTCCTGGTGTCCCTTCAGCGTGCCGGCCGCAGCACCGTCGGTGGCCCAGAGCCGCGCCGTTCCATCGGCCGAACCGCTTGCCAGCATGCCGCCGTCGTTGCGCCACGCCAACGACGAGACCACCTTGTCATGGCCGCGGAGTTCCGCGACGGAGGCACCCGACTCCGGACTCCACAATCGCACCGAACGATCGGCCGAGGCCGTGGCAAGCCGCTTCCCGTCGGGGCTGAACGCCACCGCCGTCACCACATCGCCATGACCCTTCAGCTCGAACGCCATCGCGCCCGTGCCGGCGTTCCAGATGCGCGCGGTGCCGTCCTCGGAAGCCGTGGCAACGCGGGACCCATCCTGATTGAAGGCGACCGCGCGCACGGCCTTCGCGTGCCCCTTGAGTTCAGCCACCACGGCGCCCGTGGCCGCATCCCACACACGAGCCGTGCCATCCTTGCAGGCGGTCGCCACACGCCGACCATCCGGGCTGAACACCGCGTCGTTCAGCGATCCCCCGCTGCCCTTCAGTTCCGTGATCGGCTCGCCCGTGGCCGCATTCCACACGCGCACCGAACGGTCATAGCTCAGCGCGAGCGCCTGCGTGCCGTCCGGGCTGAAGCGAGCCAACAGCACTTCGCCACTCGTGGGCGCGCGCAACGCCGTCAGGCTGCTGTCCGACTGCGTGTCGAGCCAGTTCCATTCCCAGTCGCGGCGCGCGGGCGGGCAGGCATCCAGCCGCTCGCGCACTCGATCCATGCGGCCGGAGTCCAGCCACGCGTTCGCCATCTGGATGTTGGCGATGTAGGCCTCCTCCTCCACGCGACGACGCGCGGCGTCGGCGGCCTCGCGCTCCTTCACGGCCTTCGCCTCGGCCACGAGTGCGGCGTCCTTGGCCTTGGTGGCGTCCACGCGGGCCGCGTCGGCGGCATTGCGCTGCTCGATCGCGCGCTGCTCGCTGTCCTGCGCAAGCGAACGTGCCTGCACGGCCTCGCGCCACTGCCAGAACGTGAGCGCAAGACCCGTGACCAGCGCCGCCAGCACCGCGGCCACCGCCAGCACGAACACCAGATTGCGCCGCACATACTTGCGGACCCGGTACGCGTTGGACTTCGGCGCCGCTTCCAAGGCAAGGCCATCGAGATAGCGCCGGATGTCCTCGGCCATCGCGGCCGCGGTCTGATAGCGGTTCTTGGGCTCCCGCCGCATCGCCTTCAGCGGGATCCACTCCAGTTCCTGCCGCAGGTCCCGCAGCAGCCGGTCGAACGACTCGCCGTGGCCCTTGGCGATCTGCCGCATCTGCGAGGCGTCCTTCTGCTTGATCACGGACAGCCGCACGCTGAGGGCTGGCGGCGCCTCCTCGCGGATCGTGCGCTGGATCTCCTGATAGCTCTTCTTGCGCAGTTCGCGCGAATCGAACGGCAGCACGCCCGACACGAGCTCGTACAGGATCACGCCAAGCGAGTACACGTCGCTGCGCGTGTCGATCTGGTCGTTCTCCGCCTCGGCCTGCTCGGGGCTCATGTACTCCGGCGTGCCGACCATCTTGCCTTCCTCTTCCTTGGCAAGTTCGTCGGTGTCCAGCTGCGTGAGCGCCTTCGCCACGCCGAAGTCGATCACCTTCACGATGGGGTGCTCGTTGTCGGCGGACGACACCAGGATGTTCCCCGGCTTCAGGTCACGGTGGATGATGCCCTTCGAGTGCGCGTGCTGCACGGCGTCGCACACCTGGATGAAGATCGAGAGTCGATCCCGGTTCGACAGCACCTTCGCGTCGCAGAAGTCGGTGATGGGCTGGCCCTTCACGTACTCCATCACGAAGTACGGCCCCCCCGACGGCGTGACGCCGCCGTCGATCACGCGCGCCACGTTCGGGTGGTTCATCACCGCCAGCGTCTGTCGCTCCTGCTCGAATCGCGTGATGATCGAGCGGGAATCCAGCCCCGCCTTGATGATCTTCAACGCCACGCGCTGGGTGAACGGCTTGCGGCGCTCGGCCAGCCAGACCGCGCCAAATCCGCCTTCACCAAGCTTGGAAACCAGCGTGTACGCGCCGATCTCGTCGCCGGCACGCTCCGTCATCGCGTCCATGTCGCTTGGGAAGATCGACGAATGCGACGACTGCATCCCCGTCGTCTGCGATGGGCCGCCCCCCTCGAGCGGCATGGTCTGCGAGGAGCCGCCCCCTTCCAGCGGCATGGTCTGCGCCGGTCGATCCGGCGTGGACTCCAAGGGCATGGTCTGCTGCGGCCTGAGCGGAGGGGTCGGCGTCGGATCGTTCATGCGAGTGCGCGCAGAGTACCCCGCCGGGACCAGTCCGGCCGCTGATTTCTCACGCATCCTGAACACGGCGGCGCCGGCGCGACGCGGTCCCGCCGTTAGCCTTCCGCCGTGATCGACACCGCACGCACCTCGATCCTCGCTTGCATCACCTGCCTGCTTGCCGCATGTCAGGCCAGTCACCCACTCGACCTGTACGTGAGTGCGCGCAACGCGATCAACGCGCGCGACTGGAAGCGCGCCACGGCCCGCACCGAGGCATTGCTGCGCATCGATCCGGAACCCGGCGACCACCTGCTGCTCGCCGAGATCCATGCGGGCCAGGGTCAGGTGGAACCGGCCCTCGCCGAGTTGAAGATCGCGATCGAGGGCGGCGCAGCCGACCCGGGTGCCGCGGAATGGGCCGAGATGCTGCAGGAGGATCCGATCTGGCAGTCGGTCCGGAAGGATCCGCGCTTCGCGACGCTGGTGCAGCAGGCGCAGGCCAAGCGCTGGAAGCCGGACCCCCTGAAGTTCGATTCCGCCGCCGCGCAGCGCCCCACGCAGTGCCGCTTCAGCCCCACCAACAACCTCTATCTCACGCGCCTGCGCCGCAAGTACGAGCTGGAGAAGCTTGTCTCGACCACGAAGGATGATCTGGAGCGCGTGAAGCGCATCTGTCACTGGGTGTTCGCCCGATGCGAGCACAAGGGTTCCTCACGCGGCCTGCCGCAGGATCCGATCGGTCTGCTGGAGGCCGCCGAGCAGGGCAAGCGACTCCGCTCGGTCGAGATGGCCACCGTGACGGCCGGCTGCCTGAGCGCCATCGGCATTCCCGCGCGAGCGGTGGGCGGGCAGTCGCGCGACGCGGAGACGCGACGGCAAGGCGCCGGAAACGTGTTCGTGGAGGCATGGCTTCCAGACCGCCGGGCGTGGGTCTTCGTCGACGCCGAGATGGACGTGGTCGGGCAGGCGGCGGATGGTTCCCCGCTCGACGCCGTCTCGTTCCGGCAGGCGCTTGCGGGCACGAATCCACCCGCGGACTATCCGCCTTCGCTGGCGATGTGCATGTACTACTTCACCACCTCGGTGGACCAGCGCTATCCGATCGAGGACCGTGACACGGGCGACCTGATGCTGGCCCCGGTGGGCGCGCAGGCGCCCAGGCTCTTCCAGCGCGAGCCCGCCGCACCGCCCGAGCACTTCACGCACAGGCCCGCCGACTTTTCCGCCGAGCCGCGTGTGCAGCGCTGATCGATCGCCCGCGCCACGCGTGAACCGCGATCAGTTCCGACGCCGACGAGCGCACAGACCCGCGAGACCGATCAGGCCCATGGCACCGGGGCCAGGCACCGGCACGGCCGTGATCGTCGCCGAGTAGTCGAACCCGCTCTCGGGCGCGAAGCCCGAAGCCGGCACCGTGCCGAACGGCACCAGCACCTCGTATCGGAAGATGAACTCGTAGCTGACGCCCGTCTGCAGCGCGATCGCGGCGCCCGAAAAGCCCGTGACCGACGAGAAGGCGAGCAGTTCGGTGCCGCCGGGCGCGACCCCGTCGTACACCGTCACGATGCCCGAGAAGGTGGTGAAGGCGTCCAGTCCGGCCACCGCCGCAAGCGACATCGCGCCGATGATCGTGCCCGGCGGCAGGAACACGCCGTCGGCATAGGAACCGTCCACGCTGAACAGCGCGCGGCCCTCGCCCACGAAACGCCCATCCGCCTGCTCGCCGGCCGAGTTCAGCGCCGACTGCGCACGAACCGGATTCGCGGGAAGAACCGAGAACTTCAGGGTGTCGGCCTCGAAACCGTCGCCAAAGCCGTAGCTGATCGCGGTCTTGCCCTGAATGCGGTCGGCATGCGAGGTGGCCGAGGGCTCCAGGAAGTCGATCCGGCTCTGGGCAAAGGCGCCCGAAGCTGCGAAGGGCGGCTCGATCGGCTGCAGGTTCACGAGGGCGAAGTCGTCAGCGGAGTCGGTGGTCGTGGCCCCGACGTAGGCCCCCTGGCTCGAACTGGCCAGAATGATGCCGTTGTGCGCGTACACCACCGCCGCCTCGGCGGAAAGCGCGCCCACGCCAACCGCCACCACCGCCACCACCGAGCCAGTGCTCAAGCGCATGCGAAGCTCCTTTGCAAAGTGCGCCGCACGACTCGCGCTTGGGGGGAATCCGGGCGTCGGGCGCACGCTTCGGCGCCTCGAGCCCGCAGTTGAGGACATGGGAGGGTAACCCGCCGCGGGGGGCAGGCAAGCCAAAAGGCGCCAGATTCATCGGACCATCACCCGCCGGGGTGGCCGCCAGTTCACCACGGCAGCGCCAGACGCCGCCACGAACCTTCGCTCGCCGCCGGACAGGCACCCGACGCGAACCACACCGCGCGCCCGCGCGGATCGGCGATCGCCGAGTAGATCGTGCGCAGGTGCGAACTGCCCCGGCCCGCGCGCATCTCCACACGATCGTCGGACAGGATCTCGACCAGATCGTCCGGCAGATGATCCGCCGGAGCGCCCGCAAGCAGCGCGTGCAGCCTGCACCATCGGCTGATGGTGCCGTTGCCCGCCGCATCGGCGCGGCACCCGCGCTCAAGCGCCTCCTGCGCCGATGGATGCTTGTGATGCGGGTGATTGGTGGCCAGCAACGCCCGGTGCGGCCCCACCTGCCACGGATCGATGCGCCGATGCGCGGCGCGCGAGCACTCGAACACCGCGCTCTCGCCGCTGCGACCGTCGGCTGCGAACAGAAGCACCCCCCGGTCGCGGTCGGTGCGTTCGATGAAGCGCTGCACGTCGTCCAGGTTCGCGCAGGTCTCCAGCGCCTCGCGCATCCAGAACAGCCACGAGATGCACGACACGCCAGGCCGAAGATCGTCGGCCGCCTGCAACGTGTGCATGTGCAGCCAGAGTCCCTCGGCGTTCATGCCGGTGTCGGCATCGATGTCGCCCATCAAGCCCACCGCCACGCACGGAATGCGTCCCGGCGCCGCATGGAAGACCGCAGCCGTGCCCCGCTGCAGCGTGGCCTCGTACCAGTCGCAGTTGCGGGCGACCCACGGTGACCCGGCGCGCTCCACCACCACGCCCGAGCACATCGGTCCATCGCCCGACACCAGCGAACGCGGGTCTTCGCCTCGCACCTCGGCCGGTGGCGCGATGTCGGCGTAGAGGAACTGCCGCACGCTCGCGGCGGACACGCCCGCGCCCTCCGCCATCGCTTCGATCTGGCGCTGGTGATGCTCTGGCAGCCGCCGCGCCCACGCCTCGGCGTGCACCGCGATCGCCTCGCGCGTGGAGCGCTTCAGTGGAAGCATGACGTGGAGATAGCGATCCAGACGCTCCGGCTCGAACAGATGCGCGCACGCCTTGCCATAGGCATGGCCCGCGGCCTCGACGGGGCCCGGCAGTTTCACGACATGAAAGGTCGGATCGATCACGCGCGGCGATCGTAGGTCGACACGTGGCGACCGTGCGGATTCGAACGCGTCATCGGCGCGCCACGCCTGCCGCCTGCGAACGTCAATGATGCACGGCCACGTGCGCCGCGCTTGCAGAAGCTGCGGCCGCGGCAGCCAGCCGCGACGCATCCGCGGCCGCCGACATGGTGGCCAGCGTGGGAATGCCCTGCCCCTCGCCCTTCAGCGGCTGGTACCAGAGCTCGCGCCCATCCACCGGATCAAGCGCCCATGTGTAGCCCATGATGGTGGCGAAGAGGCGATCGCCATCCGGAAGCATGGTGACCATGCCGTTTCCCATGCCCTTCTGGCTCGGCTTCCACTTCCAGACCACCGAGCCGTCCGCGCGGTCAAGCGCGATCACGCGGCCGTTGAAACCGACGAAGAGAAGGTCATTGGTGGTGATGGTGCGGTTGGTCATGGGATCGCACGCAGGCTACCGCGACCGAATCCCGGCACGCTCAGATCCCGCAGGGGCCCGTCTCGAGCAGCATGATCGCGATGTCCCCGAAGTCGACGTAGCCCGTGCCATCCAGATCGGCCGCGCACCCGCGACACGGGCCGTAATCCAGCAACGCGAAGGCCACGTCCCCGGAATCGACCGTTCCCGACCCATCCATGTCGGCCGCGCACGGGGGCTTTCCCGTTCGCCACGCCGCGATGAAGTTGTCGGTGCTGGCCACGACCAGCGTTCCATCGGTCGCCAACACGGGACCGCCCTGGTTCACGTTGCCCGGAATCGGGATCGACCAGCGTTCCGTGAGGTCCGGATTGAAGCTGAAGAGCCTTCCCCGACCGGCGCCACCACTCGTGCCGTTCGACACGTACAGCACCCCGCGCGCGTCGATCGCCATCTGGATCTTCATGTAGTCGCCCTGGATGGTCTGCGACTGCGCCACCACGGCACCGGTCGCCGGATCGAGCAACTGCAGGCAGCCCTCGGCGGAATGGTCCGGGGTTCCCGTGAAGGACATGGAGTAGACGGCTCCGTCGGGCCCCACACCCCAGCGCGCGAACTCGCCACCGCCACCCGAGACCACGCGCCAATTCTGCTCGATGGCCGATCCGGTGTCGGTGAACGAGTAGAGGAAGTCCACCTGATCGCTGTTGTTCTGGCTGAAAGGCAGGTAGATGCGGCCGTCGACCCCGACGAAGGGCGCGTTGTGCAACAGTCCGCCGGAGAGCAGCGGGCCGCGATAGCCGATCGCGCCCGTCTGTGCGTCGTACTTGCGGATCGCCACCCGCATGCCGGAGAAGGCGTCGGCCGTGTAGATCGCGTCGCCCACGATCAAGCAGCCCGCGGTGTTCCCGACCTGCTCGAAACGGGGTGTGCTCCAGAGCAACTCGCCGGTCACGGCGTCGAAACGCTCCAGCGCGTACAGCGAAGGAATGATGATGTCGCCATCCGATGCGAAGACCGCGCCTCCGTAGGGCCCGGCGCGGATCTCGTGTCGAGGCCGATCACCGTCACCCGCCGTGTGCCAGAGCGTGGCGCCGGTCGCCGCGCTCAGGCAGTACAGCGGTGCCGATACCGATCCACCGTTGCCTGAGCGGCTGGCGTACACGCGTCCGTCGCGCACGCCGGCGATCCACGTCGACCACTCCGAAGGCTCGAAAGGCAGGTCGGCGGACCACAACACCGCGCCCGTGTCCAGACTCAGCGCGTAGATGGTGGCGTCACCCGCGACGGGTTCCGACGGAAATCCCGCCTGTCGGACCACGAACACCCGTCGGCCCTCCACCACGGGATTCCAGCCGAACCAGCTGAACGGGCCCCCCTGCCACAAAAGATCATTGGGCGAGTCCGGCCCATTCACGCCCACAAGACCGTTGGCGCGGCCGTTGCCCCCATGGTTGTTCCAGTCCTGCACCTGAGCGCGGGCCGAACTGGCACCGGCACGGAACACAAAGAACGATGCAAGGGCTCGGAGAAGCGATGTGCGAAGTGGATCACGAGAGCGCATGGGATCTGTACCTGGAGGATCGCGAACGAGCGGGCCAGCAATCTCGGGCGTTCATCTCATGACACGGATGACACCTGGTCAACATTCGACGAGGCGGTGCAGCGTCACGCAGATTCCATCCAATTTGCTGCGGAATTTTCAAATTTCATCATTCAAAAACGCTCGTCCTCGCTCGCGGGGAGAGCCCATCGGACTCAGCAACCCCTCGTTCGGCACGTGACACCCAATCGGACGTCTGGGCCCAGAAAGTGCCTGAGCATCGGCCGTTGTTGCCTACCCTCCATGCTTGGACGCCCCCCCGGGCGCCAGAAACCCTTTCTCCGCTTCGCTGATGAAGAGACGACCCCCTCGAAAGAGCCCCCCCGAAGCACGAACCGAGGTTCGGGGGAGCCGCGCGCCACGTCTGCTCTCGGGCGACAATCCGCAGATCGCCAAGGCCGACGGCGACGAACCCGTGCAGGCCTACATCGCCGCGATGCCCGGCTGGAAGCGAGAGGTCGGCGCGAGGCTCGACGCGATCATCACGCGCACGGTGCCCGGCGTGCAGAAAGCCGTGAAGTGGAACTCGCCGCTCTACGGCGTGCCCGGCCGCGGCTGGTTCCTGGGCGTGCACTGCTTCACCAAGTACATCAAGATCGCTTTCTTCAACGGTGTCGCGCTGAAGCCACTGCCGCCGGTCGAGTCGAAGGATCCGAAGGCGCGTTACTTCCACATCTCGGAGGCCGAACCGCTGGACGAGAAGCAGTTCACCGCATGGGTGAAGCAGGCGAGCAGGTTGCCTGGGTGGGATGGGTGAGCGAAGACTGCGAATCTGACGACGGATCGGGGACTTCGCGCAGCCGATGCGTGTCGTGCCAGAGCGATCTCCATCAGACTCCGTAGCCGCAGCGAAAGTGCACGGCATGCAGATCGGCAAGGGCCGCTCGCACCCGGGGCCCTGAGACCGCCGACCCGGGCCGAAGCGAGCGGTGCAATCCCTGAGTCGGTGCAAGGTCGGCGCGACCTTGAGGCTGTTTCCGAACTCCGATCAGTCCCCGGCAGGTCGAGTGAGAACTCGAACATCCTCCAGATCCTTGGGTCGGCCAGCAGCCTCCTTCATGGCGATGAGGTGATCGCGCGAGACGATCCAGTAACGCACTCCTTCCACCGTTCGCTCGAGCCGGTGCAGCCAAGCCTCCGGAAACTCGACACCGGGCGTTCGGGTCTGCACATCGATCCGCAGCACATCCTTGAACACGGTGATTTCATGCGCCAGCACGCCAGCGGGTGTGGTGAGCGAGGCGGACGCAATGCCGGCTTCATGCAACGCGGCGAGCAGCCGTGCAGCGTTGTCCGGCGTCGACTCGATCAGCAGGTCCACGTCGAACGTGGTGCGCGGCACGCCGTGCACGATGGCGGCCACGCCACCGATCACCACGTAGTGAACATCATGGGCGCTCAAGCACCTGAATACGTCCGGCAACCGGGCGAGCACGGTCGGCCTC
>Ga0169931_10004542_pt1 | contig 21553 bp, 14 predicted proteins | sample Kivu_15m_20L_FD_129675 | JGI IMG/M metagenome (GOLD analysis project Ga0169931, IMG submission 129675) | Freshwater microbial communities from Lake Kivu, Western Province, Rwanda to study Microbial Dark Matter (Phase II) - Kivu_15m_20L... | ecosystem: Environmental > Aquatic > Freshwater > Lake... | reverse complement strand
TATACTTTATAAATTTATTTCAATTTTTTTCAATATATTTGCATTAAGAAAAGTATATAAGGTAAGATATATAATTTAAAATAATAAGTGCATTTAAGAACAATTTTATATATTAAGTATATAAGAAGACTTATTATTAATTAAGTATATAAGAAGATAAATAATTATAAAAAATATTATAAATAATAATTTTTAACCTTATAAATAGAAAAAAATAAAAATTAAAAAAAACTAATGCCTTTATTATAAAAAATAAATTTATTTTAAATAACAAATATAATTATACTTATTATAATAAAAAATTATATTTTTTTAAAAAATTTAAATAAATATTGTCTAAAAAATTATATCTAAAATATGCATTTAAAAATGCTGTTATACTTTTCTTAATGCAAATGTATTAATTTTTTATTATACTTAATTTATATTTTTATAATTTATTGTTTGTATATTTTGAATATAATATTCCAATAAATAATATTATTAATAGCATCATAATTATAAATTCAGTTATATTACAAGAGTCACAATAATATTTATTTGAATCAAAATTTTCAATACTATAAGCTGCAGGATAAGCATCTTTAACACATCTATTACCACCTGCAGCACCAAATCCACAAATATTAGAAGGTTTAAAAATATAAGGATTAATTTGATTACATGTACCATCTGAAACTCCTGATACATGCATATTTGAATTTATTCCATATAATATTTGATTAGTCATTGGATCATAAATTGTATTTTGTTCTTTTGCATATTTTTTAATTGTTTTACATGAATCATCATAATATCTTGTATCTCCTTTTGATGTTATATTTTTTTCTAATTCTTTTTCTCTAATTATTTCATCCCATATAATAAAATCAGTATTCATTTTAATATATTTTAATTATAAACTAATTAAACATATTTTTTTTGATAATATTAAATATATTATATGTTATTTTTACATATTATGTATTTTTAATTCCAACATAAAATATTAAATCAATAATAATATTTGTATTTTTATTATTTTGAACAGTTTTTTTAATAAATTTATAATATGTTTTACCAATTTTTTTTTTAAATTTTGATTTTATAAGTAAATTTTTTAAACAATAATATAATACTTTATTATCAATTGAATAATTTATTAATTTAATATCATTCATATTTGACATATTTTCATATCCTATCCAATATTTTGTAAAATCTGTTTCATTATATACTTTTGTATTTGTATAATCTCTAAAAATAAAACCTAATTTTATTTCATATTTTTTTGTAAAAATAATTTTTTTTAAATTATTAATTAATTTATCTTGATTAATAATATAAATATTAAATTCATTATTCCATCCTATTGTTGATTCTTCAAATAAATTTTTTTCAATAAATTTTGAAAGATTTTTTAATAAATTTTCTGTTGTTATATATTCTTCATTATTTATATAATTATTTAAATCATAAATATTTTTATTAATTATATTTTTATTTATTTTTTTATTATTTAAATGTATATTCTTTTTTAATAAAGTATTTGCAAAAATTTTTTCTAATTTATTATTTATTGTTGTATTGTCGCTTTTTTTAATTTCTGATAAATTTTCATTATAATTAAATAAATTTTTAAATTCTGATTTAATTGTTTTATCACTTATTTCTTCTATTTTATTATTATTTATTATAAAATTATCTTCTAATAAACTTAATTCATCTTTATAATCTATTTTATTATTTAAATAATTTATTTGATTTTTATTTAATGAATTATTTGATATTATGTCTGAATTATTTGATAAATCTTTAGAATTATTTGATAAAAATGATATATATCCAGAAGATATTTCACATTTACACTCATTATTAATTTGATTATTATCTGTTGAATTTATTAAATCCATATTTTCATTATAAATTAATAAATTGGAAATATATTTTTTATCATGTTGTTGTTCAAGCCATTCTTTATTTTCAATAATTTTAATAAAATTATCATATTTTTGTTTTATTTCTAAATTCATTAATAATTATAGTTATATTATTAATTATACAAAGTTTTTATTATTATTAGACAAATAAATATACTATTGTATATTTATTATATTTACACCTTTTGAAATTTAAAATGCCGATTTTAAATTTCAATTTTATTGTTAGAATTTATATTTTATAATTTTTACACCTTGGATGACGTTAGTATGAAAAATTACTTATAAAATCGGCATTTTAAATTTCAAAAGGTATAAAATTATTTAATAATAATATATATATTATTTATAATTAATATATGATAACTTCAAATATTAATAAAATAAAATATGATGTTTTAAATAAAATTAATTGTTTTTTTAATATCACAAAGGAATTATCTAATTCTAAATTATATTTAAATAATATTACAACACTTAATTATATTTATAATAATTTAATTAATAATATTGAAATTTATTGTGTGTTAGATTCAATAAATTTTAATGATATATCTAAAAAAATTAAAAATATAAAATTATTTAATGATAATTATAATGATAATACTGAATTAAAAATAAATTTAATTGTTAGTAATTATCTTTCAATTAATCAACAACAAAATTATAATCATATAGATAAAATTAATATAACTTATTATTTAAAAAATATTAATTATAATTTTTATGTTATTATATATTTTTTAAATAATAATTTAATTAATGATTGTAATGATTATTCAGATTTTAATAATTTAAATTTAAAAATAAATAATTTTTCAAACATATTTTATCAATTAAATAATGAAAAATTTTATTTATTAAATAATAAAGTTTTTAATTATATTGAATCAAGTTATAAAATTACTAATAATAATTTAAATTTTGATTTAGATATTAAAATTTGTTATTTTGAACCATATGCATTTTTAGAAATTATTTTATATTATTTAATAATTCATGTTTCAATATTTAATTTTAAAATATTAATTAATAAATTTATTTATAATTATTCAACAAATAAATTATTTCAAAAAAAAATTAAGTTAAAATTTAATATGAAAAATACTATTTATATTAAAAAATTACTATTAATCTTTAATTTTATTTGGAATAATTTATTAAATGATAAATATATTGAAATTATTAAAGAATTTTCAATATTAAATAAAATACTTTTTAATATTACTGATTTTAATTTTTACTCATTAAATAATATAACTTTTGATATTTACTTAATATTAGTTTTTTTAAATAATTATAAAATTATTAATATTAATTATATTAATTATGTTAATAATTTTGTTAATAATAATTTGAATAATTTTGATTTATGTATTAATCAAAATAAAATAAAATATTATGAAGAAATATTAAAAAAAAATAACTATAATTTATTGAATTTATTAATAAACATAAATAATAATTTGTATACATTAAAATCTTATTGTGAAATTTTAGGTATATTATTTTATTCATCAAATAATTTAATTATTAATATTGAATCATTAAAATTTGGATTTATTTATAAAAAATATTATTATTTAAATTATAATGATTTTCATACAATATTTGATATTTACAATAAGATTTTAATTTCATTAAATTTAAAAAATTATTATAATTATGAAAATTATTTACAATCAATAAATTATTTTTATAATATGATTGAACATAAAAATAAATTAATTAATATTGAAATGAGTTTGACACAAAAAATACCAGAAATAAATAAAAATTATAAATTTTTAAATGATACTATTGATATTTTTGATTATCAAAATTCATTTGGATTAGTTTATGAACTTTTATATTTAAATAAATTTAATTTAGATGATGTGGATTTAATTCATTTAGTTTTTAATGAATATTTTGAATCAATACTTGCAAATATTAGAGCAAATAAAATTATTGATAATTTTAATAATGTTGATAATATAATAAATACTTTAGATAATTTTAATTGTGAATGTAATGAAGTTTTATCTTTTTATAATAATAATTTAGAAACCAAAATATTTAATAAAAATACAATTAATTTAAATAATATTTGTGATAATGATAATAATATTATTAATAATTCAATAAAATTATCTAAATATCAAAAATATAAAACTGAATATTTTAAACTAAAAACTTTATTTAAAATTATAACAAATAATTATTTTAATATAAATTTATATGAAAATAAAATTAATAATAATTTTATTAATCATATCATTGATTTATATAAAATAAATAATAATTTATATGAAAATAATTCTGATACTGATGAAATAATAAATAATTTTGGTACTAATCAAACAATAGATAAAACAATGGATGAAATAATGGATGAAACAATAGATGAAACAATGGATGAAATAATGGATGAAACAATAGATGAAACAATGGATGAAACAATGGATGAAACAATAGATGAAACAATGGATGAAATAATAGATGAAACAATGGATGAAATAATAGATGAAACAATGGATGAAATAATAAATAATTTTGGTACTAATCAAACAATAGATGAAACAATGGATGAAACAATAGATGAAACAATGGATGAAATAATAGATGAAACAATGGATGAAATAATAGATGAAACAATGGATGAAATAATAGATGAAACAATGGATGAAACAATAGATGAAACAATGGATGAAACAATAAATAATTTTGGTACTAATCAAACAATAGATGAAACAATGGATGTAATAATGGATGAAACAATAGATGAAATAATGGATGAAACAATAGATGAAACAATGGATGAAATAATAGATGAAACAATGGATGAAACAATAGATGAAACAATGGATGAAACAATAAATAATTTTGGTACTAATCAAACAATAGATGAAACAATAAATAAAATGGATAAAACAATAGATAAAAATTTAAATAATATTGAAATAAATGAAATATTAAATGAAATAATAAACAAAATAATAAACAAAATAATAAACAAAATAATAATTTAAAAATTTAATTTTAATTAAAATTAAATCTTATAATATTATTATAAGATTTAATTAATGATATTAAGCGATATATGTAATATAACAAGTAACAAATATAGACAAAAAATAAATGAAAATTTAATTATTTTTACACCATTGCATAAAAAAGACATGACAGTAGAAAATATAAATTTATTTGATTATAAAATAATAATTAATTTTAAAAAAAATATTTTAATAAATATAAAAATTGGAATAGGAATGAATATGAAAAATATATTAGTTAAATTTAAAAATTATGAATATATTATTTATGACATTGAAAATATACAGTTCAAAGTTGATAAAAATGACTTTATTGAATTTGAATTAAATGAAATAAAAAATTATTTTGAGATTTATTTAAAATTTGATAATCCTTTAATTATAACAAATAATATTTTAAAAAATAAAATAATAATAATAACAAGTTCAATAATAATATCAATAGGAAAATATTTTAAATTAATTTTTGAATCATATGGTTATGAATGTGAAATTAAATTAAAAATTAATATTAATGATTGTTTAGATTCAACAATAAATGAGTTATATATAATTTTATATAATAATGAAAATCATTTATTATTACCCAAAAGATTTATATATTATCAAATTGAACAAAAAAATAATATTATTTTTTCAAATTTAAAACTATTCAAAAAAATTATCTATATGATAAAAAAAGCAGAAAAAGTTTGGGAATTTTCAGATATTTTATCAGATAAATATAAAATTTTTTGTAAAAATAAATTATATTTAACACCAATGCCTTTTACTGTTAATAATTTTAATAAATTATTAATTAATTATGAAGATTGTGAATATGATATATTTTTTTTTGGACATAAAAATGAAAGAAGAAGTCGAATATTAAATGAGTTATTAAAATATTTTAAAATTAAAATAGGATGGAAATATTATGACAAAAAAAAAATAAAATATATTATTAAATCAAAAATTATTTTAAATATTCATTTTTATAATGAATCTGCTTTGGAAACATGTAGAATTAATGAAATTTTAAATTACAATAAAATAATTATATCAGAAAAATCATTATTAGATAATTTTAATATGGAATTGTATAAAGACTTGGTTTTTTTTATTGATGAAATTAGTGATGATTTATCAAATATTAATAATTTAATAAATATTATTAAATATTATTTAAATTATAATACATATAATAATGCAATGGAAAATTATTTAAAAAAAAAATATATACTTGAATCCAAAATAAAACAATGTATTATTGCAAATATATAATTTTTATAATAACACATTTAAAAATAAAAACTTTATAAATGTATTATTATAAAAAGTATATATGATTTATATATTTTTATTTTATTTTAATATTAAAATAAAATAATTTACATTGATAATAAAAATAATTTATAATTGTAATTTATAATATGACTATTAAAGAAAATAAATCTTATTTGGTTTCATTATATTCATCTGAAAATTTTAAAGATCCTTCAGATGTTAAACCCTTAGAACATTTTAAAAAATGTGATAATATTAAATTTATTAATAAATTCATAAGTAATTATTCTAATCAATATTTTAAAGCAATTGTAAGTTTTGAAATTATTAAACGTAATCATAAAGTTATTAAAACAAATATAACTATTAAAAATATTTGTTTTAAATCAGATTTAGATGTAAGTGTAAGTTCTCAAACAGATGAATATCATTATTTATATGATATATCTTGTTCTTCATCTTCTGATAGTGATTCAAGTTGTTCAATTAGTTCAATTAGTTCTATTATTAATAAAAAAATAAAAAAAGATATTACAATTAATATAATTAATTTTTTTAAAAGTAATGCTATATTAGTTGATTTTAAAACAGGTGATATTATTCTTGATGTTACAAAATATAGTAATTGTAATGAGACTATATTTTCTTCTGCAAAACTTATTGCAAAATATATTTATGTTTCTAAATCTTCTTCATCATCTTCATCTTCTTCATCAAATTGTTCTACAATAAGCTCATCAAATTGTAATATTGTTTCAAAAAAAATATTTAAATTAATAACTATAAGTTTTATTTTACTTTTTATTTTAATTTTATTACTAAAATTTTCAAAAAATAAAAAATTTGATAAAATAAAAAATTTTATAAAAAAAAGTTATTTTAATAAAAATCATAACCTAATTTAATAAAATCTAAATGTGTTATAGAAATTAGCAAATTATATAAATTAATACAACTTTATTTTAATATTAAACATTAAATCTATAATTAAATATTATTTTTTTACTATAATAGATATTTGTTATTTAATAGAAAATTCGTGTTTATTTTTATTAAAATTATTATATATAATAAAAATTATGATTAAAAATAGTTTATCAAGATAAAAATATTTTATAAAATAAATTTATGAATGAATGAATGAATTTTCTGATACATTGTCATCTGATATTAATATTATAAAAAATTTTTGGAATAAACAAATATGGAAAATTGATATTAAACTAATTACAAATAAAAAAATATTAGAAATATTTTTGCAATTAAACAAATATTATACAAAATTAGAAGAAGAAGAAAATAATGTTTTATTTAATATTGATAATAATTATGAAGTTTTTATTATAAATAATAAAAAAATAATAAAAAAAAAAATTAATAAATTTAAAAAAGATAAATTAATTTTTTTAAAAACACATGCAGATCTTTTTTATGAATATTATATTATAATATCAAAATATTTAGAAAATATAAATTTTAATTGGATAACAAAATCAATTAATCCAAATAATAATTTAAATAATAATTTAGATTATAATATAGAGAGTCATTTTGAATATTTTTCAAATAATATTAATAACACTGATGATAATAAAAAAATATTATTATTAAATTTACATAATAATTTAGAAAAATATAAAATTGACTTGATAAATTTTATAAATAAATATAAAGATAATAATAAACAATTTTTAATTATTGATGTAGAAAATTTACTAAAATCTTTTAAAATACAAAATTATTTAAAATCAATTTTAAAAGAAGATGAATATTTAAATTATTTTAATACATGGTTAAATGGAGAATTTAAAGAAGAATCAGATATTGATTTTTCAAATGATTTATCTATGAGTCAATATTCGTCTAAAAGCCAATATATTGAACCATTTACTTCTTTAAATCTAAATATTCAAATCAAATTAATATTAATTAAAATTATTATTACAAATTTATTATTTAATTACAATACTATAAATATATTAAATATAAAAAAAACTACAAATGAAAACAATCATAATTATAATAGTAAATTAAATAATATGACAGAAACTGAAAATAATTTAGATAATCATCATTTTATATCTATTTTACATTCTAAAAATAATATAAGAGAACAAGATGATCATATTTTACTATTTATTTATACTTTATTAAAAAAAAATAATTTTGATACAATACTATTATCAAATGATAAATTTAAATGGTATTCAAATATATCAATTCAAAATTTTAAATATTTATATGATTTTGATAATCATACTAAAGAATTAGTTATTGATGAGTCTTATACACCTGATATATATAAATTAGAAAATAAATATTATTTTTTTCCACTTGTTAATTTTCCAATAATATTAGACAAATATTTAAAAAATATTGTTTTATCATCTAATGATTTTTATATAAATAAAAAAAAAATAAAAAATAATATTATTGATTTATTTAATATTAATTATGATAATATATATAATTATTTAATTTATTACAGTGTACAAGAAAAAATAACAAATATTTCAAATAATAATCTTTTTGATTTAATTAATTTAATTAATAATTTTTCAAACGAAATAAAAACTAATTTTTATAAAATATTTACTTTCTTAGATTCCAATACTAAAAAAGATATATTCAAATTATCAATTAAATTTAAGCAAAATTTTTTTGATCAAAATCAAATTAATTATTATATATATATTATTGATAAATATAAAATACTAATAGAATTATTTCAAATAATAAAAGTAATTGGTATAAAATTTTATCCTTATGACAAAAATTATATTAATTTATGCACATTATTATTTTCAAATATTATTCAAATATATGATAATATTGATGATAATTTATATAAAATAAGAAAATTGGTAAATTCAAAATCAAATATTAAATTATTATTTAAAAATATTTATTTAACATTAATTTATGTAAAAAAACAAGGATTTTTTACTAAAAATATATTTATTATAAAATAAAATTATATATATATATATATAAATGAGTAATAAAAATATTTTTTTTATTGATGAATATGTTAAAAAAAACATAAAAAATTTTAATTATACTGATTTTATTAAAAATCAAAATAATAATGTTAATATTGAAGAAGATGAATTTAATATTCTTGTTTATATAATAATTGAATTAAATAAAAGTAAAAATTCTGAATTATTTAGAGATATTATTATTCCATTTTCTATAAATAATTTTATTGTTAAAATTGAAGAAATTTATAAAAATTTTATAAATAATAACATATATAATATTATAGATTTAATTCATGATATTAAAAAATATTTTTACATTGATTTATCAGAATTAAATATTGAAACAAGTATATTTAATCCAAATTCAATTAATGATGAATATTATTTGTTATTTAAAATTGGATATTATTTAAATAATTTTGCAAATAAAAATACAAATAGTAATAATTCTTATGATAATGAATTAATTTATAAACTTTGTAATTATATTTTAACATTAATATATAAGAAAATTGTAATAACAATAAATAATATTTGTTTTATTGTTTTAAGTACTTATTATGAAAATAATAAACAAAATATAAATATTATTAGTTTTAGCAATAAAAACATAATAAATAAATTAACTTATTATAGATCAGAAAGTGAATTGGGTTTAATGCGTTTTAAATCATTATCAGATAATAATAATCAATATGCAAAATATTTAGATTATGCAGTTGAAACATTAATTAATTTTGAATTACAAAAAAAAATAATTGATAAATTTTCAGAATATAAATTTCTAATAAATAATAATAAAAAAATATTTAATGATTATTATTGGCTTGACACTGATGTTTTAAATTTATTAAATATAACTAATAATAATGAAATTTTAGAAGAAAATAGAGCATATTTTAGTTTATTATTTTATTGTTTTTATTTATTAAAATGTGGAAATGTATTTAATAATTATGATAATAATATTAAAAATATTATAAGTAGTAATAGTTATATAAATATAATATTAAAAAAATTAAATAATAATTTATATACAAAAGATAATTTTATAGAATTTTTTAATTTAACAGATGGAATGAAATATTATGAAATTAAAAATTTTATAGAAATAAATAGTCTAGAAAATAATAAAAAAAAAATAATTCAAATATTAAATTATTTTAATAATATTAATTGTAAAATTAAAGATAATAATAATATTTGTAAATTAACATTAATATATGTAACTTTAGGACAAATATTAGATGTTATAATAGATGATATTATTGAAGAAGAAACAGATATTTTAAATTATTCTACAATAATTGTAGATAATGATAATAAAATAGAATATATTTTTAATATAAAAATAAATAAAATGGTTGTCAAAATTGATAATATAGAGTATAATTTATATTATAATGAATATACAATTGATTATATAAAAAATAAACAATTATATAAATTTGATAATAATGTAGAATTTTATAGGTCATTAATAAAAATAGTATTAACTGAAAAAGATAATATAACTGATGCAGGATTAACAGAATCATTTATAATTGCAGGTTTTATTCAATGTAAACCAGTTGAATATAATGTGCAACTTAAAAATGTTGATGTAGGAATTATAAATTATTTAAATAGTACTTATTCTTTTATTGGATTATTTATTAATGAAATGTTTAAAAATTTTGATAAATTTAATAAATTTAAAAATAAAAAAGAAGATACATCAAATTTAAAAAATAAATATTTAAAATATAAAAATAAATATTTAAAATTAAGAAAATAATTATATTTTATAAATTTAATATTAATTTTATAAATTAATATTAAATAATAAAAATTTTATGTATTTAGAATTTGTTTTAATATTGAGTATAATTATATTATATCTAAATCAAAATAATTTAATAGAAAATTTTAATGCATATCAAACATTTCAATCCTATTTTAATTTTCCATTAAACACATATAAATTTCCATTTTATCCTTTAATAAATCCTTCAGATTCTCCATATTATAATGGATATTATATACCAATGTCAAATGGTTATACAAATTTTCCATGGTTAAATACTGCACTTGGTAATACATCAAATATGTCATATGATGTTAGAGGTGATCCATTAATAATTCCAAGAACAAATTTTGTTTGGAATAATGGAACTAATTTTCCAATTTATAATTAATTTAATATTTAAGATATTTAAAAAAGTTTTTTTTATATTTGTATAAACTAAAATCTAATATATGTGTATTAGATTTTGCATCCAAATAACCTTGTAAATAAAGTTCTGTTAAATTAGTTTTATTAATTGCTAATAATTCAGTAAATAATTTAATTTGATTAATAAATTGTTCTATTTTTGTTAATGATTGTTTTTGTTTCCATAAGTTCATATTAACATTTAATATTGAATTATTATAAAAATATGACAATTCACTAAAACCACCATCAATTATTTTTTTATTATTATAAATAAAATAAGGTTTATCATCAATAATATATGGAATAAAAGATGATGCAATACAACAATTAATTATTTGTTCAAGAGAATTAAAATCATTATAAATAATAAATTTAAATGAAAAATTATCAACATGTGTTGTGCCAATATAAACATTATCTAAATTAAAATCTTTTGTATTATAGTTTAATAATAATTCATTTTTAATATTTGTACTTAATAATTTAACATTTTGTTGTGATTTAATAGAAATATTTAATATATTATTAATTATTTTTTTATGTTCACCTTTATAACTTAATAATAATGATATCCAAGCACCAGAAGAACAACCAGAAAAAATAAAATCATCTAAATAATATGTTTCTTTTAAATATGATGCTACACCAAGTAAATAAAATCCACTTAAACCAGATGGTGAAAATGTTATTATTTTTTTTGGTTTATTAAATAAAAAAAACATATTTACAGTATTAAAAAATAAAAAAAACAAATAAAAATTAATTAAATACATTTTTATATAATAATATAGTGTAATTACTTAATTATTTTTAATATTAAATTAAAAATAGTATTTTATAAATTATTATATATAATTTATATATAATTTATATAAATATTATGGAAAGTTTAATGGAATATTCTCTAAATACACCAATAAATAATTATAATAACATGTTAGATTTAAAAATTATAAATATTATTAAAAATAATAATATGATAGGAGGTATAGGAGGAACTGAACAAAATTTTATTTTTATAATAATTATTGGAATAATAATAATAATAATCGGTTTTTATTTATATTTTAATAAAGATGATCTTATATGTACAAAAGCAAAAATTAATAATATAATATGTAATCCTACATCTAATTTAAAATCTGAATGTAAAATAAATATAACATATTTAGCAAACAAAATACATTATTCAAAAACAATAATAATAGATAATTCAATAGTTCCACCAATACAAGAATCAATGATTACAATATATTATAAACAATCAAATCCAAATATTGTTAGATTATATAATTTTGATAATTCAATAATTGGAATTAGTTTAATAATTATAGGAATTATTATAATATTATCAATATTATATTCTACAAATAATATTGAATCAAATATATAATATAATATAGTATATTCAAATAAATTAAAATTTATAATCAATTAAAAATGAGAAAATAGATATAAATTTTTTTTTATCAGGATGATTTAATATTTTTCTATAATAATAAATATTTTCTGTATTATTTGTTAATTTAGATTTAGCATTATTTGTATTTTGTGTATCATCATTAATATTTTCAAAAAAAGGATATAAATAGATTCTAAAAATAAAAGGATTTTTACTTAAATTTGCTGCTAAGGCTAAATAAATATCTAATTGATATTGATTTGAAATAATTATTTTTGAATTTATTAGTGTTGATTTTAAAAGAAAATCAGAATCAGAATTTAATGTGAAAGCATATTCTAAAATTTTTCTTGAAATTAATGTATTTTTATATTTTGCAAAAGGTACAGACCATGACCACTTCCAAGTATTATTTTGAGGAGTAAAAATAGACAGAGTTTCAATTCTTGATTTTAAAATAATATTGTCATTAGAATCATAAAAAATATATTCATCATTAATATTTTGATTATTAATAATTTTAACATATTCTAAATTATTAAGAATATTTTGTATTTTTTGTTGATAATTATCATAATATTCTAATGAATTTTTAATTATAGAATCAACAACATAATTTTCATTATCAGTATTATTTATATTAATATTTTCATTTTTAAATGAATTTTGTTTTAAAATATTTTCATTTATCATAAATAATATATAATATGAAAATATTAAAAATATATTAAAAAAATTTTATTATTTTTTTAATATATTAAAAATATTTTATTATTAATATTAAAAATATTTTATTATTTTTTTAATATATTTTTAATATTCAAAATATTTAATTTATCAATATTTATATTTGTATTATTTTCTATATTATTTTTAAATTCTCTTTTTTTTTTTAAATTCTGATTAATATAAAAAATTGGTGGAAAACCGCCAAGTTTAATTAAATTATCTGGTTCAAATTTATTTTCAATATTAATTTTCATTTATATATTCTAAATATAAATTTTTGTTTTATAAAAATTAAAATTCAATAATAAGATTTTTTTTTTCAGTATTTATATTAATTATTTCATTATTATCTTCATTTTTATTATTTAAATTATTATTTATATCTGAATTTTTATTATAAGAATTTTTAACCATGTGATATAAATTACAACATTTACCTTTATTAATACATGTAAACTTTATATATTCATTATTAGAAATATCTTCAATATAATTAATATATAATAAACGATGTAAAGCAATTTTTTTTTTATTAAAATAAAAATTAATATAAGTTCCCTTTGATTTATTTTTTTCATTTGTAATATAACCATTCCAAATAGAACATTTATTTTCATCAAAAATTGATGAAGATATAAATTTACTTATTCTTCTTATATCATTATAATTTAATTTTTTATGTAATGGAATATTTTTTAATTGTTTTCTAAGTAATTCTTTTAAATATATATTATTATTTTCAATAATGTTATTTTCAATAATATTATTTTCAATAATATTATTTTCAATAATATTATTTTCAATATTATTATCTTCTATATTATTATTTGTTGTATTATTATTTGTTGTATTATTATTTGCTATATTATTTTTAAAATTTTTTTTTTTCATAAGTGTTCTATAATTAAAATATACAAATATATTTGAAACGCATAAAAATTATTTATAATAAATAGCCTCAATAATATTTGCATTTTTATTATTTAAATTAAAATCTATACTAATACAAATATTGGATGTATTAAGATATTTTTTATTGTTATCACTATTAATAAGTTTTATATCATTATTAATAAAATATTTAGGAATACCATTAAATAAAACAACAATAGGTATTTTATGAATATTATTAAATATAAATAATTCAAAAAATCCAAAATTATCTTCTAAATTTTTTTGCATTAATTTAACAATATATTTATTAATAATAATTTTTCCACTTGATGAAGAAATAGAATCTAAATCAATATAAACAATTGGATTTTTTAATATTTCTTTACTACTTTTTGGTAATTCTATTAACAATTTTATATTATCTGGAATATTAAGCCAGTCAATAATAAGTGATCTAAATAAATTTACAATATCATTTTGTAAATCAGAATAATATCCTAAATTTCTAATATAAATATTATATAATTTATGTTTAAACCAATAATAACCATTAATATAAGCTCTAATAATTGAATAATTATTTGGTATTATTAATTGTGAATAAGCATCTTTAATATCTTTTAAAGGATTTTCAGATTGTAAAATTTGAATATCATTATCATATTTTTTAAATAAATGTCTTCTTCCTATAAGTGGTTTATGTTCTTTACCAAAGAGATCTGCTAAAATTTTATGTAAATTTGCATTAGAACTTTTAATAATTTTTTGTCCAGGTTTTTCAACAAAATTATTATAATTAACAATATCTTGAACATAATATTTTTTTTCTTTTAATAATTCATATACTTTTATTTCTTGTTCACATAATTCAATAGAAATTTTTTTAATAAATTCCAATAAATATTTTTCAGTAAGTATAAAAGTACATTTTGGTTTTGATTTTAAATTAGACACTTTTGTATCAACAATATAATCACAATGAGGATTTGTTAAACATTCATTTTCATTCAAATTATTACAAATTAGTCTTTGGTTATTTATTTTATAATAATCAACATCAGGTATATCTTCAATAATTTTTACAAGTTCATTACCAATTAAATCTTTATTAATAATTTTATCATCTAATTTGCTAACACATAATGTTAATAATAATTCTTGAATATCTAAATTTTTTTTATTTTCAATTAATTTTTTAAGTTCATTTTTAGTACTTTTATATTTTTCAGTAGATAAAATATTTGACAATTCAAATTTAAATAATTGATAAGCTTCATCTAAATATTTAATTCTATTAACATTTTTAATTCGTTCATCAATAATTTCAAAATAATTTTTATTATAATTTTCTAATTTTATATCAAGTTTATAATATAATGGTCTATTTTTATATATTACTTTATTTTTATCTAATTCTTTTATTGGTATTAATTGATTAATAATTGGAACAATATCATTATTAGATGTCATAATTCCAATAATATTAGCAAAATTATCTTCAGAAATAAAATCGTAAAATAATCCAATTGGTTTTATATTTAATTTTTTATTTGATAAAATATAAAGTTTTTCAAGATATTTTTGTGTATCATTTAAATTTTTTAATTTAATATTTGAAAAACAGTCTTGTTTTTTAGAATATTCTATACTATTTAAACATATTATTGGTAAATTATTAATAATACCAGATGGTAATACAGGAATAATTAAATTATCTTTTGTTATAATATATTTGCATTTAAATCTAGAATCAACAGCTTGATATTGAACAGTAAATTCTGGATTTTTTATTGATATTTTTTCTAAAATAATATTAGTTTCTCTACCAGAAATATGTGATTTAATATAATCAATTTGTACATCTAATATTGTATTATTATAAAAATCTTTCATTAAATCTACAATTTGTAAATCTTCTTTACATGATTTATTAAATAATTTTTTAATTTCTATATTTTTAGAATTTTGATCATTTTTTGATATTTCTATGACAGGATAATAATACTTTCCATCTTTAATTATTATTAAAATATCTCTATCTTCAAACATATTTAAAAAATAATTAAAATCTATAACCATAGAATTATCAATGAGTAAATAAAAATCTTCTTTAATTTTATCATTTGAAATATTATTTTTAATTAAAATTGTTTTATTAAAAATAATAGGTAAAATACCATTTTTTGTAAAAAGTCCAGGAATTTTTAATAAATCTTTTAAATAATAATAATCTACTAATTCTGATTCCATAATAAATCTTATAAAATCATTAATCCTATATTCAGCTCTAATATCACCATCATTTAAAGAAAGATAGTACAATTCATCAGTATCATTTTTTAAAAATTGTTGAATAATATCTTTAATATTTTGAATAGAAATTCCTAATACTGTAGATAAAGTATTTATAAAAGAATAATCTTCTTGATTTATACCATATTTAAAAAAATAACTTGGAGTTTTTAATAAATAATGATTTTTAATTTCTTTATCTTTTTTAAAATGAATATTAATTATTAAATCTAAATATTTTGGTAAATAAGCAATTCTACCTTCTTGTATTTTATTTGTATCTTGTAATATATATAAAATATCACCTGTTATTAAATTTAATTGTTTATTACCATTTAATTTATCTTGTTGCATACATTGTTTATAAAAATCTACTGTTTCTTTTTTTTTACTTAATAATCTATTTTTTTTAAAACAACAAGGCATACATTCACCAAAAGGATTATTTGAACGTGTTAAAAAACCAATATACATATGATCTCCATTATCTTCAGGATCACAACTATAATATATATCATTTACTATTCCTGTTGTTTTATCAATATCTGATACTTTTAATGTTTTTAAAATTATTTCCATATCTTTTTTTCCTTTTGTTTTAATTTTAACTTTTTTTTCATAATCGCCTGTTTTTTTATTTAGATGATAACCTTTTGATAATAATTGTGATAAATTACCAATAACAGATTGTAAAGGTCTTCTTTTTTTATCATTTCCTGAATTTTGACATGATCTTGTCCATTGATTTTGTCCTTCATCTGGTGTAAAACCTAAACGTTTTTTATCTATTTGAGTCATTTTTTTAACTATTTTCACTTCTTTTTGATAATGTACAATTTCATCAACTTTTCCTCTTCTTTTTGCAATATTTGTTAATTTTTTAAGTTTATCTTTTATTTCTTGATATTCAGGATTTTTATTTATATAAGTTTCAGAATATAAATATATTAATATATTCATAAAAACTATTATTCGCTCTAATTGTGTTTGTTCTCTTGCACCACTTATTCTAATTTTATATTTTTCTGGTATTTTACCTTGAATATCAATTCCAATTCCTGGTGGTTTAAATTTCGCAATTTCATCAGATTTTTTTAAAATTAATTTTTTATTTTTTGAAATATTTGGAAATTTAATTTTAATTTTATGTATTTCATCAATAGCTCTTGCTGTTGTAATATTAAATTGTTTTGATATTTCTTCTGCCAAAATATCATCTTCAAAATCAAAATTTTTAATATATAATAAAATTCTTTGTTCTATTTTTGCTATATTATCAAATTTTGTTACTCTTTTATATCTTAAATATGTTCCATATTTTGATTTGGATTCTGCATTTAATTTTTTACTTATTCTTTTTTTAGGTTCAATTTGTATTGATATATAAGGAAAAAAAAATACACAAAAATCTGATAAATCATTATGATTAATTATTTTATTATTTGGTAATTTAAATTTTTGAATACAATTTATAAATGCAAATCTAAATTCATAATCTTCTGGTATTTTTATTGTAATTTTTCTTGGATGATTTAATAATATTTTATTTATTTTACTTATTAACACTTTTACATATTCATACGTATTTACTACATCATAAATATTAGCTGCATCTTCTTCTTTCCATTGTGTTTTATATTCAACTTTCCCTATCTCATTAATATTTATTGCCATAAATTTATCAGATAATTCATCATTATTATTATTATTTAAACAAATTTTAAATGATATACCATATGGTGAATTTTCAAACCATTTTGTTATCATTTCAATATTTTCTGATGATTTTGTAAATTTATCCATATATTCTTCATAGTATTTAAAAATTATTTGTCCATTTGGAACTTGATATTGAATAAATGGATATTTCATATCTGGGGTAAAATCATTAAATATTCTAAATAAATCTAATTTTGCTAATATTACTGAACCATAATCATTTTTTAATTTATTGATTTTATTCATAGTTTGAGAATTTTCAATTTGTAATTGTTCATCAATAATATTTAAATTTACATGTATTACTGATTGAGTTATAAAATTACCATCTTCAAATAATTTATTATAATCTTTTTTTTTATTAATTTTCGTAATTTCAATTAAATCTGTTATTTCTTTTTCAATTATTAAATCATTATAAATTGTATCAAATGTATTTTTTATTTTATTTTCTTCTATTTTCATATCAGATTTATTTAAAAAATTTATTATTCCTTGAATATCATTTATTTTTATTTTTGGAAAATATATTTTAAAAAATGTATCTGTTATATTTTTTAATTGTTCTGTATTACATTTATAATCTTGTCCTAATTCATTATATATATCACACATATAAATTGTATCATTTATCATAAAATTATTATAATCATATAATATATTATGTTCTTCATCTTCTCTTATTATTTTCCCTATAAATCTTGTCATTGTATCACGTAAATTTTTAATATTCGGTGTTAAATTATCATAATTTGATATTTCTAATGGTTCTATATCAATATTAAATAATTCATTTTTTTTAAGCCATTTTTGACCTATCATTATTTTCTCTGTTTTTTCATTATATATATATTCTGACCATAGATATATTCTTGATGGTATTAAATATAAATCATTTGATAATCTTTTATTACCTTTTATTACTGCACATATTTTATTTTTAATATTTTTAATTGAATCATCCTTAAATATATATTGAGTGTAAATATATTTTTTTTTATATACATTTGCTAAATTATCATTCTCAATATTTGCATCTTTACTATCATCAAATTTTATCATATAATTTATTTTTTTTTCTATAATTTTACTGTTATCTAATATATTTGATATCATTGTATTTGTTGTATTAATATTTTTGTCTATTTCATCATCTTGATATATTTTTTCTATTTCATCATAATTTATTTCTTCTTCCATTTCTAATAATGAAGGTTTTGTTTCTGTTATTATATCATCATCGTTTTCTGAAGTTATTTCTGTAGGAAAAATATTATCTAAATCTTCTTCTTCTTCTAAATCTAATTCCATTTCTGAATTTAAATATTCTTCTTCATCTTCATTATTTCCACCTTTTAAAATATTATCCCAATTTTTATTATCTGAATTTTGTTCTTTATATAATTCTCCTTCTTTATATAATTCTTCTTTTTTATTTTGATAATTAAATAAATTTACCATATTTTCAGATTTTTTTTCTGATGTGTAATTTATATCTTCATAATCTTCTTTTTCTATTAATACTTTTTCAATTTTTTTTCCCATTTTAATTTTATATTGAAAAGATACATAATTACCATATGAATAGTTTATTTTTTTAAATATTAATTCATTTTTAAATTTATCTATAAAATTATTTAACCATATCAAATCATATTTTTTTAATAATTTTGTTTTTAATTCTAATGTTGATTCTATTTTATTTATAAATAAACTTATATGATAAATATTAAAAAATTTTATTATCCACATGTCACCAAAACCTTCAATTAATTTTATTTCTTCTTCTTTTGTTATTTCTAATAAAGTATTATATAAATCTAAATTTTCTATTTTATTTAATATTTTTTCATATTTTTTTCCTAATATTCCTAAAAATATATATGTTATATATTGATTTTTTTTATTTATATTTCTATATTTATATATCAATTTTATTGGTTCTATTTTATAATCTATATTTTCATATATATTTCTTGTTTTCTTTTTTTCTTTTATTTCTTCATTTATTTTATTATTTTCTTTTATTTCTTCATTTATTTTATTATTTTCTTTTATTTCTTCATTTATTTTATTATTTTCTTTTATTTCTTTATTTATTTTATTATTTAATGATTTTTTTGAACTTATTTTAGATGATTTTTTTGAACTTATTTTAGATGATTTTTTTATATTTCTATTTATTTTCATATAATAATAATATTATTATATATAAAATTTAATATTATATGAATTTAATTTATAGTTAAGAATCTTATTTATAATATTCTAAAATATTATTTATGAATTTTAAAAATATTTTTAAAACAATTATTAAAGATAATATTTCTAATTCTGATTCTAATTCTAATAAAAAAAAATGTATTATAGTTGATAAAATAAAAATAGGTAATAAAAAAAATAAAAATAAATTACTTTCTAAATTTTATGGAAATGTATATTTTAATGATAATTTAATACTAAAATCAAATATTTTTTTAAATAATAATATTTACTTAAATAATTCTATATTTTTACCTCCAGAATTATTAGATATAAATCAACAATTGCAAATAAATTTTATTTTTAATATTATTTCTATTAGTTTTTATAAATTATTATTGTCTAATATTATATCTTCTATTAAAAAAATAGTTACTAATAATGATAATTTTTCATCTATAAAATTTTATTCAGACAAAAATAAATTTCTAATCTCTAGTATTATTAATGTTAATAAAAAATTTTTTATTAATAATAATATAATTTTATGTACAGGATTATTTTATGTTATTTTTATTAAAAAAAATATATTATTTGTTAAGCCACTTTTTGATACAATTGTTTTTATTGACAAAAAATATAATTTGATTTCAGTTGTTAATGAACAAGACTTTTTTAATTATACAAATAAAATTAATATTAATCCTAATAATCTTGATATTAATTCTATTAATCCTAATAATCTTGATATTAATTTTATTAATCCTAATAATCTTGATATTAATTCTATTAATCCTAATAATCTTGATATTAATTCTATTAATCCTATTAATCTTAATAATCTTGATATTAATCCTAATTCTAATGATATTAATTCTATTAATTTTAATAATCTTGATATTAATCCTAATAAT
>Ga0169931_10004541_pt1 | contig 21557 bp, 15 predicted proteins | sample Kivu_15m_20L_FD_129675 | JGI IMG/M metagenome (GOLD analysis project Ga0169931, IMG submission 129675) | Freshwater microbial communities from Lake Kivu, Western Province, Rwanda to study Microbial Dark Matter (Phase II) - Kivu_15m_20L... | ecosystem: Environmental > Aquatic > Freshwater > Lake... | reverse complement strand
GTGGGCCCGAGGCCGTGCAGCGCGGAGCAGACGAGCGACGCCCCGAGGAAACCGAGGATGAAGCGTGGAAACCGGCGCCACGCCTCGCCCAGGAGCGTGCCGCGCGGGCCGGAGACGTCGCGGTCGATCCAGCCGGCCCAGTAGGCGGCCACGGCGAAGGCGATCAGCCCGATCATGGAGTTCTGGATCATCTTCACGGTCGCGGCGACCTCGCCCACGTCCCTGCCGAGCGATTCACCGGCCGCGACGACCGCGCCGGTGGCGTCGATCGTGCCGCCGATCCAGGCGCCGCCCACGAGCGGATCGAGCCCGAGTGCGCGGATCGCGGGCGGCATCGCGACCATCATGATGACGGTGAAGAAGAGCGAGAGGCCGATTGCCAGCGACAGCTCCTCCTTCTTCGCGCGACACGCCGCTCCCGTGGCGATCGCCGCCGACACGCCGCACACCGACATGTCCGCCGCGAGCGTCATGCAGAGCGGCCGGGACGGGATGCGGAGCGCGTGCACGCCGAACAGGTAGGTGCTGACGAGCACGACGGGCGTGACGATCCAGGCGGTCATCAGTCCCGGCAGGCCGAGGGCGAGGAGGCGACTCACGAGCACCTCGGCACCGAAGACGACCAGTCCCGTCTTGATGAAGAACTCACCGAGCAGGGCGGGCGTGAGCCACCGCGGCACGCCGCCGACGTTGCCGACGAGCAGACCGACGGCGAGCGCCCAGAGGGGATACTCGAGGTTGTAGAACTTGACGACCTTCTGCGCGGCGAGGAGATACGCCAGGCACGTGAGCGCCGCGAGCAGCGCCCCGCCCGGGAGGAACCGCCGGACGCTGCCACCGCCGAGCACCGCGCCGAGCGTGCCGACGGCCACCACCCAGCCCATGCCGAGCGCCACCGGCGTGACGGCGAATCGGCCGCTCCCGTCACGGAACGCCGCCAGGGGCGAATCGGTCCAGGTCCCCGGCAGTCCGACCGTGGCGGCCAGCGGCGTCGGCCAGCCCTTCGGGTGGGCTTCCCGGCTCGCGCGATCCCCGTCGGGGCGCCCGGCCCATGTCACGGCCAGGGCCAGGATCAGGAGGCCCGCGCCGATCAGCACCGCCGCGAGGTCCTCGTGCAGGCCGCGTCCCCCGCCGACATCGCCCGATCCCGTCCTCGCGCGGTCCTCGACGCTCGCAGGCATGCTCTGGCATCCGGACGTGGCGGGCCGCGGGCCCCGATCAGCTCGACGCACTACGATACCGCGCGAGGGCCGCCTGGAAGACCGCACGCGAGAGGGCAAGTGAGGCGCAGGCGGCGAGCAGCGCGGTCCCCACGGCCCACCAGGCCTCGCCGGCGAGCGGTCGGGCGAGCACCCGCGCCGGCACGTTGACCACCAGCAGGATGGGAATCACGAACGTGCAGACCGCACGCAGCGGTCCGCCCCAGGGTCCCGCGTAGATCTCGGCCGGATAGCGGGAGAAGTTCGTGAGATAGAACCAGAAGTCGTAGAGGCTCTGGTTGCGCCCCATGAGGATCGTCGCGGCCGCGAGCATGATGACGAGGCCGTACAGGATCGCGACGCCGCACAGGATCGTCAGCGGATAGACCAGCCATGCGATCGGCCCGGGGGCGTGCTCGAGACGGGGCACGGCCCACGCCACGAGCCCGACGCCGACGAGGCCGTTGGCGAACGACGAGAAATCGACGCGATGCATGGAGACGAGGAACTGGGCGTCGAGCGGCTGGACGAGCACGGCGTCGAGCCCGCCCGTGCGCACCATTTCGGTGAGTTCCTCCGCGCTCGGCATGAAGAGCGCCTGCACGATCGAGTTGACGATGAGACCCGTGCCGACGAACGCGAAGAAGGGGGCCTTCGTCCAGCCGCTGCCGGCCCCGATCTCGGGCGTGAAGGTGAAGACCAGGAGATAGAAGGCGAGATTCATCGACATCCACCCGAGGCTCGTGAGGCACTCGAGCAGGAAGTTCGCGCGGAACGTCATGTCGCGCACGAGGCAGGCGCGGGCGAACGTGCGGAAGATCGCGAGGTAGCGGCTCATGGGAGGTGCAGAGCGTACCGCGTCCCGGTGGGACCGGGCAAAACGTGCGGCCTGAGCGATCAGCCTCCGAACGCGCCGTAGCGGCGCGTCCCGCGGTGCCAGGCGGCCCGGCACGCGAGCGCCATCACGACCACCCAGCCGACCTCGACCGCCAGGGCACGGAACAGTTCCTGCCCCTCGATCTTGCCGAGCCACACCGCGGCGGGAAAGTAGGCCGTGTAGCCGAACGGGAGCCACTGCACCAGATCGGCGACGCTCACGCCGGGCATGCCCGTGGGGATGCCGGCGAGCATGTCGATCGGAAACATGTGACCCGACAGGAGGTACTGCACGAGCATGTAGCCGAACACGATGCTCGACACCTCCAGCACCCAGAAGCCGAGCATGCCGAGCGTCGCCTCCATGAAGAATCCGAGCAGGAACGCGAGCACGAGCGACGCCAGGAAGACGAGCACCGTCGGTGCGTCAGGCGGCGGTGGGAAGTAGCCGCGGCAGAGCAGAAAGACCGCCGCGAAGGGGACGATCGCCACGGCGTAGTAGACGAGCTTGTGGGCCACGCGGGCGGCGAGCAGGAAGCCGATGAAGTCCACCGGCTGGACGAGGAACTTCTTGATCGAACCGTCACGGATGCTGCGGGCGATGCCGCCCGCGAGGCCGGGCATGCTGGAGAAGGCCCGCGTGAGCATCGTGAGCAGGTAGTAGGCGACGACGTCGTCACGGGTGTAGCCGGCGATGTCGGCGCGGCTGGTGGCGGAGAAGACGGCCGTCCAGAGAAAGATCTGGGTGACGATCGGCAGGAACCGCATCGCGGTGCCGAGCAGGAAGTCCCCCCGGTAGACGAGCCGCTCCTCGAGGCAGATGGCGAGCATCGTGCACCAGACCCGCAGGCCCTCGAGCAACCGCGGCGGCGCCACGTGCCGGTCGGGCTCGAGGGTCACGCTCCGCCCGCTCATGGGGAGGCCCCGGCAGGCTCCCCGACGGGACGCGGTCGCGTGGAGCGGAAGAGTTCGGCCACGATCTCCTCGAGCGGCACGTCCTCCACCGACACGTCACGGACACCGGCGTCGCGCAGGATGTCGGGAAGCACCTCGGCGATGCGGCCGCGATCGACCCGCAGCACGACCCGCGGCCCGCGCACCTCGCAGGGGAACCCGTAGCGGGCGACCCGCGCCGGGGACGGCACCTCGTCGAGGTCGAGCGTGACGATCTTGTGGGTCGTGAAGCGATCGACGATGTCGGCGAGCGACCCGTCGTAGAGGATGTCGCCGTGCGTGATCACCACCACCCGCTCGCAGAGGGCCGCCACGTCCTTCATGTAGTGCGTGGTGAGCATCACCGTCACGCGTCGCTCCGCCTGCACGTGACGCAGGAAGGCGTGGATCGTGTGCTGGGCGACGACGTCGAGTCCGATCGTCGGCTCGTCGAGGAAGAGCACCTCGGGCTCGTGCAGCAGCGCCGCCACCAGTTCGAGCTTCATCCGTTCCCCGAGTGACAGTTCTCGAACCGGCTGGAGCACGAGCTGCCGCACCCCCAGCAGGTCGACGAGCTCGTCGCGAACCCGTGTGAAGCGGGAGGGCTCGATCCGGTAGATCTCGCGGTGGAGCCGGAAACTCTCGGCGGCGGGCAGGTCCCACCAGAGCTGGTTGCGCTGGCCCATGACGAGGGCGAACCGCCGGCGAAACTCGTTCTCCCGCACCCAGGGCACGTGCCCGAGGACGCGGGCGGTGCCGCGGGAGGGCGTGATGATGCCCGAGAGCAGCTTGAGAAACGTGGTCTTGCCCGCACCGTTGGGGCCGAGCAGCGCCACGAATTCGCCGCGTCCGACCTGAAGGTCGACCCCGCGGAGCGCCTCGACGACCCGGCTGGTGCGGTGGAACAGGCTGCGGACGCTCGCCGCGAGGCCCTCGGGCTTGTCATGGACGCGGTATTCCTTGGCGAGTCCCTCGACCTCGATCACCGGGGTGGACGTGGGATTCGAACGGCTCGCGGAGTTGTCCATGCGCGGGAGTATAGGTGAAAACGGTGGATCCTCCGGAGGCTTCCGCAGCATGGCGCGCATCGGACTCGGACACGACCTGCACCGACTGGAGCCGGGCGGTGGCCTCGTGCTCGGCGGGGTGACGATCCCGCACGACCGCCGGGCGGTGGGGCACAGCGATGCGGACGTGCTCTTGCACGCGGTCACCGACGCCCTGCTCGGGGCGGCCGGTCTCGGCGACATCGGCGAGTTGTTTCCCGACACCGATCCCACCAATCGCGGCCGGGATTCGGCCGGCATGCTCGCGGAGGCGGCGCGTCGCCTCGCGGCGGCTGGCTGGCGGATCGTGAACCTGGATTGCGTGATCTTCGCCCAGCGCCCCAAGATTCTTCCCCATCGGACGGCGATCCGCCGACGGATCGCCGGGATTCTCCACGTGGACGAGGAGGCCGTCTGGCTCAAGGCGAAGACGGGAGAGGGCGTGGGGCCCGTCGGTGCGGAGGAGGCGATCGCCGCCGAGTGCGTGGTGCTCGTCGAGCGGTCGGATCGGGTCGAGTGAGTGGGTCGGCGGGCACACCGTGTGCACCGGGCCGGACACGTGGATTTCCAGGAGTGCGAACGAGATGACGATGACCGGGGCGATCGACGCGGCGACGGCCGGCAGGCCGCGGATCGAGGTCTACAGCACGCTGACACGATCGAAGGCACCACTCGTGACGGTGCGGCCCGGCCACGTCGGCATGTATCTCTGCGGGCCGACCGTCTACAAGCCGAGCCACATCGGCCACATGGTGGGGCCGGTGATCTTCGACACGATCAAGCGGCACCTCGTCTTCTCCGGGTGGACCGTCACCTGGGTGGTCAACATCACGGACGTCGACGACAAGATCATCGCGGAAAGCGTGTCCCGTGGGACGACGATGCGCGCCCTGGCAGAGGAGATGACGGCCGACTATCTCGGCAACCTCGCGGCGCTCGGCGTCGACGGCATCGACGTGATGCCGAAGGCGACGGAGCACATCGACACGATCATCGCCTTCATCGAGGGACTCGTCGCCAGGGGCTTCGCGTACGCGAGCGACGGCGACGTCTACTTCGACGTCGCGAAGGACGCCGACTACGGCAAATTGACCAATCGTGCCGTGGACCAGATGCAGGGCGAGGGCGGCTCGACGGCGGAGCGGAAGCGATCGACGGCCGACTTCGCGCTCTGGAAGGCGGCCAAGCCGGGGGAGCCGTCGTGGCCGAGCCCCTGGGGGCCGGGTCGGCCGGGGTGGCACATCGAGTGCTCGGCGATGAGCAAGGCGATTCTCGGCGAGCACTTCGACATCCACGGTGGCGGGCTCGACCTGGTCTTTCCGCATCACGAGAACGAGCTCGCGCAGAGCGAATCGCTCCACGGGTGCCCGATGGCGACGTTCTGGATGCACAACGGGCTCATGCAGGCGGGGTCGGCCGCCGGCAAGGTCGGCGGCCGGCCGCGTGGCGGCGAACCCCTCGACGCGGCGGCCGACGCCGCCGCGCAGGCCGCCAGCAAGATCTCGAAGTCGACCGGAGCCCAGCCCTTCACCGAGCTGCTGCGCCGTCACCGCCCCGAGGCGATCCGCCTCCTCCTGCTCTCGACCCACTACCGCAGCCCGATCCATTTCGGCGAGGAGCCGCTCGCGGAGAGCGCGCGGGCGCTCGAGGCGTTCACGCGGGTCTTCTCGCGGTACGAGCGGATCGCGGGACGGTCGTTCCACCAGCTGGCACGGCGCGATCGGCGGGCGGGCGACCTCGCGATCGGCGCCGCCGGTGAGGAGGCGACCGCCCTCCGGGCGCGCTTCCTCGCGGCGATGGACGACGATTTCAACACCGCGATCGCGGTGGCGACCCTGTTCGATTTCGTGCGCGTCGTCAATCGGCACATCGACGCCCACGCGCTCGAGACAGCCCCGTCTCCCGCCGCCCTCGAGGCGCTCGACGCGATGCTCCTCGCGCTCCGGGAGCTCACGGGCGTCCTCGGTCTGTTTCTCCGCGAGCCTCGGGCCGAGGAAGGCGCCGACGGGACGCTCGTGGCCGGTCTGATGGACCTCGTCATCGAGATCCGTGCCCGGGCCCGCGCGGCGAAGGACTTCGCGACGGCCGACCTGATTCGGGACCGGCTCGGGGGCGCGGGCGTCACCCTCGAGGACGGCCCGGCGGGCACCCGTTGGTCGCGCACCTGACGCCGCACGGCCCGCGTGCCCACGCGTGGAGCGGCTGGCACGTCCGCGTCACTCCTCGTCGGCGACCACCGGCCTCGCGATGCGGATGGGCAGCGGGCGGCCATCGACCTCGACCACGAGCGGGGTCGTGGCAACGGTGTCGTATGCCTCCCCCGCGATGTGCGCCGGCAGCGGCGCGGGCGGGCGGACGTGCAGCGTGATCCGGTTCTTCCCCTCGACCACGCCTCCGAACGCGCGGCCGTCGCCCGCCACGCTGAACCGACCAGTCCGGGGATCGACCCGCGCGTAGGCCGGTCTCGGGAACGTCCGCGCATCGCGCCGCTGGCGTTCGGGGTGGAAGGCGATGAAGAGCTCGTCGCTCGGCAGCCTGGTGCCATCCTCGTAGGCGACGTCGCCGCTGACCGTGACCAGTGGGAACGGCGGAGGCCACAGCCAGCTCGAGATGGCCCGCCGATACTCGTATCCAGCCCAGAGTCCGGCTCCGCCGGCCGCCATGACGGCCACCTTCGCGATGATGCCAGCCGCCCGGACCAGGCGTGAGAAAGCCGTGTCCAGCGCGGCGGACGGCGCGAGCCGCGCATCTGGCGCAGCGGACCCGCCCGCATGTGCCGCGCCATCCGAGTGCGCCGGGGAGTGGATAGTCTCGGCATGACGTGCGGCGGAGGTCGGCGGTGTGACGCGTGTGAGTTCGACCTGCACGCCTCGATCGTCGGCGGCATCGAACGACACGCGGAGGGCGTCGTCGGGCTCGTCGATGCCGCCGACGGGATCCTCCCGCCGGTTTCGGGCTTCCGTCGTCGATCCGTCTGGCTCCTCAGCGGGGGGGAACAGTTTGGGCGACTTGCCGGCGCGGCGCCACGCTCCGAAGCCCGACTTGCGGAGTTTGTCGGTCGGGAGAATCTCTCCACTGGCGACCATGATGCGGATCTGGTCGCTCGAGAACGGTCCACGGACGTTCCCTTTCCGCTTCACGTACCACGCCGCTCGTCCCATCGCGAGCCAATCTCCGTCGGTCAGGCTCCCGCTCGCCCGACTCAGTAGTCGGCGCTGTCGAGCACCAGACCGTCCTTCGAGACGATCAGGCGATCCCAGACCGACAGCGCCCCGTCGCTGCTCGGATCGACCTGAATGAAGTCGCTGATCCAACGCACGCTCCCGTCCGCCATGCACACCGACAGACCGCCCTCGTGCATGCTTCGAGCCATCTGCATCCATCCCGGTGCGTTGCGAGGATTGCACGGCGGTTCGACGGGCGGAGCATCGACGCCCGCCGACTCCCGGGTCGACCGTTGGGTGGCGACGAGTTCGGTGCAGTTGAGCACGTCGTCGCCCACGGGGTGCGTGCTGTTCGGGCCACCGATGCCCAGCCGGCCTCCGTGGCCCCAGACGCCGCTGGAACCCAGCGGCAGCGACCAGACGCCCCGAGGATCGATCGGCAGCGTGCCGGCCCGGATCTCCGCGAGCAGGATGGTCTTCGACTTCGGGTCGGTGATGTCACTCTCTCGTTGCCCGCAGTTGCCACCGCTGATGCCGGGGTAGCGGAGCCACCAGGGGGTTGCCGGAGCACCGGCGGCGAACGGCTCGAGGGATGCGTCGAGCGCACCGGGCGTGGCCGCCATGCCGAGACCGCCGTTCGCGGCGTAGGTGCAACGGCTCGCGTCACGACCGAGACCGGCGAGCCGCTGGCTTCGTGACCCGTCGAACGCGGTCATCGCATGCGGATCCGAAGGGCACAGCAGGACAGGGATCCGCACGGATCGGGCCTCGGCGTGGCGCGGATGCAACAGCGAGGCGTTCGGGTCGAAGGCATCGTGCACCTGCGCCTCGTCGATGAAGGGCAGGATGTCCACGACCCAGGTGCGGCGGCAGGCGGCCAGGGCGTCCGGGGCGTTCGCGACGGGGAGAAATCCGTCTTCCGACGTGAAGGCGGCGGGAAAGCTGTCGCGTTGAGCGCTCGTGGCGGCGAGCATCGCGAGTCCGAGCTGGCGGAGGTTGTTCTGGCAGGACAGGCTGCGTGACCGTTCGAGCGACGCGCTGAGCACGGTCAGCGAGAGCCCGAGGAGCGACGAGATCACCGCCGTGAGCGCCATGAGCTCGATGAGCGTCACGCCGCGTCGTGCGGCAGCGGTACTCCCTGTCCGCGGCCCCGGCATTCCGCCGGGTCCACAGGAGCACGTCCCGCGGCGCAAGCCCGCGACGGACGGGAGGGCTTCTCGGAGAGAAGGCGTGGTCATCGGCATGGGCGTCCGGTACGTCAGGTGCACGAGGCACGGCCGCGCGCGGCTGGGCTGACGCGATCCTGCTCGGGATGAGAACCTATCACGAGGGGTCAGCCCCCACCAGTGTCGCTGGTTGCCGAGGCCATGATCGCGGGATGTCGCCGGCGGCCGGCCGATGCGCTCAGCGCGTCGGCGTGCCGAGCGGAACGACGGTGACGTCGGCGTTCGTCCCGGGGGCGAGGGTCGACTCGGCGGCCATCTGCCGGATCTCCTCCGTGATCTTCATCGAGCAGTATTTCGGCCCGCACATGCTGCAGAAGTGCGCGCTCTTGAAGGTGTCCTGGGGGAGCGTCTCGTCGTGGTACCGCCGCGCCGTCTCCGGATCGAGGGACAGGCGGAACTGCTCGTTCCAGTCGAAGGCGAAGCGGGCCCGGGAGAGGGCATCGTCGCGATCGCGGGCACCGCGTCGATGTCTGGCGAGATCCGCCGCATGCGCGGCGATCTTGTAGGCGATCACACCCTGCCGCACGTCGTCCGCGTCGGGCAGGCCGAGGTGCTCCTTCGGTGTCACGTAGCACAGCATCGCGGCGCCGCTCCAGCCGGCGAGGGCCGCACCGATGGCGCTCGTGATGTGGTCGTACCCCGGGGCGATGTCGGTGACGAGGGGCCCGAGCACGTAGAACGGGGCCTCGTCGCACTCCTCCATCTGCCGCTTCACGTTCATGTCGATCTGGTCCATCGGCACGTGGCCCGGGCCCTCGACCATGACCTGGCAGCCCTTGGCCCATGCCCGGCGCGTGAGTTCGCCGAGCACGTGCAGTTCCGCGAACTGCGCCTCGTCGCTCGCGTCGGCGATGCTGCCGGGACGGAGGCCGTCGCCGAGGCTCCAGGTGACGTCGTACTCCCGGAAGATGTCGCAGAGATCCTCGAAATGCTCGTAGAGCGGATTCTGCCTGCGATGGGCCATCATCCACTTGGCGATCAGGGATCCGCCGCGGCTCACGATGCCCGTGATCCGCCCCATCGTGAGCGCCAGGTGCTCCTGGAGCAGGCCGGCGTGCACCGTCATGTAGTCGACCCCCTGCCGGGCCTGCTTCTCGCACATGTCGAGGAAATGCCGGGGACGCATCTCCTCGATGTCGCCGCCGAGTTCCTCCAGCATCTGGTAGATCGGCACGGTCCCGATCGGCACCGGGGACGCGTCGATGATCGCCTGACGGATGCCGTCGATGTCCCTGCCGGTCGAGAGGTCCATCACGGTGTCGGCCCCGTGATGGACGGCCATGTGGAGCTTCTCGAGCTCCGTGGCCACGTCGCTCGTCACCGCGGAGTTGCCGATGTTCGCGTTGATCTTCGTGAGTGCGGCGATGCCGATGCCCATCGGCTCGAGTCGCTTCGCGAGGTGCACGCGGTTCGCGGGGATGACCATGCGGCCGCGGCCCACCTCCGCGCGGACGGTCTCCTCGGGCAGGTTCTCGCGACGGGCGACGAACGCCATCTGCGGCGTGATCTCGTGCCGCCGCGCGGCTTCGAGCTGGGTCATGGGTGTGTCTCCGAGTCCGACGCCGCCCTCCGCGGCCGTTTCGTCACGGTACCAGATCGGGAACGGCCGGGCGACGGAGCCGCCGCTCAGAGCGTCTTGAGATACTCGAGCACCGCGGTCTTCTCGGCCGCGTCGAGCGCATCGACGAACTCGTGCCCTCCGGCGCTCTTGCCCGAGCGGCGCGTGTCGAACCAGGTGCGTCGCGTGGCCGGCACGAGCCGCTCCGCCGGCATCTCGTCGGCCGACTCCACGTGGAGTCCGATCCGCTCGTCGTCGTAGCCGGCCGGTGTCCGACGCCAGACGAGGGGCCGCTCCGAGGGATGCAGGAGGTGCCAGAGCGTCGGCACCGATCCGTTGTGCAGATAGGGAGCCGTGGCCCAGACACCGTCGAGTGGAGGTGCCACGTATCCGGCCGGCTCGCAGCGTTCGTGGAGCCGGGCTCCCGCGCCGTCCCCGAACCAGCTCGCGTTGAGGTCGCGACGCTCCCCGGCCGTGAGCGCGTCGAGCCGCGCCCGGTCGGTCCCGATCACCTCGATCGGCACGATCCGCTCGGGATAGGAGCGCCCCGCACCGTAGGTGCCGTGGCACTCCGCGCAGTGCCTCGCGAAGACCTCGTGGCCCCGCGCCGCGAGGGCCTCGTCGAGCGGTCCGCTCCAGGCCGGCGGATCGAGCCCGTCGATCCACGCCTCGATGTGCCGAAAGTCATCCTCCCATTCGCGGAACCGCTCGGGCCCGTTCTCCTTGACGAGCAGAAACTGCATGAGCATCCGGTGCCCCTTGGCGGCGAATCCATCCGCGTAGAGCGTGCGGCGGGTGCGGTAGAGCCACCACGCCGGTGCGTCCATGTCGTGATGGGGCAGGTCGAGCCGCGGCGGGCGGGCCACGATGTTGAGCTGCGGGTCGCGGTGCCGCATGAGCGCCATCCCGAAGATGACGGCGTTGGTCGTGCCGACGGTCGTGCCGAGCGGCAGGAAGAGCGACCCCATGTCCATGTGCCCGAACGCCTTGCGCTGCCGGGCCTTGACCAGCCGCACCTCCTCGGTCAGCGTCTCGAGCGCATAGGAGGAGTTGGGGACTCCCGGGATGGCGACGCCCCTCACCTGCCCCTGGTGACAGGCGAGGCAGCTCATGGTCCAGTTGCCCACGGCATCGACGGCGTACTGGAGCGACCGCGACGGATCGTCCGGATGCGGCACGAGCCCATACCGCTCCATCGCCAGCCGTCGCCTTCCTTCGATGTCGAGCCGTTCCGCGCGCGAACGCAGCGGCTCCTCCCACGTCGTCCAGAGCGCGTCGAACACCTCCTGGTCGAAGTCGGCCGGCAGGTAGGCCCGCGTGAGCAGGAGGTCGAGGCCATCGGCGGCGGACACGACGGCGGCCGCGTCCTGTGCCTCCGTCGCCGAGCCGGCTCGCCAGGCGCCCGACGTCGCGACCCACGTGACGAGTGCCATGACGCCGATCCGTCGGCACGCGACCCGACGCGTCCGGCGACGCGAACGCTGTTCGTCTCCGCAGGCGTTCATGGCATACTTCCTCGGCGTGATCGCAGTATAGGCGTCGTCCGCCATCGGTCCGTCGCCCCCGCCCTCCCCTCCCTCTCCCGCCAATGCCCTCGGCCGTCAATCCCATCCTGCTCCCCGAACTGCGGGTGATGCTCGCCGAGGGGGATACCGCCGGCCTGCGCGAGGTCGCCGAGGAACTCCACCCGGCGACGGTCGCGGAGTTCACCGAGGGGCTCGAGCCGACCGAGCTGTGGCGCATGCTCGACGCCGTGCCCGTGGAGCGGCAGGCGGAGATCTTCCCCTACTATCCGATGGCCACGCAGGTCGAGCTCGTCAAGTCGGGTGACCGGGCGCACCTCGGCGGTCTGCTCGAGTGGATGGCGGCGGACAATCGCGACGACCTGCTCCGCGAACTCGACTCCGATCTGGTCGAGGATCTGCTTCCGCTCGTCGCCAAGGCGGAGCGGCACGACATCCGGATGCTGCTCTCCTGTCCGGAGGATTCCGCCGGGTCGCTCATGACCACCGAGTACGCGTCGCTGCCTGCCGATATCACGGCGGGAGAGGCGATCTCGCGGCTCCGCTCGCAGGCTCCCGACAGCGAGTCGATCTACTCCGTCTACGTGCTCGACGGCGAACGGCAGCTCGTCGGATCCGTGTCGCTCCGGGACCTGATCCTCGCCAAGCCGACGTCCCTGATCTCCGACCTCATGGAACGGGATGTGATCAGCGTCCGCGTCGACGATCCGGCGGAGGAGGCCGTCGACAAGCTCGCGCGGTTCGACTTCCTCGCCGTGCCGGTCGTGGACGATCGGAACCGGCTCGTGGGGATCGTCACCCACGACGACGTGCTCGATCAGGTGCGGCAGGAGGCGACCGACGACGCACAGCGGATCGGGGCCATCTCGCCCCTCGGCGAGAGTTACCTCGAGGCCGGCATCGTCTCGATGGCGTGGAAGCGGGGGGTGTGGCTCGCGATCCTCTTCGCCACCGCGGCCCTGACGGCCATGGTGCTCTCCACGTCGCCCATCCGGCATGCGTGGCTCGTCGCCTTCATTCCGCTCGTCATCGCCAGCGGCGGCAACTCCGGCAACCAGTCGGCCACCCTCGTCATCACCGCCCTGTCGACCGGCGATGCCAGGCTGTCCGACTGCGGACGCATCCTGCGTCGCGAGGTGGCGATGGGACTCGTTCTCGGCACGCTCCTCGCGATCCCCGGCTACCTGCTCGCGCTCGTGTACGCACCGACGCCGCTGCAGGCGCTCGTGATCCCCGTGACGATCCTCGCGGTCGTGGTGCTCGGCTCGCTCGCCGGATCGGTGCTGCCGCTCGTCTTCCGCTCGCTCGGCCTCGACCCGGCCCTGATGAGCAATCCCTTCGTCTCGGCGATCGTCGACATCGTCGGGATCGTGATCTACACCGGCGTGTCGCTCGCGCTGCTCGGGTGAGACCTCAGCCGATCTCGCGTCCCACGGCCGCGGCCACGCGCCGGCAGACGTCCATCATGCGGCGGAAGCCCGCGATGTCGAGTGTCTGGGCCCCGTCGCTGGCCGCCTTCGCGGGATCGGGATGCACCTCGACGATGAGGCCGTCGGCGCCAGCCGCCACGCTGGCGGCCGCCATCGGCTCCACGAGGGCGGCGTGTCCCGTGCCGTGGCTGGGATCGACGACGACCGGCAGGTGCGTGCGGGCCTGCAGCCAGGGCACGGTCGCCAGCGGCAGCGTGAAGCGGGTGTGGGTCTCGAAGGTGCGGATGCCCCGCTCGCAGAGCATCACGGCGTGGTTGCCGCCGTCGAGGATGTACTCGGCGGCGAGCAGGAGCTCCTCCACGGTGGCGGCCGGTCCGCGCTTGAGCAGCACCGGGAGCCGGGTCCGTCCCACCGCCTCGAGCAGTCGGTAGTTCTGCATGTTGCGCGCACCGACCTGGAGCACGTCCGCGTACCGGCCCACGAGCGCGACATCCTCCGGGGCGACCACCTCGGTGACGACGGCGAGGCCGGTGGCCTCCCGCGCCTCGGCCAGGAGTTCCAGTCCCTGCTCCTTGAGGCCCTGGAAGCTGTACGGGCTCGTGCGCGGCTTGAACGCCCCTCCCCGCAGCCCCGTGGCGCCGGCGTCGCGGACGGCCCGCGCCGTCTCGACGATCTGGTCGCGACTCTCCACCGAGCACGGTCCGGCGATCACGCCGACCCGTCCGCCGCCGACGACGAGCGACCCGGCCTGCACGACCGTCGCCTCGGCCCGGACCTCGCGGCTGGCCACCTTGTAGGGCGCGAGGATCGGCAGCACCGACGCGACGCCGGGCAGCGTCTCGAGTCCGCTCGAGGCCGCCCCGCGCTCGTCGCCCACGACGGCGACGACGGTGCGCTCGGTCCCGACGATCACGTGGGGCCGGAGTCCGAGCCGCTCGATGTGCCGCACCACGTGCTCGAGCGCGGCCGTCGAGGCACCTGCTTCCATGACGATGATCATCGCTTCTCCTCGGGAGCCTTCGTCGGTTCGAAACCCGGCGGCAGCGTGTCGCCGCGCTTCGCGACGGCGGCACGGGTCGTGATCTCGATCTTCTCCGCGCCGTCCTGACGCCGCACCACGTAGACCAGCTTGCCCTCGGCATTGGACTTGCCGAGGATCACCCGCAGGATCGCGTCGGCGGTCGAGTCGCGCTCCGAGAGACCGAAGCTCTGGTTCTTGGTGATCCCCTCGAGCTGGAGGTCGCCGCCGTTGATCTCGATCGGCACGCCGATCTCGTCGGCGATCATCTGCACCGACTTCTCGAGCGTGTCGCGGTTGAACACGAGCGTCATCGGCCGTTTCAGCTTCGCGAGTGCGTCCTGCGGGGCCGCGGCCGCCGGCGTGGCACCCGCCGCCGCAGCGACCGCCGCCCCCGCTCCGGGTGCCTGGGCGAGCACGAGCTCTCCGGCCAGCGCGAGGTTATGGCCGGCGTGCCGCGGGAGGTAGGCGTTGAGCACCGCGACCTGACCCTCCGCGCCCGACCGCAGGTTGGCGACGAGCGCCCGAAGCATGCCCGGCAGTCGCATGACCAGGCGCCGCCCGTGCGGGTGCGGGGCGAGAGCGGCGATCCACTCCTCGACCGAGTCGGGGAGGGCGTCGATGCGTTCCCGCAGCACGGGGGCGAGCGCGGCGGCCGCTTTGTCGAGCGTGCTGACGGCATCCAGCTCGGCATAGAAGTCGCTGCCGAAATGAGCCGACAGGGCGGCGGCTCGGACGTCCTCGCCGAAGAACGACTCGAGCGGCTCGGCCAGTCGCTCGAGAGGACCGCTGAGGATTCCCCTGCCCTCGGTGAAGAGATAGTGGGTGGCGACCGCGAGCGTCAGGTGACGGCCTCCGTCGAGGGTGGGGACGAGCGTCTCGAGGTCGCCCGGCAGCGGCGGTGGCGACGTGCCCCCGCGGACGATGTCCTCCATGAAATCGGTCGGAGCGACGACGAGCACGCGGCCCACGTCCGCCTTCGGCGTCCAGAACGCCAGGCGTGGCCCATGGTGGATCGTTTCACCCGACACCTGCGTCTCGCGTTCCGCGCCCCACTGCCGGCTGCGGAAATCGTCCTGATCGGGAATGGTGCGGCCACCGGCGAGCCGGACGACGCACGCGCCCAGCACCGTGCCATCCGCAGCGGCCTGCCAGCCCGCCTGCACCGACTCGATGCCATCGAGGCCGCACCCGGTGACGGAAGCGAGCCACGAGGCGGCCGACTCCACGAGCGGGCCGAGCGCCTTGAAGAAGAGCAGGCCCTCCTCGTCGGCCATGATCTCCGCCGGCCTCGCACCAAGAAGCAGCTGGCTGCCACCCGGCAGATACGTCAACGGCAGCGCGGAGCCGTGCGTCGGTGCGGCCCACGGCAACGAATCGTCTGCGACCACGACGGGCGCGATCGCCGCGGGCGCGCGCGGCGCGGGCCCGGCGCCCGCGGGGGCCGGAGCCGGTGAGTCTCCCGGCGCGGAGGGCGGCGCGGCGGTCGATGCCGCGAGGGCCGGGTCGGGTGACAACGGGGCGGTCGCTCCGCCGTCGTCCTGAGGAGCCTCGGTCGAGGCGCTCGAGTCGGACCCACCCGGCGGGCCGCCGCCCGTGCCGCCCCTGGTGAAGAGACCGAACGGATCGAGCCAGGCTCCGGCCGCGACGAGCATGACGAGGGCCGCCGCCCCGGCGATGGCACCGCTGGGGAAGGTGCGGCGGGGCGACGGGCGCCGCGCCGCGGGCCGGGTGGAGGCGTCGGTCGTCACGGCCAGCTGGGGATGGGAGTGATCCACGCCCACCAGGGGCGTGCCCGCGTCGAGCCCGAAGCACGCGGCGATCGCCTCGGCGGCCTCTGCCGCGGTGCGGTAGCGGGCCTCCGGATCCCGTGTCGTCAGGTACGACACCAGCGTTCCCACTTCCTCAGGCACGACGGGCGGACCGAGCGGTGGCACTCCCGAGATGGCGGCCTGCCTGAGCGTGGCGCGCGGCTCGCCGCGCCAGCCGGGCACCTGTCCGGTCAGGAGCGCGTGGAGCACGCAGCCGATGGCGTACACGTCCGATCGCGGGTCGCAGACGGCGTCGGGACGGGTCAGTTCCGGAGCCACGAACGACGCCTGGGTGCCGAGGCGCTCGAGGTCCTCGTCGCTCTCGAGCGGGATTCGGGGCGGATCGAGATGCGGATCGCCGACGAGTGGGTACTGCAGCACGCGCGCAGCGTCGGGATCGGCCGGCCCGTCGCCGCTGGGCAGTCGCACCGCGTCGAGCGACAGGCCCCCATGCACCTCGCCGGCCGCGTGCAGCGACGCGATGCTCCGCGCGACCCGCAGGCCGAGCGCACCGGCGACCCGCGGCGACATCGCGCCGGACCGGGCGAGCACCCTGCCGAGCGACTCGCCCGCGACCTGCTCGCAGACGATGAATCGGGTCGTGTCGGCCTGCTCGATCGACCAGGTACGGGAGAGGACCGGATCGGTCGCGGCGATGGCCGCGGAGGCGCGGCGGGCGATTCCGGGCCAGATGGCCGGGTCGTCGCAGCGTCGTGACCCGAGCAGCACGATGCTGAAGACGCGGCCGGAAGGCTCATGCCGAGCCGTGAAGAGGGGCACGTTGCCAGGATGTTCGTGGCGATCGAGCAGCCGGTACTCACCGACGAACCAGGGGCCGCGCGACCCGGCCAGGAGCCGCTTCGCCTGCCACCGCGTGAGCAGCCCGCGGCCGACGAGCCAGCTGGCGACCGCGGCCGCATCGGCTCCCTGCGCGTCGCTCCGCTGCGCGTGCTCGCGTTGGATCGAGGAGAGGACGGCCGGCCCGACGAGGCGGCTCTGTCCGAGTGCGTTCCAGAATTCGACGACCGTCGGCTGCGGCATCCTCGTGATGACTCGGCTTCGGGGTGGAGGGCGGACGACACGGCACCGGCCGCGCCCTCGCATCCGCGGGAAGAATCGTAGCGTCTGATGCGATCCACCGTACCGCCTCGGCCCGTGGAGCACGAGGGCGTGGGACGGGGTGCGGCCCCGTTCGCGCCCGGAGGGCCGTCGCGTTCACGGCGCGCGTCGACGGGTGGACTGCGGCGGGTGGGCGAGACCGCGGTGGGTGACGCGTTGGCGGCCTCGTGCAGGCGGACGGTTTGCTATGCTCCCGACCCCGCGTCGATCGGTGCGCGCCCGGGCCCGTCGGATCCGTCGACAGCCGCCGAGCATGCGTGTGCGTCGCCGATGACGAACCGGCAGGAGCTGTCATGCGAGCGAGTGAGGCCATCCGCATCTACTTCGATCGGGCCGCCGATCACCTGGACCTGTCCGCCCCGATGCGAAGGCTCCTGCTCACGGCGAAGCGGGAGGTGCAGGTGCACATCCCCATCGAGAGGGACTCGGGAGAGCTGACGACCTTCATCGGCTACCGGGTGCAGCACAACGACGCCCGCGGGCCGCTCAAGGGCGGGCTGCGCTACCATCCGCAGGTCGACCTCGACGAGGTCCGCGCGCTTGCCTCGCTGATGACGTGGAAGACCGCCGTCGTCGACATTCCCTACGGCGGGGCGAAGGGGGGCATCGCGGTGGCGCCCGCCGAGCTTTCCACCCACGAACTGGAGCGGCTGACGCGGCGCTTCGTCGACGCGATCCACGACCTGTTCGGCCCGGACGTCGACATCCCCGCGCCCGACATGGGCACGTCCGGCGACGTGATGGCGTGGATCATGAACCAGTACGGCAAGTACCACGGTTTTTCGCCCGCCTGCGTCACCGGAAAGCCGGTCGAGTATCACGGCCTCCCCGGTCGCGAGGAGGCGACGGGGCGCGGCGTGGGCATCCTGACGCTGAAGCTGCTCGGCCGCCTCGGCCGGCCGTTGCCCGGCACGCGGGTGGCCATCCAGGGGTTCGGCAACGTCGGGACGCACGCGGCCAAGTTCCTCGCCGACGCCGAGTGCCGCGTCGTCGCGGTGTCCGACGCGGGAGGGGGCTTCCATCGCGCGGAGGGGCTCGACGTGCTCGAGCTCCTGCGGCACGCGCGGGCCCATGGGGGACTCCTCGCCGGATTCACCGGGGGGGACCCGATGTCGAACGCCGAGCTGCTCGCCGCCGAGTGCGACGTGCTGATTCCGGCGGCCCTCGGGGGCGTGCTCACGGCGGCCAACGCGGCCTCCGTGCGGGCCCCGATCATCGTGGAGGCGGCGAACGCTCCGATCGATCCCGACGCCGACGCCATCTTCGATGCCAGCGGCACGCTGGTGTTGCCCGACATCCTCGCCAACGCCGGGGGCGTGACCGCCAGCTGGTTCGAGTGGGTGCAAAACCGCCAGCACTACCAGTGGGGCATCAACCGCGTGCGCCAGGAACTCGGCCGCATCCTCGCCGAGTCGTTCGAGCAGGTCTGGCAGCTCTCCACGGCACGGCAGGTGAGTCTTCGCACGGCCGCCTACATGCAGGGCGTCAGCCGGGTGGCGAAGGCGACCGTCCTGGGTGGGCTGGCCTGAGCGCCGCCGGTGTCGGCACGGTGCGGCCCCGGGGCGGCATTCAGTGCGTGGCGGCCCGGTACCACTGGCCGCGGAGCCAGTCGGCGACGATGCCGATCTCGGACTCCGTCAGGGCCGGGCTCTCCCCCTCGTCGGCCACGCCGAAGCGCGGCATGCGATCGTTCGAGTCGCCGTAGAACCGCGCGTGCGTCGGATCGGTGATGATCCCCACGAGCCATTCGCGGCCTCCCCAGCCGTTCAGGTCGGGGGCCGATCCGAGCTCGGTGCCGTTGTCGCCGAAGGCGTGGCAGGCGCCGCACCGCTCACCGCTGGCGACGAGGTCGCGTCCCCGGGCGACGACCTCCCGACCCACGTCCGGTTCGGGCAGGCCGGCTTCCGCCGCCATCGCGGCGACGACGGCGGCGATGTCCTCCTGCGGCCAGGTGTCGGCATCGGCGAGATCGCCCGTCACGAACGACACCATGTCCCCCTCCTTGTGTGCCGTGTTGCCGAAGTAGGCCGGGCCACCGACCTGATCGGCGTCGAGCAGGCCGCGCATCCATGCCGCCGAGCCGAAGCCGAAGAGGTTCGCGGCGGAGGCGTGCGCGAACGCGGTCGCCGCCGCGGGATCGGCCGGATCGAGGTGTGCGTGACAGCTCGCGCAGTGCTGCGCGAAGAGCCGCGGCCCCTGGCTCGCCGGATCGGTCCGCACGAGCTCGAGCATCCCGGCCGGGGGAATGCGCTCGGGCCTTCCCGCCAGCTCGACCGCACGGGCCGCGTCCACCTTCGCCTGCCGCGCCGCCGCGAGGAACGCCCGCGAGTGGCGGACCTTGCGCAGCCGCTTGATCTGCCGTTCCGCCTCCGCCCGCTTCGCCGGGTCGCCGCCCACCGCGGCGGCCAGCTTCGCCGTGTCCCCCTCCGTCTCCGCGTCGAGCCGTTCGGCCTCGGCGAGCGAGGCCGGATCGACCCACAGGGCGTAGTAGTCCTCGTTGAGCGCGAGCCCGGTCAAGAGCGCGGCTCCCGCCACGATCGCGAGCGTGAAGGCGACGTTGAAGCGATGCCCGAGCCGCCAGTGTCCGAGGATCGGCATCAGGAACATGACGGTCATCACGAGACCGGGCACCACGATCGCGCCGAGGAACTCGCCGCTGGCACCCCAGCCCTCGAACACCTTGAGAAACTGGAAGAGGAAGAGGAAATACCACTCGGGACGGGCTGCCGCGTACGGGAGCGAGGGGTCGGCCGGGGCGCCGAGTTCGGCCCCCAGTTCGCCGGGCACCACCGTGCCACCCGCGAGCATCGTCCGCACCGCGGGCACGAGGATGACGCCGAGCACGACCGCCATGACGGCGAGCATCGCGACGGCATCCTTGAGCACCTGATCGGGCCAGAACATCGCGTCGGGCCGCGTGAGCGGCTGCTTCGCGTGGAGGCCGTGCTTGCGAAAGAGCGCGAGATGCACGACGAGCATCACCACGAGCCCGGCCGGGAGAAACCCGGCGTGCAGCGCGAAGAAGCGGGTCAGCGTGTGATGACCGTAGTCCGGGCCGCCCACCACGAGCTGCTGGAGCGCGGGACCCACCAGTGGCACGAGGCCCGCGAGGTTCGTCGCCACGCGTGTGGCCCAGTAGCCCTTCTGGTCCCACGGCAGCAGATACCCCGTCAGCGCCATGCCGAGCACGAGCATCATCAGCACGAGGCCGAGCCAGAAATTCACCTCGCGCGGCGCCCGGTAGGCGCCGTCGATGACGACCTGCAGGAGATGGAGGGCCAAGAGGACGACCATCGCCTGCGCCATGAAGTGATGAATGCCGCGGAGGAGCCAGCCGCCGGCCATCTCGTGCTGGATGTAGTAGACGCTCTCCCAGGCGGTCTGGGCGCTCGCGGAGTAGCTCGCCCAGAGCACGAGCCCCGTGATCACCTGCACGAGGAAGGCGAACACGAGCGTGCTGCCCCAGACGTAGCGCCACCGGGCGCCGCCCGGCACGCGCTCGTAGAGCGCCTCGTGCAGGATCGCGCGATAGCCGGTGCGATCATCGAAGAAATCGGCGAGACGACCGAGGAGGCCTCCGCCGCCGGGGCGTTGTGCGGTGCTCATGGTGCGTGTCGGGCGGGCGTGTGGGGGTGGGGGGAATCGCGGCGCGGGGTCGCGTTCAGGGACGGGCCACCTTTTCGGCGATGCCCGTGAAAAAGTTCTGCCACTTCACTTCGACGGCGCCGCCGTGGCCGATGCGGCACTCCAGTTCGTCCATCGGTCGGGGGCTCGGGCTCGGGGCGACGATGCCGCCGTCGAGCGTGAACGAGCTGTTGTGGCACGGGCAGCGGAAGCAGTGCTCCGCAGGCTCCATCTCCACGAAGCAGCCCGCGTGCGGGCACGTCGCCGAGAGGGCCTGCACGACGTCGCTCCCCTTCTCCCGTCGCAGGTACACGGCACCCACCGGCTCGGCGGGAAAGCCGGTCCAGGCGTCGACGCGGTCGGTGACGATCGGGAACTGCCGTGGCACTCCGTCGTCCGGGATCGCCTCGATCTCCGTCACCCGCAGGAACGTCGCCGCGGCACTCTTGCGGCGCAGCGGATCGAGCAGCACCCACACGCCGGCCCCCGCCGGCGCGAGCGTCGCCAGGCCGCCCGCCGCGAGCGCCATCACCTTGGACAGAAAGCCTCGGCGGGCCCCCTGTCCGTCCACCGCGGGATCGTGCCCCTGCATGCCCGTGCCTCCCTGTGTCAGACGGCCACGGCGGCCGCAGCCTGCCAGGCCTCGTCGACCGCCTCGTCCACCCGGAGCTTCGCCGCATCGAACGGCCCGTCGAGGATCGCGCCCGCGGCCGCACGATGCCCGCCCCCTCCGAACGACCCCGCCAGGGCCGAGCAGTCGACCGCCCCGCGGCTGCGAAAGCTCACCTTCACGCGGCCGTCCGGCTGCTCGATGAGGATTGCGGCGAGCTCGGTTCCCTTGACCGCGAGCGTGAGATTGATGAGGTCCTCCGTGTCGCTCGGCTGGGCGCCGATCTCGCGGACGTCCCGCTGCCGGACCGTCGACGTGATCACCCTGCCCTCGCGGGTCGTGGTCGCGCCGGCGAGCGTCCGTCCCACGAGGTGGAGCCGCGCGAGCGTGTCCTGCTCGAAGAGCTCCCGGTAGACGGTC
>Ga0169931_10004540_pt1 | contig 21564 bp, 21 predicted proteins | sample Kivu_15m_20L_FD_129675 | JGI IMG/M metagenome (GOLD analysis project Ga0169931, IMG submission 129675) | Freshwater microbial communities from Lake Kivu, Western Province, Rwanda to study Microbial Dark Matter (Phase II) - Kivu_15m_20L... | ecosystem: Environmental > Aquatic > Freshwater > Lake... | reverse complement strand
AAGCTGCCTTTTAAAGATAATTCAATTTCTTTATTTTATTCCTCTCATTTTTTTGAACACATTAATAATAAATGTATTGATAGATTACTAAATGAAATAATAAGAGTGTCAGCGCCCGGGTTTTGTTTTATTTTAAAAATTCCTGACTTTGAATGGTTTTTAGACCAATATAATTTTAAAATTAAAGAAAGTATGGATCGACAGACAGGTCTTGATTGCTTGCTTATAACTTGGCCAAATTATAATGTTTTAGATTGTTATGAAAATAGAGTTGCTGCACATTTTTGTAGTTATTTTACCATTCCTTATGGTGATCATTTTGGCCACAAGTATAATGAAAAATTAAAAAATTCTTATTTTGGACCACCAAAAGTGTCTATAAATTTTTTAAAAAAAATATTTAAATCCAATTCGCCTAATGAAATATCAAAGATTTTATCTTTAGAAGCATTAAAAGACCCATTATTTAGGTCATTTAATCATCAAAATAGTTGGTCAGAAAGTGAGATGGCAAAAGTTTTGTCGAAATTTAATTTAAACATTGTAAGCACTAATAAAGAATTAATATACTACCAATTTAAAGACATAATCCCGGATATTTATTCCATGTATGATTGGTCAAAATATTATCTAATCAAAGCTATTTAATAATCGTATAGTTTTTAAATAAAAAATCATGATTAAAAATTCTTTTACTGTAGTAATTCCTAATTATAATAATAGCAAATATCTCATAAATAAAATTGAAAGTTTGAATAAACAAACATTAAAACCTAGAGAGATAATAATAATTGATGATTGCTCAACCGATCAAAGCTGGAAAATAATTTTAGATCTAAAAAAAAAAAATAAAAATTTAAAATCTTTTCGTAATAAAAAAAATATGGGTGTAAATTATTCATTAAATTTCGGTATTTCCAAGGTGAAAACAGAATATTTTGCTCCATCAGCTGCAGATGATATCCATCTGAAAGACTTTTTTGAAAGGGCTCTTCATTTATTTCAAAAACACAGAAACAAAAAAGTAAATCTTTTTGTATCTCTGCCTGCAATATATAAAGATAAAAAAATGTTCATTGTGCCATGGGTAAATTTGCCAAATAAGAACCAAACATACTATTCACCGCAAGAAGTTTTAAATATTCAAAATAAGAAAAATTTTTCAATTTGGACTCATTGCTGCGCACTTAAAACAAAAATGTTTAAAAATATTGCCTATGTTGAAAATTTAGAAATATACGCAGACTGGTATATAATTAATATGGAAGCATTAAAAAATGGATTTGTCTTTTGTAATAAAGTTTTAGCTTTTTTAAGGATAAGTAAAAAAAGTTATTCTTCAAAAATGAGTAAAAAAAATAAACTTTTAGCGATTAAAAATACTTTAGATTTTATTTTAGAAAAAGAACTCATTACAAATTCTAAATTATTTATTAATAGTGAACTCATTTCACAGCTTGGACCTAATGTTTTAAATTTTAAAAAATACAAAAAATATAAAGATTTTTTTACAAAAAAAATAATTATTAAGCTGTACATTATTAAATTAAAAAATTTATTAAAAAATTTGGTATCAAAAATAATTGAATTAAAATTAATATTGCTTAATTTTTCAAAAATAAAATAATTATTATTTATAAATATATTTTTTTTTGTGCTAATTTAATTTTTTAAACCATTACATATTTAAAAATTTTTTATTTAAATTGTATTATATTTCCATTAATTATTTTATAAATAATTTTACATTTGTTTATAATTTCTTTTTTATGAGATGTTACTAAGATTATTGGCTTATAATCTATTTCAAATATTTCATAAAAAATCTCATTTTCTTTTTTTTCCTCTAATGAATTTGTGGCTTCATCCATAATGAGCATTTGCGGCTCATAATAAAGCGACCTTGCTAAAGAAATTCTTTGTCTTTGGCCTCCAGATAATTTTTTTCCATTTTCACCAATTATAAAGTCTAAACCTTTATTTTTAATTAGATCATTTAATTTTGATAAATGAATAGCTTTTTCTAATTTTTCCTCATTTATTTCTGAATTTCTTAAACCTAGGCATATATTTTTTCTAATCGAAGTGTCGATTAAATAATAATTTTGGGGCACATATCCTATAAGTTCATTAATATTATTTAAGTTAAAGTTTACAATTTTTTCATTGTCAAATTTTATAAACCCATTTGTTGGTTTTAATAATCCTGACAATACATTTATCAAAGTTGTTTTCCCAGAGCCTGAGTCCCCATATAAACCAATAATATCTCCTTTTTTAAATTTAACATTTATATTTTTTAAAATATTTTTATCATTTTTTTTATATTTAAAATCAACATTATTAAGTTCTAACGTATAATTTAGACTCAATATTTGTGGTTTAGAATTATAAAAATTGTTAAATTTTTTTTCCTTATCATAATTTTTTATTTTAAATGTATTTAAAGTTTTTGAAGTGTATTTAATAATTACGTAATTGGAGTATATTTGGCTAAATACTGGAAGTAATTTGAATGATACAAAAATAAATAAAGTTAAATCTGGTAATATTTCAATTAAATTTTTGTTTATCAATGAGCTATACAATAAAATCATTCCAAATATAAAAATAAATAATAATTCAACAAAATGCTTTGGTAAGAAAGCTAATGACAGCACTGTACTCTCACTATTCGAAAAATTAAATGCAGGTTTATCAAATTTTTTTAAAAAATAATTTTCTAATTTTTTTAGCTTTATCTCTCTAATAAGATTGAAGCAATCATTAATAATTTTAAACCTATCTGAATTGTTTTTGACTCTTTTACTTCCGATTTTAATAATTTTTTTTTTCGAAATAATGTAAATAATTAATATCGATATTGCTATTGATAAAATGAAAATAATAGAAACTTTTTGATGATATATTAATAAAAAAATAAATACTATTAGTAAAAATAAAAAATTTGTTACAATAATTACGAGAGGTAAAAGTCCACCATGTATCAACTGGTGTACTTCAGACAATATATTTTTTGAAAAATTTATGTAATTATTATTTAGATAATAAGAGTAGTTTTTTTCCAGATAATACTTAAATAGTCTTCTTGAAATTGTATATTCTCTTTTAATTACAAATTTAAATGAAAAATATAATACAATCATTTTAAATAATAAAGAAAGCGAGACTATTGAAATAAATAGTAATAAAATACTAATCGCGCTTAATTGGTCAGTAATGTTTAAATATTTTAAAATTTTATCAAAAAAAACATTTTCTAAACTATCTCTATTAGTTAGAAATATTATCAAAGGGCTAATTAGGCCAATTGAAACGGTTTCTGTTAGGGAGATAATAAACATCAAAAAAAAAATTATAAAAATCAATTTTTTTTCTTTGAAATTTAAATAGCTTAGAATTAATTTAAGGTCATACATAGAATTTTAATTTAAAATAAAGAAATAATGTAAAAATTAATATAGTATACAGTTTATATATGAATTAATATGAACCAATTTCCCAGTCAATATCATTTACTTAAAATACGTAGATGCCAATAAACAATAAACTTAAATATAAAAATATTAAAAGTCATACTAAAAATTAAAATGTTAATTAGTAAAACGCCCTTTAGGGTGAGTTTTTTTGGAGGAGGCACAGATTTTCCCGAATACTTTAATAATACCAGCACAAAAGTAATTGGGACAACAATTGACAAGTTTATATATATTACTAGCAACTCTTACGATCAAACATCAAATATTAACATAAAACTATTTTATAGTGAAATTGAAATGGTTAATAATTTTCAAAAAATTAAGCACAGAGTAGTAAGGGAATTGCTAAAAAAATTTGAATTAAAAAAAAAAATTGAATTACATTTTATATCTGATTTACAAAGCTTTTCTGGAATTGGATCATCCTCATCTTTTTCGGTTGGTCTAAGTAATTTGCTTTTTGCAATAGAAAAAAAAAAAATAAATAAAATGAATTTAGCAAAATTCTGTATTGATTTAGAAAGAAATTATTTAAAAGAAAGTGTTGGTTATCAAGATCAAATTTTTGCAAGCTATGGAGGTTTTAACACCATTTTTCTATCAAAAAAAGGCTTTAGTGTACAAAAATTTAAAATTAACAAAGATATAAAAAAAATTGAAGATAACTCGTTCATATTCAATACTCAGATTTTTAGAAAAGCAGATAATATTGAAAAAAAAAAAATTAAAAATATTGGTAATAACATTTCTTATCTAAATAAAATAAATGAAATTTCCAACAAAGCTCACAAGTATTTAAAATTAAATAAGTTATCGGAATATTTTCCAGATCTTTTAAATGAAAGTTGGGAGTTAAAAAAAAAATTACAAAAAAATGTCACTAATAAAAAAGTAGATGAGCTATATAAATATGGGATGTTGTCTGGTGCAATATCTGGAAAATTACTAGGCGCGGGTAATGGAGGCTTTTTATATTTTTATGTTCCAGAAAAAAATCAAATGAAATTTAAAAAAAAACTAAATAATGCAATTAAGATTAATTTTTCAAATCATGGATCACAGATTATAAAAATATGAAAAATATTTTAGTAACTGGAGGATTGGGCTATATTGGAATTAATGTCTCTAATTTATTATTAAAGAGTAAAAAATATAATTGTATAATAGTAGATGATTTGTCAAACTCTTCAAAAAAAAAATTAAAAATTCTTAATAGTATAAATAAAAAAAAACCAATTTTTATAAAAAAAAATATTGGTTCAAGTGAAATAAATAAGATTTTTAAAAAAAAAAAAATTTATGCAGTAATTCATTGTGCTGCAAGCAAATCAGTAGGCGAGTCATTAAAAAAACCAAATTTGTATTATAAAAATAATATTTCCAATTTAATTAATTTATTAAATATTATGAATGAAAACAGTTGTAATAAATTGATTTTTAGTTCGACAGCCGCAGTTTATGATCATAAAACACCTATACCTTACAAAGAAACCTCTCCAATAAATCCCACAAACACTTATGGGTTAACAAAGGTTATCGGAGAAAAATTAATTAGGGATTTCGCATATCGATCTAAAAAATTTAACTATATAATACTGCGATATTTCAATCCAATTGGAACTGATAAAGATGGTGTCTTGGGTGATGAACCTCTTTTTTATGAAAATATAATGCCAAGAATAGTAAATAGTATAAATAAAAAAAGTGTTTTCACAATATATGGCAACAATTACAAAACTAAAGATGGGACGTGTTATAGAGATTATATTGATATTAGAGATATCGCAGCAGCTCATATTCATGCTTTGGAAAAAATGAATAAAATAAATAATGAAGTTTTTAATATTGGTACAGGTATTGCAGTATCTGTAAAAGACATAATTGACAATTTTAGGCTAAATAAAAAAATTAAAATTAAATATAAAATTGGAAATAAAAGAGATGGTGATTACCCAATTAGTTTGGCATCAGTTAAAAAAAGTCAAAAAATTCTAAAATTTAAAGTTAAATTTAATATTAAACAAAGTATTGAAGATATTATTAGGCACCAAGTAAAATGATACATAGATTAAAAAAAATTTTATATCTTTTTTTAAATCCAAAAATTAAATTATCCGATCAGATAAATAATTTTAAAATTAATATTGCCAATGTTGGCTCTGCTGGGGAACAAGATTTTGCTGCTTTATTTTGGTCAAAAATATCAGACTACTGCTTTTTTTTTAATTTTGATCCAGATAATTATAAAGAAATTAAAAATGAAAATGTTACCACTCTCCCTTATGGCTTATGGGATAAATCTACACATAAGGATATTTTTATTACCAAATTTCCATTCGCGAGTTCATTTTACCAGCCAAATCAAAAAGAATTGTCAAAGTTTATTAATTTTGATGATCATGAGATTATAGGCAAAAAAAATATTAATCTTAGGGCTTTGGACGACATATTAGATTATAAAAATCTAAATTGTGATTTTCTCAAAATTGACGCTGAAGGATCAGAAATAAAAATTTTAAAAGGAGCAAAAAACCATCTTAATGAATGTTTAGGTTTGGAAATTGAAATAAATTTTTTAGAAAAAAATATAGACTCATCTAAAGCAACAGATGTACTAAATTTTTGCCAAGAGAATAATTTTACATTATTTATGTTGAATAGAGAAAGTTGGAAAAAAAATTTTAGAAAAAATATTTCTGAAAATTATCAATTAATTTGGGGTGATGCAGTTTTTTTTGTAACCGAAAAGGAAATGGTTAAAAGACTAAAAACCATGGAAAAACACAAAGCTAATAAAACTATTCAAAAATTAATTTTATTGTTATTAAATTACAAGCTTTACGATACTGCAGAGCACTATGTAAAGAATTTTCACAGTGAAGGTATAATTAAAACTGAGAAATTAAATGATTACTTAAGTGATATTAAAAAAAATATCGAGGGTAATATTAAAGTTTATGTAAAGACATTATTATTATTTCTAATAATTTTAATTATTTCCCCATTTTTTCTTTTCATACCCATTAAAAAAGTCAGAAATTCAAGTATTTCATTTTTCAAAATTTTATTTATAAGAATGCTAACTTTAACGTCTAATATTTTTAGATATTCTGGTCCAAAAAATGTAGCAGTTTCAGATAGTTTGAAAAGTATATGAAAAATATTTTAGTAACAGGTGGATGCGGATATATTGGCACAACACTTGTGCCAAAATTAGTTGAAAAAAAATTTAATATAACCGTGTTAGATAATTTTTTATTTAACCAACAGGTGTTTTCACAATTATATAAATTTCCTAACTTTGAAATTATCAAGGGTGATGTTAGAGATGAAAAAACTGTAAAAAGCCTTGTAAAAAAAAATGATGTTATAATACCTCTCGCAGCACTTGTAGGAGCGCCAATGTGTGATCAAGATCCATTTAGTGCTAAAACTGTAAACTCTGATGCAATTGGTTTATTGTCTAAAATAATTTCAAACGATCAAATAATCATTATGCCAGTTTCTAATTCCGGATATGGAATTGGAGAAAAAAATAAAGAGTGTGATGAAACGAGCAATCTTAAACCAATCTCATTATATGGAAGATCAAAGGTGGAAGCTGAAAACTATATTATGCAAAGAAAAAACAGTATTTCGTTAAGATTGGCAACCGTTTTTGGAATGTCGGAGCGAATGAGAATAGACCTTTTGGTAAATAATTTTGTCTATAAGGCTCTAACAGATCAAAGTATATTAATTTTTGAAGGACATTTTAAAAGAAATTTTATCCATATCCAAGACGTGACTGATGCTATGATTTTTTGTTTAGAAAATTTTGAAAAAATGAAAGATAATATTTTTAATGTTGGTCTTGATAGTGCCAATGTTTCAAAGATAGAACTTGCAAATTTAATTAAAAAATTTATTGCAGATTTTACAATAATAGAGTCTGAAATTGGAAAAGATCCAGATAAAAGAGACTATATTGTTTCAAATAAAAAAATTATGAATAAAGGTTTTATGCCTCAATACGATTTAGAATTTGGTATAAAAGAGCTTATAAAAGGATTAAAATTTCTTTCTAAGTCATCAGCTTCTAATGTTTGAAAAAAAAAGGTGTAATGTAATTATTTTATCCGGGGGATTTGGTACTAGACTTGGAAAATTAACAAAAGAAACACCAAAACCCTTATTAGAATTTAAAAAAAAACCTTTTATTCAATATTTAATAGATTACTTGTGCAGTTTTGGTTTTTATAAGTTTTATCTTGCAACTTATTATAAAAGTAAAAAATTTGAAGAATTTAAAAAAAATTATCTAATTAATAATAAATATGTATCTTTAAAAATAATTAATGAACCTAAACCTTTGGGGACTGGTGGGGCAGTAAAAAATTGTATGAATAAAATATACTATGAAAATAGTATTGTATTAAACGCAGATACATTAGTTATGGGTAATTTTAATAACTATTATAAAATTTTGAAAAAAAAAAATTTTGCTATTATTGGAAATTACCTAAACAAGAATTTATATAGGTACGGTATAATTTCTTATCATAAGGATATAGTAAAAAATTTTTTAGAAAAAAAAAAACAAAAGAAAAATATAACTAAACTTATAAATACTGGTATTTTTTTTTTTAAAAAAAAATCAGCTCTAAAGGTTTTTAAAAATTTTAATGGAAAATTTTCTTTAGAAGAAAAGGTATATCCTGAGTTAACAAAAGATAAAAAAAAATTTTTTGTTTTAAAAGTAAAAAAACCTTTTATAGATATTGGAGTTCCAAAAGATCTAAAAAATGCCGAAAAATTTATAAGTTTAAACTTACATAATGGAAAATAAAAACTGTATTATTTGTGAAAGTTCAAAATTAGAACTAATTATAGATCTGGGTATACAACCATGGGGAAATGGATTTTTAAAAGAAGAGCAATTTCATAGTGAGCAAAAATTTCCGTTAGAAGTTTTAATCTGCAGTGAATGTGAGTTAGCCCAATTGAGTTACTTCGTTCCAAAAGAAGTCATGTTTTCAAACCATACATATCTTTCTGGAATGACAAAAAGTTTATCCAATCATTTTAAAAAAATTATAAAAAACATTAATGCCGATTTTAACAAAGATAATCAATCAAAGACAATTTTAGACATTGGTTCTAATGACGGTACATTTTTAAAAGAAGCAAAAGCTTTGAACTGGGAAATTTTAGGCATAGAGTCTTCGAGCAATATATCTAAAATTGCAAATAAAAATGGAATCAAAACTTTAAATAATTTTTTTAATTTAGATTTAGCTAAAATAATTAATAAAAAATTTGATTTTATAAATGCATCAGGTGTATTTTTTCATCTAGAAGAATTACATTCTGTAACAAAAGGAATTCAATTTTTATTGAAAGAAAATGGGGTGTTTATAGTTCAATTTTTATATATGCCTCAAATAATAAAAAATTGCGCTTTTGATCAAATTTATCATGAACACCTTTGTTATTATAATTTAAAAACTTTAAATGAATTATTAAAACTTTATAATCTTGAAATATTTGATTGTTATTTAGAAGAAATACATGGCGGTCAAATGGTAGCTTACGTAAGTCATAAACGCAATAAAGAACAAACAGATAGGTTAAAAAAATATCAAGCAAATGAAGAAGTAGAAAAATCATATAAAAAAGCCAAATATATGAAATTTGAAAAAGAAATAAAAAAATTAAAAATTGAAAATATTAAATTTATTGAAAATGCCCTTTCCGCTCATAAGATTATTTATGGAATGGGCGCACCAGTTAAAGGAAACACTCTGCTTAATTATTTTGGGTTTACAAGTGAGCATATTAAAAAATTATTGGAAATCAACTATCTAAGAAAAGGACTTTATGCACCTGGATCGCATATTCCTGTTGAGCTTGAAAAAGATCAAAAAAAATCTCCAGATATATTTTATGTTTTGGATTGGAACTTTAAAAAAGAAATTTTAGAAAAAAATAAAAAAAATGTTGAAAATGGTATAGAATTTTATTTTCCTATAGATATAAAAAATGATTAAAAAAAAAAGAATCTTAGTTACTGGTGGTTCAGGTTTTTTAGGACGTTTCTTAATTCCTAAATTAAAAAAAAAATTTATTGTTGATACAACAAACTCAAAAAAAAATAATTTATTTAAGGCAAATTCTCTTAATGAGTTCAATAAAAAAAAATATTATGAGATCTACCATTTAGCGGCTTGGACACAAGCTGGAGATTTCTGTTTAAAATATCCTGGTGATCAATGGATAAAAAATCAAAAGATAAATACAAATGTTCTAAGTTGGTGGAAAGAATATCAACCAAATGCAAAAATGATATTCATAGGAACTTCATGTTCTTATCCTACTAATATGATTTTAGAGGAAAAAAACTATTTAAAAGGTCAGCCAACTGAAAGTTTATACACTTATGCAATGACAAAAAGAATGTTGTTAGAGGGTGCAAAATCATTATCTAAACAATATAATTTAAATTGGGTTTCATATATTCCGTCTACTTTATATGGCCCTTATTACCATGATGACCAAAGACAGATGCATTTTATTTTTGATCTAATAAAAAAAATCTTACTGGGTAAATATAGAGGAAAAAACGTTATTTTATGGGGTAACGGATATCAAAAAAGGGAAATAATACATGTTAATGATTTTGTAGATATAATGCTTAAAACAAAAGGAAAGTTAAAAAATGAAGTTATTAATATTGGATCTGGCAAAGACTACTCAATAAGAGAGTTTGCAAAAATAATTTGTAATATTGTTGATTATGATTTTAAGAAAATAAAATTTGATACTTCAAAATATATTGGAGCAAAATCAAAAATTTTATGCGTAAAAAAAATTACAAAAATTATAAAAAATTATCCTAAACATTTAGTAAATATCAAATTAGGAATCAAAGAAACTATTGATTGGTTTATTAGGACAAATAAAATTTAATGTCACTGCACATTTTATTTCCAAATTATAAAAATTATTCAGCCCATGAAAATTCTTATGTACCTATTTATACTAAATTAGCAAAAAAAATAAAAAGACAAATCTATTTCTACGTATCAAAAGATAACAATGTAAATTTCAATAATAAAATTAGAGTATTTAAAAATGTTAAAGACAAAACATTGATACAAAAAATAAAAGTTATTATTTACAATATAAATGTATTAATTTTATTTTTTAATAAAAATAAACATGACAAAAAAACCTATCTTCTTGACGGTATAAGTATAACATTTGTTATATCAGTTATTGTATCATGTTTATTTATAAAATTAAAAAGTAATAACTTTTTAATATATTACAGAGAGCCATATTTTTTAAATTATTTTAAAAAGTATTTATTTTCTTTATTGTTTTATTTTGTAAAAAAAAAATTTAAAAGTTTAATTGTACTAACAGATACCATTCAGCTTAAAAAAAAAATAAATCAAAAACATAATGTACAAGTTTTTTTGTTACCAATTCCTCATATATTTAAAAGTATGACAAGCAAGATTAGTAATAAAAAAAAAATAGAAATTTTAATTCCTGGCCAATACAGAAATGATAAAAATAAAAAAAATGTAATAAATTTTATTCACAATAATTTAGATGAAGATTTTATTGTAAGATTAAGTCGAAATTATAATATTAATATTCCAAAAAAAACTGAGCAGATACTAGAAATTTTGTCTTCAAAGGAGTATGAAAAAGTTTTTCGAAGAGCAACTATAATAATTTTACCGCGTTCAACTGAAAAATATTTTTATAGTTCTTCAGGGGTTTTTATTGAAGCAATTTCACTCAATAAAATCTGTTTTGTTAGTGATAATACATGGATGGCTGAGATATTAAAAAAGAATAAACTAAATTCATTAGTAATAAATAAGTGGGAAGAATTAAAGATAAATAAAATTAGAACTATAATAAAAAATAAAAAAATACGTAGTAGTTTTAATGTATTAAAAAATAAAATAGTTTCTAAAAATAATCCTAATGTTTTTATAAATGAGATTAAAAAAATTTTATGAAAAAAATTGCTTTGACCTTCCCTTCACTTAAATTTTTTGGAGGTGCTGAACTTTGTGCAATTAAAATAGCAAACTATTTGAGTAAAAATAATAATATTGATTTAATTTTTTATGGATCACATGTAAATAAAAATATAAAAATAATTCTTAACAAGAATGTAAATTTAATTTCATTAAAATCAAAAAATATTTTTTTTAACTTTCTTATAAAGAATATAATTATTTTCGCTCAATGTTATATTATTTTTTTTTTAAAAGATAAAAATTATGAAAAAATAATTTCTACTTCTGGGGAAATAGTAAATAAAAAAAAAGTTTATCAGTTAATACATTTCCCTTTTTTTTCTTTAAATATTCTTGATTATTTTTCACTGGGTGTAAAGCAATATGAAATTCACAAATTGATATCAAGATTTATTATTATTTTAATTTTAAGAGTTATTTTAAAGATTAATAAAGAAAACTTATCAAAAAATATTACTTTTGCAAATTCAAAATGGTCAGCTGAAAAATATAAATCTATTTATAAAATAAAAAAAAATGTATTTTTTAATTATCTAACATTTCCTCTTAAAAAAATACCAAATATTAGTTTTGATGAATTTGAAAAAAGAGAAAATAATTTTGTAATTTTAGGTAGGGTAACACCAGATAAAAAAATACATCATGCTATCAAACTTTTTGTTAAAATTTGCAAAAAATTTAAAGATTTGCATTTGAAGTTAACTATTATTGGTCCAACACCAGATGAAATATATTTGAATAAATGTAAAAATTTATCTAAAAATAATAATATATTTTTTACAGGTTTTGTAAGTGAAAATGAGAAAAAAAATATACTAAATAGCTCAAAATATGGTTTGCATATATTTTATAAAGAGCATTTCGGTATTGCACCTTGCGAAATGCAAAATCATAACATTTTAGTTTTTGTTTACAAAGACGGAGGTGTTATTGAGTTCATTGATAATAAAAATCAACAATTTTCAGATTATAGTGAATTAATATATAAGATTAGCATTATGTTAAACTTAAAACAAAAAAGATTTGAAAACTTTAAAATTATGCTTAACAATAAAAATAAAATTATAAAACACAATTTTTATTCTTGCTTAGATAAGATATTAAAGAAATGAAAATTCTTTTAACAGGACACAAAGGTTTTTTAGGAAAACATTTGCATGCGGAAATCCGGAAAGAAAGTATTCATCATATAATTACGGTGGACAGAGATGATGGGCAAGATCTTTGTAATGAAAAATTTGTATTCGATTTACCCGAAGTAGATATTATATTTCACCTAGCGGCTTATAATGGAACTAAATTTTTTTACAGTAATCCGACTGAAGTTAGCTTAAATAATACTTTACCAACAATCAATTTAATAAAAAGATATTCAAATACTAAATCGAAATTTATTTTTGCTAGCACATGTGAAATATTTAATTCATCAACTTATACTTTGAATTATAAAGTGCCAACAGACGAAAATGTACCAATAATGTTTGATAACATTTTAAATCCAAGATGGAGCTATAGTCTACCAAAAGCATTAGGCGAAAACTTAATAGCTAATTCATTTAAAAATTGGCTTATATTAAGGTATTTTAATATTTATGGACCTAACCAAAAAGATCATTTTTTACCAGAATTTATTTAAAGACTTAAAAATAATAAATTTATTGTTTATGGAAATGATACAAGAAGTTTTTGTTATGTTGAGGATGCAGCTAAAATTACAAACATGCTCTCAAAATTAGCTCTAAACAAAATCATAAATATCGGAAGAGATGACGAGGTAACTATTTTGAGTGTTGCTAAAATGATAATGAATTTATTAAATAAAGGTTTGAGAGGTTATGGAGGTCCCTGTTTGCCAAAAGATACTAAAGCTTTGGGTAATTTAATAAAAAAGTTAAATTTAAAATTTAAATTAATAGAAAGTACTATATCCGATAATAAATATTTAAAAAAAACTGTTTTTAAGGGAATGAGAAAAATTTAAGAATCTTAATGGATGTAAAATTTAGTATTATTATTCCAACATTAAATTCACAATCGACTTTAAAAAAATGTCTGCGTTCGATAGTCAATCAATTCTATAAAAACTGGGAGGTAATTGTAATTGATGCCAGCAAAGGAAATCTTTGTAAAAAAATATGTGATCAGTTTAATTTAGGAAAAAAATTAGTTTATTTTAGAAGTAATTTAAATAAAGGTCTAGCATATGATCGACATCAGGGTATTCACAAAGCTTCAGGTGATTTTATTTCGTTTCTTGATAGCGATGATATCTGGATGAAGAAAAAACTTTATAATCAATATAAACTGATAAAAGAGAAGAAGTCAAAATTTTTGTGTTCAAATTATATATTAAAAGTGGGAAAAAAATTTATTTATAATACAGAAAAATTAAGTTATTTTGATTTAAATTATCTCTTTAAAAATAGACCTATAAGCAACTCTAGCGTAACAGTTGATGCAAGTATTATGAAAAAAGTTTCAAGCCAGTTCCATAAAAATATTATGGCTGAGGATCTATTATGGTGGACCATTATACTCAAATCCCACATCAAAAGATGTTATGTTGTCAAATCGCACGATGTTCAGAATATTTTAATTTCTTCTTCTCGAAGTAAAATGTTTATTAAAAACTATTTAGGTATTTTTAAAATCTATAGGAACTATCATAGAATGAGTTATTTAAAAATTTTTTTTTGTTTTTCAAGTTTAATCATAACAACATTTGCAAAAAATGTCTTTAAATTTAAAAATCTTTATGAAAAACAAAATTTATTTTTTTTTAGATAGGGACGGAACAATCATTCATCATGTTCATTATTTAAGAAAAGTTTCCAATGTAAAATTATATAAATTTACAATTAAAGCACTTAAAATTTTAAGAAAATATGGTAAAATTTTTGTTATCACAAACCAATCTGCTGTTTCAAGGGGACTACTCAAAGAAAAAAATCTAAAAAAAATTAATAATCACGTCTTAAAAAAAATTAATGCTAAACAAAAAATAATTGAAAAAATTTTTTACTGTCCACACCATACAAATGCAAAAATTAAAAAATACAGAAAAGATTGTATTTTTAGAAAACCAGGCGTTGGTTTTGTCAAAAGATTTAACAATATCGATAAAAAAAAAAGTTGGTTTATTGGAGATACAAACATTGACATAAAAACAGGATTAAATGCAAATTTAAATACAATATTATTAAAAACCGGAAAAAAGTATAAAAATGATTTTAAGATAACAAAAAGTATTATGAAATGTAAGAACCTTTATGTTGCTGCAAAGTTTATAGAAAAAAATTTAAAAATATATGTCAATTAGTAACAATTATTACAATAATATTTTAAAAGAAAAAATAATTTTTTTAATTTTAATTTTTCTTTGGTTTCCTATTTTATTTTCCAGTTATTTACCTGGCAAAACAGAAATTTTTCCTTTCGGTTTACTCACAATTTTTTTTTTAAACATAAAAAATGCAACAAGAATTTTTTTTTTAAGTTTTTTTTGCTTTATATATACCCTTTTCATTAATCCAAAATCAGAGGTTTTGGCATTTCTTAGCTCATATATTCCATTTATTAATGTTTTTTTAATTTATTTTTTTTGTAAGAATATCGATTTTAAATTAAATTTTAAAATTCTTCAAAATTCTATTAAAATAATTTTGTATTTTACTTACTTAATGTTTTTTATGGAATTATTGAATGTTGATAGATTTTTTTTTGTTTTAAATCCCTTACGAATTGATGAACCTGGTGGTTTGAGTTTTACTTATGATAATAGATTTAATTTTTTTGAGTCTGAGCCTTCTAGGGCATCCATTTTCTTATTTATATTAGGTGTCATATCTCAATCTTTTTTTAAAAAAAATAATTTTTTAATTATCAATTCTATTTTAGATATTGTTTTTGTGCGAAGTTTTACCGGATTAGCTTTATGGATTTTATTTTTTTTATTTTATAATAAAAAATTTATAATTTTTATTATACTTTTATTTGTTTTAATAATACTTTTTACTTTTGATGCTAGATTTATTTATTTTACAAATAAAATTTCTCAAGAACCCACCGTCTTTTTTCAGGAAATTTCAATTATGAGTGGACATAGATTAGCAAGTGTTATGATGGCAGTAGAGTTGTTTATGGAAAATATTTTGGGATATGGGTTTGTGGATACAAAAATTTATTTAAAAAATTTATATTTGTTAAATATTCAAAGATATGACTTATTTCTAGAAGAACAGCAAATTAGAGTTGCTTTTAAAAAGGGCGATTTTAGTTTAGAGGGTTTTTATGTTAATATTTTATTTTCTTTAGGAATTCTTGGTTTTTTTTTTATTATATTCATAATTAAGAAAATATTTTTTAATTTAAATAAAAAAAATAAACTTATCCAGTCAGCAATAATTGCTACTACAATAATTTGTTTTTTTGCTACCGGCAAAGGCGTAGTATATCCTTGGATTTTATTTGGTTTAATTCATAACAAAACCGTTACTAAATATTTTAGTTCATGATAGTATTTTAGAGTTTACTAATAATATTTGCATAGATTTTAAATGTTCTTATTATATTTTGAAACTGCCTAATTGCTGAGATGTTTTGATCATCCAATGTGATTATAAATTCATTCTAGATTTCATATTATATATGAAAAAAATATTGGACTTGAAAGTAAATGATAATAGCTAGAACACCTCTAAGAATAACATTGGGTGGTGGTGGTACCGATTTACCGTTTTACTATAAAAAAAATGAGGGGTTTTGTGTTAGTGCTTCAGTAAAATATTATACTTATGTTACCTTATCAAAAACATTCTATAATTACTTTATATTAAAATATTCAAAATCTGAAAAAGTTAAAAATATTAGAAATATAAAACATTCTACATTTAAAGAAATTTATAAGCATTTCAAAGTCAAAGATTATTTAGAGGCAACTTCATTAGCGGATATTCCTTCCGGAACAGGGATGGGCTCATCGTCTTCATTTACAATTAGTCTATGTTTAGCTCTAAATAGATATTTAAATAAGAGATTAAATTTAAATCAAATAATTAGTTTAGCATGCTCGTCTGAAATGAAAATAAGCCGCTCAAACACCGGTATGCAAGATCCATATGGTGTCTCTTATCCAGGTTTCAATGCATTTGTTTTTTATAAAGACGATAGCATCTCTAGAAAAAAAATAAAGGTAAGCAAATTTTTTTTAAAACAAATTGAAGACAGATTTGTTCTAGTTTATTCTAACTTTTCGAGGAGTTCAAAAAAAATAATATATAGTCAAAAAAAAAACTATTTAGCAAATAAAAGTTTAATGTCGTACTATGATAAATTAAAAGAATTAGGTTATCAATCTTTTAAAGCTATAAAAGAAAGTGACATTGAAAGTATAGCCTATATTTTAAACGAACAAGCTATGATTAAAAATATTATAAATAAAAATAAAATAAATTCAGAATTAGAAAATCTAAGAAAACTTTGTCTTACAAATGGAGCATTAGGCGGAAGAATTCTTGGAGCTGGAGCAGGTGGCTTTTTTTTATTTTGTACCAAAGATAAAAATAAATTTAAATCTTTTTTACATAAAAAAAATATTAAATCATTTGATATTAAGATAGATGATAAAGGGCCCGTTATATTATGATGAAAAAATTTAGTGTCAGGAAATATTTTAGAACTCATACTGAAGTTTTTAAAAAAATTAATATAGATAGCATAGAACATGCTATCAAAATAATAAAAGCTCATTTTAAAAAAAAAAAAAAAATTTTTACATGTGGCAATGGAGGAAGTGCTTATAATGCATCTCATTATGTAACTGACTGGAATAAAATGTTATCTGTAAAACAAAATAAAAAAATAAAAACTTTCTCTTTGTGTGACAATATTGGAATTGTAACTGCATTTGCAAATGATTTATCATATGAGAAAATTTTTTCTGGGCAGTTAGCCTCATTAATGGAAAAAGGTGATTTATTAATTTGCATAAGCGGGAGTGGAAATTCTAGAAATATAATAAGTGCTATTAACTTTGCTAAAAAAAAAAATTGTAAAACATTATCTTTAGTAGGTTTTGATGGAGGCGAAGTTAAAAAGATTTCAGATTATAATGTTCATGTCCCTTCATTTGATATGCAAATTTGCGAAGATATACATCTTATGATTGGTCATATGATTATGAAATCGTTACTAGAAGATACCAAGAGTTAAATGTTAATTAATTTTGATTTTATTAATTTTTTTTTTTTTAGTATTTTAATAATTTCAGTTCAAATATTTCTTTATATAAAAACAAGTAAAAATAAAAATTTTCTTGATTTAGATTTTAACAAACCGCAAGCATTTCATAATAAGCCTGTAGGGAGAGTTGGAGGATTATTAATTTTTATCCCATTATTAATTTTTTTTGCATCAAATTTTTTTGATCAAGATCGATTAAGTATCTTATTAATATTTTTTATTATTTTACTTTTCATTTCTGGATTTATAGATGATTGTAAATTAGTTCAAAATCCATTCATAAGGTTTTCTATTTTAATTTTTTTTTTACTGATTCTTGTCATTTACAATGATTTATCGATTAGAAGTTTTGGCATAGTGTTTGTTGATAAAATAAATAATTTTTATATTGCTTCTATTATATTGACTACAGCATCCATATTTGCAGTTACAAATGGGGCAAATTTAATAGATGGTTTTAACGGTTTACTTTTATTAAATTCTTTTATTATAAGTTTTTTTTTTGCAGTTCTATCTTATTTTGTAAATGAATTTTTTATACTTAAATATTGCATATTTTTTTGTTTCATTTTAATTGTTCCGTTATTTTTAAACTTTCCAAAATCTAGAATTTTTATGGGAGACTCAGGCGCGTTTGTTTGCGGGGGTTTTTTAGCAATTATTAGTATTGAACTAAGTAAAAATAATCAAATTTCTCCATTTTATATTGGATTATTATTTTCTTATTTTGTATTTGAAGTTTTTTTCTCTATAATAAGAAAAATTTTTGAAAAAAAAAATCCCTATAAACCAGATACTTTTCATTTGCACATGCTTTTGTACAAATTCTTAAATATATTTTTTTCTGGTTCAAAAAAATTTTTTTTTGATAATAATTCTTTAACAGCTATTTTAATTTCATTATTTAACTTATTTTATTTTTTTATCGGTTTCCTTTTTTTTAATGATAATCTCGCAAACAAAATAATCGTAATTTTGTATATAATAAATTATATACTGATTTATTTTTTGCTAAAAAAAATATTAATTAAAACTTCGTAATTTTCTAAATATAGTTAAAAGATAAGGAAAAAATAAAGGAAGACATAAAATAAAGAAATTTAGTAATATAATATGGTTTAAAGATAAAGTATTTCTAAAATTTTTTTCAATTTCAAGTGATATCATATCATCACTTTGCGTAATCACGGTTAAAAAAGTTATATCATCAATATAATTTAAAAATTGATTACTTACATGAATTTGATCTACAAGTAATGTTTTAGCGGTTTTAAAAATTTTTTCATGGTTTCTTAATTTTTTGATTGTTTCATTTTTAATGAATAAATTAAATTTTTTAGTCATTTCATTTTTAAGATTTTTATATGATCCAGTATTATTTAGATTAAAAGTTTCTGGATTAAAACCAAGATGTTTTACTAGACTAAGAAAAGTTTTTTCATTTAAAGTTAATGAATAAAGATTTATATTATAATTATAGTCATGTCTAAATTTTTCTTTTTCAATATATTCTTCAATATATTTTGCTGCCGAATATGAAATAAATCTTTTTAAAAAAGAAACTTGACGATCGTCGTTACTCAATTGGTAAAGATTAATTGGTAAATATAATTTAATAAGATATTGTGTAGATTTAGTATATTGATTAAAAAGATTGGTAATTAGAAGAAATAAAATTGTTAATGAAAGAATAGTGTATCTACTTTTCTTGTTTTTTTTATAATAAATAGTTACAAAATACAAAAGCTTGATCATAGAAGTTAATTGTAACGCAAATTTAATTTAATTCATTATTAAGTTACTATATAATGTTTATATACTTTTAGTAAAAATAGTTATTATAAGTTTTTTCTTATAATTATAATTCAAAATACCTTTAAAAACTATTGTAAAATAAATTAAAAAAAATATGTCATTTTCAAAAAAAACAGATGCTTTAATAATTGCTGCGCTAATTTTTTTTGTTTTTATATTCAATCCAATAATATTATCAGTTGATAACTTAACATATTATAACCAAACTTTAGATTTTATTAATTATATATTTAAAGATCATAGTATTATATTAAAAATTCAAAATACTTTTTTTACAATACATAACATTCCGTTTGTTTTTTTGAATAAAGTGCTTGGTTTTTTTTTTAGCACTTTAATTGTAAATTTTTTGACAGAGTATTTTATAAATTTTATATTAACTTTTTATATAATTTTAGCTTTTTATATTTGTTATCTTCTAACTTATAAAAAAATTAAGAATAAATTATACTCATTATTTCTTTGTGTGCTAATTTTTTTTGGTACAGGTTTAATAACTTTTTTTTCCGGATCTTACGTTGAAAATATTATTATTCTGTTTTTTTTTTTAAGATTTTATTGTAAAAACAGATTTATTTTATTTTCATTAGATTTGAGTATTTGTTTAATAAAACCATATTATTTAATATTTATATTATTCTTTTGTTTTCTGTCAGAAAAAAAAATTTTTAATAAGTTTTTAAGTAATTTTAATTATTTTGTTTTTATCTTATTAATAGTGATTATAGATGTTTTAATTATTAAGTATTTTCATATTTCTCATCCTATTTATGATAATGGTTTAGATCTTAAATTTAAAGATATATTAATAAATTTTAGAGATATTTTTTTTTCATCGTCATCGGGTATTTTTAATACATTAATATTTTTAATAATATTTATAATATTTGGTTCTAAAAAAGAAACTATTTATAAAACTATCTGTGTTTTAATTTTTTTTATTTTTCTATCTTTATTTAATTTTTGGTATGCACATTTGCCAATGTCAGGTCGATATATATTATCAATTATTCCATTTTTCTTTGCCGAAATATTAAATGGATTTCAATACTTTTTGAAAAAAAAAAATTTTTTCAAAATAATTTTTTTTATTTTTATATTTTTAAATAATTTAATAAATTTACCCACAATAAATATTAAAAACACCTCTTACAATCACTATTCAACGTCGGCAGTCGATAGTGGAATTTTTGGTTCGGTAAACAATCAGCAAAAATATTTTCATCCAATCAATAGCCCAACATTTCATCAGTATTATTTTAATTACAAATTCTTAAAAGCTTATTTCTCTGGCAATGAAAGTTTCTATTTTGAGAGCATGCATATTAAAGTTCTAGATGTTTATCCCTCCTTAGGAATATTGAGAATTATCTATGCAATTAATAATGATGATAAAATAAAAAATAATAAAATGCTTAGCAAACAAGTCAATTCTTTAATAACTTTATTTAGTCATAAGATGAATTTCTTACTTACAGCTTTAATATATATTTTAGTATTGATTTATACTTTTTTAAATTTTTACTTTTTATTTGAAGTTATAAAAAATTACAAAATTAAAAAAAAATTTTTAAGTTATATTTACTTCACGGAGCACAACCAACTCAATGAAAAAAAATATTAATTTATAATAACTTTTCTTTTAGAGATTTTAAATTTAATATAAAACAGACAGATATAAATGAATATAAGTAAATACTTTATATACTTTTTGCCTGCAGCCTTGGTGTCTGGTCCACTTTTATCGGAATTTATTTTTATATTTGTATCTCTTAATTTTATAATCTTTAGTATTAAAAAAAAATTTTATAGTTTTTATTTTAATAAATTTTCATACATTTTTTTTTTATTTTATTTTTTTTTTTTTTTTATTTTTTTTTTTTTTTTTTTTTTTTTTTTTTTTTTTATAGTTTTTTTTTTAAAAGATTTTTTTTTAATTTATTTTTTTTATTTATTTTTTTTTTTTGTAAGGCTAATTTTTCTCTCTT
>Ga0169931_10004539_pt1 | contig 21570 bp, 19 predicted proteins | sample Kivu_15m_20L_FD_129675 | JGI IMG/M metagenome (GOLD analysis project Ga0169931, IMG submission 129675) | Freshwater microbial communities from Lake Kivu, Western Province, Rwanda to study Microbial Dark Matter (Phase II) - Kivu_15m_20L... | ecosystem: Environmental > Aquatic > Freshwater > Lake... | reverse complement strand
CGGTCGGCCCAGGGGGATTCGAGGCAGAAGGTCTCGTCCAGCCAGCAGGCGATGGGGTAGCGGATGCCCAAAAAGTCGCCGGTCCAGGCGCCGGTGGCCTGGGTGTCCGGCTTCCACAGGGCCTCGGGCATGGAGCTGGGGGGCAGGCTGACCCGCATGGAGGAGTCCAGCTCGGCGGCCAGCAGCAGCATCTCGCGGAACCGGCCCCGCTCGATCTCGAAGGAGAGGGGCTCGTTCTTTTCGAGGGATTCCCGCACCCGGATCCCCTCGGTGAGGATGGAAAGCACGAAATCCTTCTGCTTTTCGACCAAATCCGCCATTTCGGCCCGCCGCTGGTGCCCCCTGCACGGGAGGGGGGCGTTTCCCGATCCTTTCGTATACCATGAAACCTGTCCGGGTACAGGCCTTTTCGGGGATCGGTCATGGCATTTCGTCAGGTGCATTGGCAGGAGGGGCTGTTCCTCAGGCCCCATCATTTCCAGGCGGCGGACCGCCACGCCGCCGACCTGGCGGCCCGGGCCGGACGGCTGGGCCTGGGTCAGGACTGCGGCATCGCCTCCATGGAGGTCGACCCCGACGCCCTGGCCAACGGCACCTTCAATTTGCGGTCGTTGCGCGCCCTGCTGCCCGACGGCACCCTGGTGGCGGTTCCCGATGACTCCGCCGGCCTGTCCATCCAGTTCCGCGATCTGCTGGCCCGTGACAACCAGGTCACGGTATCGCTGGCGTTGCCCGTGCTGAGCCTCGGTCGGGCCAACACCGGCGAGCCGGGCGCCACCCCCCTGCCCCGGGCGGTGGTGGAGGAGGTCACGCTGGAGGATGAGAACGACGGCCTGCGCCCCGAGCCGGTGCAGGTGCGCCGGCCTGGCCTGCGCCTCTTGACCCAGGCGGACGGGACCGACGGCCTGTCGGTGCTGCCCTTGGCAAGGGTCTCCCGGTCGACCCGGGTGGACGGTGCCCCCCAGCTCGACCCCGAATACTTCCCGCCGGTGCTGTTCCCGGCGGTCTACCCGCCCCTGGGCGTGGGTGTCATCGAATCGCTGATGAACCGGGTGGGGCGCAAGATTTCCGGGGTGGCCGGCCAGCTCAACGCCGGCGGGTTGGGCCTGGGGGCCCGCGAGCCGTTGCTGCTGGGCCAGCTCTCGGCGCTGAACCGGTCGCTGGGGGCGCTGCGCGCGCTGGCCGGTGACACCGGGGCGACCACACGGGCGGCCTACCTGGAGCTGTGCCGCATCGCGGGGGATCTGGCCCTGTTCGGCGACTCGCGCATGCCGCCCGACATGCCCGCCTACTTCCCGCTGGAGCCGCACCGCAGTTTCCTGCCGCTGCGCCGCATCATCGAGGAGTACCTCGAGCGCGTGGTGGAGCCCGAGTACAAGGAGCGCCCGTTCATCGGCGCCGGGCTGCGCATGCAGGTCTCGCTCGAGCCCTCGTGGATGGAGCCGAGCTTCGGCATGTTCATCGGCGTGCAGTCCGACCTCACGGCCGAGGAGGTGGTGAAGATCATCACCCAGGCGGGCGTGCTGGACATGAAGGTGGGCAGCGCCGAGCAGGTGGACGGCATCTTCCGCGCCGGCAAGGCTGGCCTGCGGTTCAACCCGATCAGTAACCCGCCGCGGGTGCTGCCACCCGGGGTGACCTACTTCCAGTTGGCCAGGGATATCGCCACCCCCGAGTGGGACGAGGTGCGCAAGACGCTGGGCCTGGCCATCCGCTTCAACGAGACCAAGGTGCAGGGCACCATCCAGGACAAGCAGGTGCTGGCGCTGACGGTGCTGGGCAAGACCTCCAAGATCCAGTTCACGCTGTATGTGGTGCCCCCCAAGTCGATGGTCTGACCGGCTGGGTGTGGACGGTTTGGCGTTTGTCTGAGTGGGACGGAGGCGCGGGATGGGCGGCAAGTCTGGGCGGCGATCGGCGCGGACCGGGTTGCCGGCCCCCCTGGCCCAAACGGCGGACAAGCCCGCCGAGGTTTCCCTGCCGCGCGCCTTGTCCTCGGGGCGCACGCTGCGGCTGACACCGGCCACCCACACCGACAACGAGCGTTTGCAGGTGGTTTCCCCCTCGGGGGATGTGGAGGTGGAGATCGCGATCACGGCCGAGGGTCCGGTGGTGCGCGTGCGCGGGGCGGACCTGCGGCTGAGCGCGGCCCGGTCGATCGACCTCGAGTCCACAGGCCCCGTGCGGATCCGCGGCAGCGAGCTGCGCGTGCGCACGGAGAAATCGGTCCACCTCAATGGCGAGACCATCCTGCTGAACTGCGACGAGAACGCGCCTCCCCCGGCCGCCAACCCCCGAGCCCTGCCGCCGCCCGCCGCCGGCCAGTCCGGCTGCTGCGGTCACGACCATCCAACCGATCCCAAGAACTGAATCCCAAAGAAAAGAAGCCTAGCCATGGACCCTATCCAGAATCCCCAACTCGAGCAGATCGTCGCCCTGCTGCGGCAGGGCGACAAGGATGGCGCCGTGCGCGTGGCCCGCTCGCATGTGGAGGAGGCGCTCGCCACCGGCGAGGCCGACCGCGCCACGCTGGCCTGGGCGAACCTGGCGCAGACCTGCGCCGCCGTGGAAGACCTGCCCGAGGCCGCCAAGGCGCTGGAGAAGGCGGTGGCGGCGATCCCCGGAGCCGACGATTCCCCGGCGCTGGCGCTGCCGCGCTTCCGTTGCCTGCTGGGCCTGGGCCAGTTGCTGCTGCGCCTGGAAAGGAAGGGCCGCTCGCGCGAGGCGCTGGAGAGGGCCCTGGTGGCCGCCGCGGCCGTCGGGGGAGACCAACTGCCGCGCAACCGGGCGATGGTGGCCATCCCGCTGGGCTGGCTGCTGTTGGATGCGGGCGAGGTGGACCAGGCCATGGGCCTTTTGACGGAAGCCCGGTCCGCCCTGGCCGAAGGGGAGCCCGATTTCCCCAACCTGGTGCAGGCGCTGGTGCTGGTGGGCCAGGGCCGGGTGCGCCAGGGCGAGGAGCATGCGCTGCTGCCCGACATGGTGCCCCCCGGCATGCCGATGCCGGCCTTGGCGCAGGGTTTCGCCGCCCACCTGCAGCAGCTCACCGAACGGGCCGGGGCGGGCAAGCTGGACCCGAGGATCCCGCGCGACCTGGCCCGCTGGGTGGCGGAGTGGCTGGGGCGCGTGGCCGGCAAGGAGGCGCGGCTGACCGCCGACACCAACGGCCTGCTCGCGGCCCTGGAGGGGATGTGCGGCCGCAAGGACCACCAGGTGGAGGCGCTGGAGAAGGCCGAAAAGCTCTACCGGCTGCAGGGCCAGAACACCATCGCCGCGCGCGCAGGCCGTGCCCGGGCCATGGTGCTGGCCGAGAAGGGGGACACCGCCGGCGCGGAGGGCCTGCTGCGCGCCGTGGCGGCCGAGGCGCGCGAGGCCGGCGAGGACGAGTTGTTCAGCGAGGCGGCCCAGGGCCTTGCGCAGGTGCTGCACGCCGGCGGCAAGCAGGGTGAATGCGAACAACTGCTGGAGGAATCGATCCGCGCCGCCGAGCGGGTGGAGAACCTGGACCTGGCGGCGATGGGTTTGCTCTCGCTGGGGGTGGTGCTGGCGCATTCGGGCCGAATGGCCCTGGGCCAACCCCACTTCCGCAAGGCCCTCGAGCGCATCCCCAAGGACAGCCCGCTGCACCAGGTGGCCAGCGTGCATCTGGAGGCCCATGCCAAGGGTGTGCCCTGCCCCTGCGACCCCTCGGCGCGCGCCAGCCAGCAGGCGGCCCGCCAAGCCGCACCGCGCCCGGGCGGAGGTGAATCGCTGTTCTCACCCGCCTACGCCGACATGCTGAAGCAGATGCTGCCAGAGGACCTGGCCAACAAGCTGCAGGCGGTCATGTCGAAGCTGCCCCAGGCGGATGAGTCCAACATGGACCCCGAGACGGCCCGCATGATCCGCGAGATGGAGGCGCGCACCATGCAGCGCCTGCAGGGCATGATGGGGATGATGGGCGGGGCCAGGAAGTCGGAGTGAGGGAACTCCGTCGTGGCCTTCCAGTCTTTGGCTGCCACAAATTAGGATTTCACCCTCTTCATTAGCCCCATTTGTCCCAAATATTGCCGCCCGCCTTACGGGCTTTTTCCGGTTCCACCTCCAGCCCCAGTGAAGCAAGAAGGCCAATCGGGAAGACGTATTCAGGAACCGCTTCTTCCCCGTGCTCCTGCTTTTGTCCGGCGGGTTTTTTCCGATCCTCCCAGATGTGGCCGGTGGTGCGCGGGACCGGGTCACGGATTTCCTCGGGGGAGTCTGCCCTCAGCAGTTCGTCAGCCTCCAGTAGCGCTTGGCGAATGTCCAAGACATCCAAAAAGGCGGGAACCGGTTCCGGTGGCTTGGGGATGAAGTTTTCCGCCGCGTAAGGCGCCAAATCCTTTGCCAGTTGCTCGTCCATGGCCCGAAGGCGCTCAGGGAAATCCTCGGCAGCCTTCAATCCATCCCTGGCGACCTCCAAATGTATTTCCCGCACCTCGGCAAAAGCCGTCAGCATGGCGGGGGCTAGTTCGCCGAGGTCTTTTGCCGAACCTTTCAGCATCTGCAATTCGGGCGAATCACCTTCCCGAAGGGGACCTTCAAGGGCCTCGTTGACAGTTCCCAAAAAAATATCCAATTGTTCCTTCAGGAGCTTCAATTTGCCCTCGAAATCCGCGGGGATTTCTGGAAGATCCGCATAGGGGGATTCCATTTGGATTCTCCTTTTCAGCCAGCTTGGCCGGACAACGCCAAGGCCACGCCTCTAGATGCCAGTTGTTTGGCCAGAATCTGCCGCCCACTGTCCTCAGTTTCGGATAGGCTGATCAGCCAGACCACTCTTCCGATCAAGTCGGAAAAAAGGGTAACGGGAAGGAGATGATTTTCCCCGGGCTGGGAGGGGAGAGTCGACAAGGCGCTTCCGGCCACCCCAAGGTGTTGGGTACCCCCCAGAACCAGGCAGGCATTCTGCGCTGCGGTCGCTTTATCTGGTGAAGGCTGACGGGCGTATTCAATCAAGGCCGCCAAGGCGCCATCTTCTTCGGGATTTTTTCCGTTTTGGTTTTCTCGTAGAAAACGGTGACACAGGACAACCCAAAGTATGGCCCTGGCCGGCTGGAGCATGCGGGCGATCAGCCGGAAAGCCGGTTCGGTTTGACCGCTATCCAGAAGGACGGAAAGCCCATCCTCCAAATGGGTTTGGTTTTCCAGAACAGCCACTGCTGACTGGGAAAAGCCGAACTCTCTGGCCACCCTCTGCCGGGAAGCAAGGGTCAACGACGCCGGGCAAGCCTTCTCTTCACCTTCCGGTTCAACCATGGATTGTTTCCTGTCTGGATTCTCGGGAGGCGGGTGAGTTGATCTCAGTTGATCTTGGCCATGGTCGCCTTGACGGTGAGGATTCCCTGCACCGTCTCATTGCGCATCAGGCTGGTCTCATCGATGGTGGTCTTGATCTGGGTTTTCAGGGTGACGCCTTCCTGCTCGATACCCTTCAGGTTGTAACCAACCTTGGTCGGCCCGATGGCGAACTCATTGCCTTCCGGGCCAAATTCGCGTTTGTGGGGGCCGATCTTCTCCACCAAACCCTTCAGGTCGAGCATCCATTCGTTGGCTCCAATCTTGATGGTCAGGGATTTGGCATCCAACCGGAGGGATGCGCCCCCCTGATCGGGACCGACCTGCAGGAGAATATGGTCGGATTCCACCTTGACAATGGAGCCCAAGTTGGGGGGCCCGGCGGTGATGCCAACTTCTCCCTGCATACCGCCTACCAAGGCCGCGGTGGACTTGCCTTTATCCGCCTGTTGAAGCAAGAGATGGGCACCACCGGAAGACAATATCACATCGTCTGGCCCCTTGATGCGGACCGACCCATATTCTTCTCTTGCCTCAATATTGATCAGGTTCCCGCCACTCAGCAGATGGATATTCCCCTGAGCGAATAGCTCCGCATGCCCCTCGACTTGATCAATCTTGTTAAAACTCATAAAAGCTCCTAAACATAACTGATCCGGTATACGCGGTTGATATTTTTAATATTTTGCAATCCAACCGCTTTATAAACCGTCTTTTATTTAGAATTTAATGAAATTTCTCTCGGGCTTTGACTTTTACTTTCCTCGAAATCCTTTTTAATGGCTTCTACATTTTGTTTGGCATTTTTCCCCTCTTCCTGAAGTTTTTTCTTCTCATTTTCCTCTATTATTTTTACTTCCATATCTTCAAGTGCTTTCCTTTTATCTTGTGCAAAATGCTTGTTTTGGTAATACCTTTTCAATTGGTTTTCACCACCAGCAACATTCTCTTGCAGTTGCCTGGCCAGACGTTCCGTATTTTCGAGAGTCTCCATGATTTGCAATGCCAGAATTTTTACCGTCTTGTATGCCAAACGACTGATCATTATTGCCTTAGTATAGTCCAAATCCCTTTTTTCCTTAGCAAGATTGTCCAGAGATGTGAACGCGGCAGCACTATCAATTTTTTTAACCAAAAGTACAGCCAATAGGTTGCAAGCCACATCCAGCAGTGCAAGTACAATAGTCCCTCTTTTTGCGGCCTTGTCCCCAGCCTGCAGGACAGTCATCTCTGATTCAGTATAGCATTTTTCAAGATCCGATTTGTATTTTTCATTTTTTGCATCTCCGATAACTTCTTCTTTTTTCCCTTCTTTGTCTAATTTTCTTCCGGTACTTGTCATAATTCCTAACGTGTGGCCATCGTTGACCCCTTCCCCGAAAATCTAGTCCCTTTCAAAAAATTGCAGGCCGTCGCCTGCACCTTTTCCGACCGCTTGGGGGCTGAAGGATCCCTCGGCGCTGTATTTGGCCCCCTTTGCCCTTGGCTCCGACCAGGTACCGGCAATCCGGTCCCAATACGGACCGCGCTTGGAACTGCCTCCAGGCCCCCCATACAGCAGGCTGGTGGAAGGGCCGAAGGCCAGCTTGATATCCCCCGAACCGAAAAGGACCTTCATGAAATCCTTGCCAAGACCGGCCGGGAGGTAGTTATTCACCAGAAAACCAACCAGGTCATAGGAAGTGCTGTAACTTGCACCGATATTCAACGACAGGTTCGGGCCCATCAGGTTGGACCGGTCATTGGCTCCGATGATGATGGTCCAGTTGTCAAGTATTTGCTTTTCCTTGTATCCAGGCAAACGGTTCTGGATAAAATCCTGCATGGTGAAATAATTCACCCAAGACATGGCGGTTTGAGCGGTGGACATGTCAGCTACCTCGGGTGTCAGAACATCCGGCCAGAAATGTTAATCATGCCGGCGTCGGTAATTTTGAAACTGTTGGCCGACGAGACATCGTAAGTGGTGGTCACCGAATGGATCGCCACCTGGCAATGTTTGTCATCGTAGATTTTCAGGAAGTTGTTCATGTTGGGCCGGACATCCCCCTGAATCCGGGGCTGACTGACAATGCCGCTGACCCAACCGTAAGGCACCGCATCGGCTGATTCGGGCGGCAGGTTCCAGGCGCTGTAGACGCTTCCCACCACGATGGGCCGGTCTGGATCTCCCTGCTCGAAGGCGATGGCCACCTCGTTGCCTACCCTGGGCCAGAACATGGTTCCGTACTGGTTGCCAGCCCAAGGCTGGCAGACCCGGGCCCAGCGCTGGTTCGGCTTGTCGTCGCCATCCTCCAGCCAATCCATGCGCACCAGCACCGAACCAAAACGGTTGAGGGACGGGTGATCCTCGGGCGTGCCACTCAGGCCAACCACCCGCGCCATGCGAACCCCATGGATGCGCGGTGCGGGAGTCAGCCGGGGCGGAAAATGCCTGGTTTCCACCGGCTGGATGATCAATTCGGAAAATTTGCTGAACACGCACCGGCCCCAATCGGTCTGGGCACCCGGCTCGGCGGCCATTGGCTGATGGGAAGCCTCCAATCGGCAAGAACGCACCAGATGCTTTGTACCGGCATCGTCCCCCTGCAATGTGAAAACCGCCCCGGGGGAAAGTCCGCCAAGCCAGCCGGTCAGCCGGCCTGATACCGCCGCACACGCATGCCGCGCTGATTCACGGGCCATCGCGGCACCCTGTGTGGTCCCCCAATCCCCGGCAATCTCTGATGTGATCCAGTGGCGATCAGCCAGGGCCTGGATGTCGCCGAAGGTTTGTTGCCCGCGTGACAGAGGATAGATCCCATGATCAGCGAGGCCCCACCCGTTGGCCCTCACGGCTTTCCGGTCGGTCTGATGCCTTTTGCCGGTGAAGGGGTCGAGGGAGGTTCCCTCCACCGAATCCAGATGCGCCGCGAACCCAATCTCCACCGTCTCAACGATGTCGATCAGACCCACCGGTCGGTCCGCTTGTGCCCCCGTCAATAGCGGAGCCAGGCGATGGCCGTTGCCGTCGAGGGTGCGATAAGCGGGGGTATTCGCAGCCCCCTTCACTGTAAAATCTCCGTTGGAAAATACCCACTGCGGTTTTTCGGCTGACCAATCGCAGTGCCATGTCACCCCGTACTCTTCGGCGAGCCGGGTTAGGAAATCCAGATCGGATTCCTCATTCTGTGTCTTTTGAAAAATCTCGAGGTCATCTTCACCGAGGTCGATGGCGAAATCGGGAACTGGAATTCCCTTCACCAGATGCCCCTTCAACAGGCTGGAAATGAGGAACGACAAACTTCCGCTGTGGACCCGACTGCGGACCGCATGCCGCAGGACAACTAGATCCGGCTCCATTAAAAGGCTCATCACCGAGCCGTCCATGCCGTTGATACGCAGGGGTCCCCGGTCCGCAACGCGGGTGGCGAGGCCCCGTAGGCGCCGGGAAATCTGCGGGCCCTCCGGGATGGTTTCCGCCCCCGTCTGCAAAAACAGGTCGAAGGATTTCCAGATCCATGCGGAGCAGGGAGTTGATTTCAGCAACTCCTTGGAGGCCCAAACATTAAACTCGGCACGAAACGGTCGGCAGAGTTCCTCGCGCAACTCGAAATAGAACAGGCGAAAGTGATTGACATCGATCCACAGTTTCTCGACCGGATCCTCCGGCTTGTCCATCGCCGACTGTGGGAACAGGTAGAGCGGGCGGTTGTGCGGGTCTGCCACCAATGTCATGGATGCTTCCTCGATTGGAATATCTACAGACTACTCCCGCCATCCCGGGGTTCCCAGCCAAAGAGAGGACCTTGAATCTAGTTTGGCCCCAATCGGCTATCACCCACGGGTCCCCCCAGATGTTGGTCAATACATTTTCCCGCCAAAGGCGGGCAATCCAGCCAGCAACCGAACCGTCACCCAAAAAGTCATGGTTGAGGAAAGTTCCCTTCTCATTCCCGGGTAAACCAACCAGGCATCCAGCATGGTGCCTTGGCTCAGGCAGAATCCCCAATCGGAAAGGCTAAAAAGATATACGCTGATTTAATCTGATTGTTCAATTGGTTAAATCTACACAACAGAAAATTCCCGGGCTTTGAGTGTGGCGAATTCCCTAAAAAGATAAATGTTTTCTTATGCAGCTTGGATGACCAGCTCCCATGCCCATGCCCGCGGCGATGATCGGCGATGACCACGCCTGCCCGATGTTCGATGGGCCGGTCCCCCATGTGGGCGGGCCAGTGATCGGCCCGGGGGCGCCGACGGTGTTCATCTGCGGCACGCCGGCGATCATCGAGGGGGATATGATGGTCTGCGTGGGACCTCCCGACTCGCTGATTTTGGGAAGTGAAACCGTGTTCGCCTGCGGCATGCCGGTGGGACGCGTGGGCGACTTGTGCGAACATGGGGGAACGATCATCGGGCCCGGCGCTCCGACCGTGTTCATCGGGCCCTGATGATTCCTCGAGCCGACTGCAACAGCCTTTCAGGGGATCCACCATCGCCATGGCCGTTTTCAACCAGGACAACGCTGCCTTCCAGGTGCTGACCCCGCTGGGCCGGGATGTGCTGGTGCTGCTGGGCTTCCGGGGCAAGGAGACGCTATCGGGCAGCTTTGAATTTGTGCTGGAACTGGGCGCGCTGCACGGGACGCGGATCGATTCCAACGCCCTGGTGGGCCAGACCACCACGCTCACCCTGCGGGAAAAAGGTGAGACGCGGCGGATCATCCACGGGCTGGTCTCGGAATTCACCGACCTGGGCCCCGGCCGGCAACTCGACCTGTACCGCATGGTGCTGCGACCCAGGCTGTGGCAACTCGGACTGGTGAGGCGCAGCCGGGTGTTCCAGAACCTCAACGCGCTGCAGATCCTGCAATCTGTCTGCCAACCGGCGGGTGGGTGCGACCAGCGATGGGCCAGCCCGCAGCCTAACAACCGGGTCTACTGCGCCCAGTACCGCGAGACGGACCTGGAGTTCTTCCAGCGGATCTGCACCGAGGAGGGATTCCAGTGGTACTGGCAGCATTCGGAAAATGACCACCTGCTGACCATCAGCGGCGGCGCCAGCCAGCCCGAAAGCGGCGTCTGCCTGTTCGACCGCGATGAGGGTGGTTCCGCCGACAAGGCCTGCATCCGCCAGTGGGAAGTCACCCAGGCGATCGTGAACAACCAGGCCTCGGTGCTGGACTCGCATTTCGAGCTGTATAACCAGCCTCTGGGTTCGACCGGGAAGGGTGTGGAGTCGGTCACCGCCGGCGAGGCCGCCTTCCAGACGATCCACCCCCCGGTGCCGGCGTCGCAGGAGAACGCGCAATCGCCGGCGCGGTTTTTCGAATCGGTGGCGGCCGATGGCACGGTGACGCCTGAAAACCTCGGGCCTGTTTACGATGCGGTGGAAGGCCGGGCCCGCCTGCTGGCCCAGGCGGCCACCGGGCGATGTGTGGTGGCCCGCGGATCGGGGACGGTGATGAACCTGATCCCCGGTCACGCCTTCAAGCTGCAGGGCCGCCAGCCATACGATGGGCAATGGCGAACCCTTTCCGTGCGGCATGAGGGCCGGCAGGAAGGCCTGTTCTGGCAGGGCGAGGCCCCGAAGGTGACCTACCGCTGCGACTTCGAGGCGGCACCGCTGGCGTTGCCCCAAAGGCCCTGGCCCCCGATTGCCAGACCGGTGGCCGCCTCGGTGGAGACCGCCATCGTGGTGGGCCCGCCGGGGCAGGAGGCCAACCTGGACTGCTTCGGCCGCGTGCAGGTGCGGTTCTGGTGGCAACCCGCGGGGGACGAAACGCAGCCCTCCTGCTGGATCCGCGTGGCGCAGTTCTGGGCGGGGCAATCGTACGGCGCCTTCTTCTGGCCCCGCTGCGGCCACGAGGTGGTGGTGGCCCACGAACACGGCGACCCCGACCGGCCGATCATCGTCGGGAGTGTTTATAATTCGGTGAACACGGTGCCGTATTCGATGCCTGGCAACACCTACATCTCGGGCCTGCGCACCAAGACCGAGGGCGGCGAGGCGGCCGAGAACTGCCACAAGTTCACCCTCTCGGATGTGCCCGGCTCGGAGATCATCAACATCCACGCGGAAAGCATGCTGATCACCAACCAGGAGAAGCGGCAGTTCTCCCTGCGCTCGACCAGCAGCACGAACATCAACTGAGGTGAGGCGACGGGATGAGCATTTCAGGCATCACAGGGCTGGCTGGGAACATCCTGAACTCCCAGTACAACTCCGCACTGGGGAACACACTCCAGCAAAATCTGGCGGGATCCCAGACACAGAATGTCTTCGGTTCTTCTGTTTGGACTTTCATCAACCTCGTCCGCATCTTTCAAAGGGCGAAACTGGTCGACCAGGCAGGGCAAACACCCATCGTCGATCTGGAGAACCCTCTCGGCACGCCCGAGCAATTCAAGTCGATCGAATGGAAAGAAACCGAAAAGAGCAAGTTCTACCAGCGACTCGCCTACCTGTTCAAATTCCATCTGCCCATCCTTGGCGAAATGAAGGTGCCCAGCCCGGTCGATTTCGGGATCATGGATGGTGATGGCTGGAACGGTTTCACCAGGGTGCATGTGGGGGATCTGGCCAATCTTCACTACAAGGGAACGATCTACGACACCTACCGCGCCTGCAATCACGTCAAATACAACTACGGCCAGGGATTTGATGGGTCGTTCAATCCCTTGTATTTCGACGCGGATCAAGAAGTCGGCCAGATCAACTCACCCGAAAACCAAGCCATCGTGGAATCGAAGGATTTTTTCCAAACCCAGCTCGAAAGCTTCGCCAACACCCAATGGCGGATTGGGGTCGTGGTTTCCTGGGCTTTCAGCGAATACTCGAACCTGGTCTCCACCGACCAGGCGGTGACGGGAAACATGGCTTGGGAAGCCGCGAACATGGCGTTTGAACTGGCCCAGTTCCTGGTCCTCCATCAACTGGGAGGCTTTCAGGAGGAATGGATCAACGAGATCATGAACAAGGAGATCGCGCTGGGCACCGAGGCCAAACTGGATGAGACGCAGATCTTCGCGTCCATCGCCAACATCAAGTCGATGGAGGAACAATTGACCACCGAATTCGAATCCCTCCTGTCAGGATTCGAGTCGAAGAACAAACTTGCCGCGGGTGCGCTTTCTGATTTGATCACCAAGATGAACACCCTCAAGGAGGAAATGGAGCAATCCATCATTGATTCAAATACCAGGCTGCTAAGCGATTACGAGGCACGCATAGCCGCCTTGAAAGTGAATATCAAAACAAGCAGGGATGAGGGCCAAAATGTTGAAAAGGCGGAGTTCCTCGTAGAGAGTATGGAGATGAACCTTGACAGGATGAAGGCCTGGTTCAAATCCACTGAGGATCGCTTGGCTTCAACCGGGAAAAGCAAGGGAACGCCGTCCAGCCAAAACAATTTTCCCCAAATAAACGGGGAAACAACCACCACTGCTGCCGATGAGGCGATTGTCTCCAATCCGGGTGCGGATTCAGCATTAGGGATTTCAATCAACCAGGCAACCCTTCTGAAGGGAGTCGTCACCGCAACTTCCGACCTCGATATGGCGGAGGCGAACACAGAATTTGTGGTTTTTGAGCAGCAGGTAAGCCATCTTCTTGCCAGGATCGAGTCCGAGGCCACGCCTTCCAACCAGCAACCAGTCAATAGTCAAAATGTAAGCTCGACCGGAGCAAAAAAAGGAGGCTGGTTTAGCGGGTGGAAGTTTAGCAAAAAAAAGATAATAAAAAGGGCTTGATTAGTATTGGTTTTCTTTACTTTCCCGAGGATTTGAGGGCGAACCAAAATGGCCACGGCAAACATGGCTGAAACCGACCTGATCATGACCTACAACAATGTCATCCTGACCTCGCAAACGGGCCTCATCGTGCTCAGCAGCGACAATCTGGACGGCATCATCCAAGCCTCCGCCTCCCGATCGCTCCGCCTGCAAACCGAAAAGTGCAAGGCGGATCTCGATTCCTCGGAGATCTACGGTTCTTTCAATCTCCAGGCCTCGGGCCCGGGATCCAGCCTGCAACTCGGCGCCAATTCAGAAATGGCGGGGGGAGGGCTATCCGTCTCTGACACACAGGTCTCCCTCAATAGTTCCGCCGGCCCCCTTTCCACCCAACTCCTGCTCGCCGCCGGATTGGCCAGCCTAGGCGTCACCGGAGACGGATTCCTATCCTGCATAAGAATGACGCCTGCGGGAATCGTCATTCAGGCTGGCGAAACCACCCTGACCCTCAGCAACGATGGGATTGTCATGACTTGCGGCGAGGCAAGCTACAGCCTCACTTCCTCAGGGATCGTTGAACTCTTCACCGGCATGAATTCGCGAAGCCTCAATTCCTCCGGCAACACTCTCGTAGGTGCCGAATCGAATCAGCTTGTTTCCGCCGAGACTCGGTTCATGGTCACCCCCGAGGGCATCACCACCACCGCCACCACCATCGAGGAGGTGGTGGACGCGACGATCGAAAACGAGGCCGCCGGCATCACCGCCGAGTTTGATTCCGAAACCTCGGTGACCTCCGCCATGACAACCGTTGAATAAGGTGCGCAATGACCGACATATTCCTTTCCAAGCTGGAAGCACTGAAAAAGCGCCAGGCGACGATCATTGACGCCGTCACGAAAATCGCCGCACGCCTTTCCGATCCGGAAAAGGCCAACGAGGCCGCACGTTTGGCTGAGGAACTTCCCGGCATCTTTGAAACCCAAAATCGATCCATTCTGGACCGGAACCACTTCAACGCCATGAAGCTCGCAAGAAACAATGCCAACCGCGCGTTTCTCGAGGAAAAGGCCAAGGCAATGGAGGCGGCACTGCAAAAACTGGTTGCAGGCCTTGCTGAGGCCAAAGAAAAAATCCCGGAACCCAAAGGGGTTGCCGTCCCGATGCCGGTGCCGCGTCCTCCCAAGCCAAAATCTCCCACCCCCACCTTGCTCACCTCCCAGGAACTCCGCGACCAGATCGCCCGGAAGATCCAGCGACCGCCAGCGCCGCCCCAGACCACCGGCAACATCTGGGAGAACTGGTCTAAAACCCTTCAAACGCCCGCTCCGCCCAGCGACGAGGAGAACCAACCATGAGATTGCTCGATGCCGTGTTGGCCCGGCCCTTGGCCGAGACCGCGAGGGTGCCATCGGCGCCACCTGGCCCAATGGACCTGCGCGCCGTCGAGGTTTGCGCGGTGTTCAAGGTGCCGGCACCTGCGCTGCGCCTGCTGGAGGATGATCCTTCGGTGGGGACCGCCCTGAACCGGTTCCTGGCCGAAGGCCACCTGGCCGAGGCCAGGCGGATGTTGGCCCACGCCATGCCCCGTCGCGACGCGGTCTGGTGGGCTTACCTCTCCGCCATGGAGGCCGCCCGCCACAAACCGTTCACCCCCGAGCAGGAAAACAGTTTGGACCGCGTGCTGGCCTGGTTGGTGAGCCCCACCGATGCGGGCCGCCGCGCCTGCCGGGAGGCGATTCGCGCCTGCGGATCGACCAGCATTGCCGGCATCCTATGCCTGGCGGTGTGGCTCTCTGGCGGGTCGGTCTCGCCTTACCCCAAGCGGCACATCGAGCCGAAGCCGCATGTCTGCGCCAAGCTGTGCGCGGCCGTGGTCTATCTTTCCTCGGTGCGTTTTGATCCCGGCCACTGGCGGGACCACCTGCGGCATTTCATCGGCACGGGGCTCGCGGTGGTCCGGGGTGATTGCGCCATCCCGCTTCCGGAAGATGCGCGCCCATGAGCCCGACATCGAAAGAGACCGATGGGATGCCGGCCGCCATGCGGCCCAAGCCCCTCAGCCCCAATGGGCCTGCCTCAGCCATCGCCGGGCTGTTGCGGCTTTCCTCCAGGGCGGCCCTGGTGAACCAGACCCTGCCCTGCCATGAGTTCCTGAAGGCACTGGTTGAGGGTGGATTGCGGACCGACGCGGTGAAGTTCATCGCCGGTTGGCTGCCACCGCGCGAGGCGTTGTGGTTCGCCACCCTGGGAGTCTGGCAGGTAGCCCGCCTGCATCCCGGGACCGCACAGCGGGAGATCATCGACCAGGTGGTGGCCTATGTGACCGAGCCCACGCAAGCCGCCTGGTCCGCCTTCGGCTCCCTCACCCTAGCGGCCAAGGATTCCTCCCTCACCGGCCTGCTGATTCAGGCGGCCATCCTGACGGGGGACAACCTCTGTCCTTTTCCCAAGAAAACCATCCGCCCGAAGCCGGGCCTGGCTGGCAAGGCCGCCGCCAACGCCCTGGTGGCCGCCGCCGCAAAGTGGCCCGGCAAGGATCGGAACGCCTGCCTGGATAGCTTGATCGCGCTGGGCCTGGAGATTGCCGAGGGCAAGCACCTCTGGGCGCCGAACCCCGACCAGAAATACCCCGGCCTGCGCACCGCCTCCCGCGATTCGATGTTCGGCAAGACGAGGAATATCTGGGAATAGGCCCGGACCTATGCCCCATTTAAACCACAGTGGACAACCTGGTTTTTGGCCAGGTTTTGATTTCTTTCTGAAAAATGAGGAAAATTCGCCAGCTATCTTGGCAAACCAACAAAGTAGCCAAAAATATCCCACGAACTCATTTGTTTTAGATCAGGAACCTTTCCATGCTTTCCCGCTCTACCCATTCCCGCAAAGTTAAGCCTGCCTTGGAAATCCTGGAAGGCAGAATCACCCCCTCGGACCTCCTGGGGGGGGATGGACCTGGGGAATTCCCTGAGGTGTTGATGGCGTCGTCCTCCACGATGCAGGCCCCGAGCAATTTGATCTTGGCCAGCTATGGCCCTTGGACCACACCTGCCTTGCCCGGCCCCCAATGGGGAATCTTCTTCACTTGGCCGGCAGGGGTCGACCTTTCCGGACTGACCTGGTCCCTCGAGGAAAACGGCAAGCCCATCGCCCTCAATTCCCGTTATTACACCGGCGGGTCTCAAGACGTCTGGGAAACATCGCTGCCAGCCCTTCCTTTCATCAAGACCGACTCTTGGCCTCCCATCACCAACCCGGCACTCCTGCCCCAGCGACTTTGCTCCGTCGGCAACGAGTATGTGGTGGTGGTGCGCGACGCCAACGGCAACACGGTTTCCTCCCTCCCGATCTACTCTGGATTGCAGGGTGTGAACAAGCAGGCAGGCTCCATCGCCCTGATGAACCTGGACTACACCGACACGGCCCCCCAAGGCGTGCGGCTGATCCGGGCCACCGCCGGCGAGCAGGTGGCGGCTCTGGTGCTCCAGCCCAACCAAAAATACAAGATCGAGCTGGGCGAACTGGAGAACCTGACAGCATCCAAAGGTAACCGCAACCCGGTCGCCTCGACCCTGTCGATTGCGCAGAACCGCTTCGGGGTGACCACCAGCCTGGCCAAGTCTGCGGACTCGAACCTCTGGTATCTGAACATCGACACTTCCTCCCTGAATGGCGAGGCCTTCTCCACGGGCATCGCCATCACCAACACGATGGCCGGCGCCAATACCGCCCCCAGATACCTGGGCTTGGTGGTGCTGGACGCCAAAGGCAATCCCCCGGCGGGAACACCCTATGTCGGCCTGGGGGCGGTGAATACCAACCAGGACAACGACCAGGACTTTTTCAGGGGGCTGACGAACGACAAGGCAGACAACGGCGGCTTCAAGGCCTTCGACCACCAGTATGTTTACCTGCAGGGCGGTCCCAACCAGGTGCCGCTGCAGGCCGGGAAGACCTCGATCGAGCCGTCCTCCACCTCGGCTGCGCTGCCGCCCATGGTGAACAACGAGACAGGTGACTCCGGGAAACGCGACCCGAACTCGTGGCGTCTTTCCAACGGCGGCTACGACGGGAAGACGATGATCCAGTCGCTGCGGGAATCGATCAAATCGGGTGCGGCCCCCACCGTGGTCCTCTACAACCTGATGGCCGGCCTCTACGACGATTCCGACGGCAAACGGCAGAAAATGGATGAAAGCGGCGATCTGGCGCTGGCCAACCTGCGCAACAAGGATTTCATGCGCCAGTATCTGGCGGATTACAAGTTCGCCCTCGACACCATCCGCGGCTACGCCCAGGGAACGACCGTCTCGGTGATCATCGAGCCGGATTTCCTCGGCTACATGATGAAATCCGCCTACGCTCCGGGTGACAACCCGCCCAGCCCGCCGTCCATCAGTTCGTGGAAACTGCCCAAGGACATCGACCTCGGATACGACATCGGCCAATTGGCCGCCGAGGTGGGTTTGGTCCCCGCCGGCACTGTTTCGGGGAACTCCCTGGTTCAGTTTGTCCAGGCGATGAACGCCGGGACGAGATTCCTGAGCCAGAAGGGCAGCGAGTCTGTCAACCTGCAGTTCGGCTGGAAATTCAACCTGTGGGCGGCTGATTTCGCCATGCCGGACCTAAGTGGCTGGGACAAGGGGGTATCCAAGGTGACCGACTGGTTTCTGGCCCACCAGAAATCCTTCGGGGAAGGCCAGGAGTTTGTCAAGTCAGTCGCCAAGGTGACCGCCGAGTGGTACCAGGCGGCGGGCATCATGGACATGCCTAAGCTGGGTTCCAGCCAACCGGCAGGGCCCAATTTCATCGCCCTCGACAAATACGGCATCGACGGTGGCAACAACCAGCAGGAACTCACCAAGCCCGGTTACACCGATCCGCAGTCTACCAAATGGTTCCTCAATGGCGACCATTGGGACAATTACCTTGCATTCGCCGGACAATTGCACCAGGCACTCGGGAACATCCCCGTGCGCCTGTGGCAGATCCCGGTGGGACATGTGAACGGGTCAACTGCACTGAACCCAGGCACCCAGGCACCCTATCCCGACCTGGCCAACAAGGATTTAAGCGTCATGGAGCAGGCTTGGGAAGACTCGGCCGTGAGCTACTTCCTGGGCGACACCTTCAGCGGCAACACCGCCGGTGGCACGTCCTCAAGGCCCGATTTCTTCAAGCAGAACGAAGCCAAAGACCCCGCCCGCACCGTGGATGGCCAAGGGAACATCGTTTGGCAGAGCCATATGGACCAAGCCAAGGCCGCGGGTATCGAGGCGATCCTCTTCGGTCCCGGTTTGCCCTACGCGACATCCGCCGGGGGCTACAACGGGGTCAAGGCGCAGGACGGCTATTTCTGGGCGAACAAGGCACACGGCTACCAGTTCAATGCGTTGGTGAACTCCGGCAAGATCCCGCAGGGGGATGGATTCAACGGGGTCACGCTGGACTTTGGCAGCCCCGAGAAGAACACCGTGGCCGGATTGTACCGCGAGATCCTGGAGCGGGAACCGGACACTGGCGGCCTGGAACACTTCACCGCGCGCTGGCAGGCGGGCGCATCCTTCGAGCTGATCGCAGCGGCCATTCTCGGCTCCCGGGAAAACCTGCTGCAGGATGTGGGACGGGTCTACACGGAACTGCTCGGCCGTGACGCGGACCCGGCAGGGCTGGAGAATTGGGTCGCAAAGATGGAGCGGGGCGCCTCCCTGCTGGAGGTACGAGCCGGAATTCTCTCCTCTCCCGAGTACCTTGCCAAGACACTTGGCAATAGCAACTTGACCGGTGGTAATGGCGGATTATTCGTGGATACCCTTTACACGGGCCTGCTAAACCGGGAGGCGGATTCTTCCGGAAGGGCTCATTTCAACCAGGTGCTGGCCAACAAGGGGGCCTACCAGGCCGCCTGGGAATTCCTGCACAGCCGGGAATACCTTGAGCGGGAAATCAGCCGGATGTATTCCACTTATCTGGACCGCTTTGTCTATTCGGACCCGGCCGGCCTGAACAACTGGCTTGTCCGCCTGGCCGGGGGCGACAATCTGACCGAGGTGGAGGAGGATATCGCCGGTTCCCGTGAAAGCTCCGGCGGACCGGATGCCGGACGGATTGCGCTCTAGGACAAATCCGTCACCTTGCCAGCTTGGCCGATTCTGTCGGATGGCAGGTCCGGGGGGTAGGGAATCACTCGCCCCCCAAGGCATCTGTCAGGGCACGGTCGAGTTGGCGGATCGTTTCATCTGGCGATTGATGCTTGTGGCGGGCGTGCCCGTCCGTCCAGACCACCTTGCCGGTGGCGTCGACCAAGACCAGCAGGGGCTTCAGTTCATAACCAGGCAGGGCCATCGCCCCGTCCAGCGCGCCGAAACGCGCCATGTCCCCCACGGAGAGGCCCAGCCCGATAGGCCAGGTCATCCCCGTGCGTTTGGCAAGTCGCTCGATGTCCGACTTCCCCGAGGCGGTGAAGCTGAGAAAGCCGACATCCCGGCCGCGGTATTTTTCCTCGAGCTGAACCAGCCCGGGCGCGGTCGATTCACAGAATGGTCACCACAGGGTGGTGAAATCGAGCAAGGTGAGTCTGTGTCCCAAGGTCGGGCCACCCTCTACCGGGTTCAGCCAGTCCTCCAGAGCAGGCAAAGAAACCGTGGTACCAGCGGCCAAAGGTACGCTTGCCGATGCCGCTGATCGCACCTCGCGCATATGGTCTTCCGTGGCGGTGTTGGGTGGTTTGGCACCCGGCGTGATCCACCAGACCGCCGCGCCCGTCACTGGCACAGACCAGGACCGCCCCGATAGCCAGGCGCGTGATCCTTCTTTGGCCCGATGTTTTTGGAGGGTAATCGCTCATGCCCACCTTCACGAGAACAGACCACTGACCATGCCGACAACGTTATCATTAGTCAGCCGCGAGTGAGTCGGTGATGAGTATTGTTGAATCCGGGTATTTTCGATGCCAGCCATGTCTTTGGGGCAGATTGGGCATGACCCGTTTCAGATGGCGTTTATTTGGTAGCTTTTGGATGGTGGCCAGAAGGGCCCATCAGGCCAGAATCCCCCGCACCACCTCCCCGTGCACATTGGTCAGCCGCCGCTCGATGCCATTGTGGTAGAAAGTCAGGGCCCGGTGGTCGATACCCAGCAGGTGCAGCACCGTCGCGTGGAAGTCGGGCCAGGTCACGGGGTCAGTCACAGCCTTCCAGCCCAGGGGGTCGGTCTCGCCGTGGGCGTGGCCGCTCCTCAGGCCCGCGCCGGCCAGCCAGACCGAGAAACCCGTGGCATTGTGGTCCCTGCCCAGGCCCAAAGTGCCCGAGCCCGACTGGGTGAAGGGTGTCCTGCCAAATTCAGAAGTGAAAAGGATCAGGGTATCGTCCAGCAGGCCCCGGCGCCTCAGGTCCTTGATCAGACCCGCCACGGGCAGATCGATCAAGCCGGCCTCGGCGGCATGGTTCTGCCGGTTGTCCTCGTGCCCGTCCCAGCCGTGCCGTGGTTGTCCACCGAAGGCGCCGCCGGAATAGATCTGCACGAACCGCACCCCGCGCTCCAGCAGCCTGCGGGTCAGCAGGCACCTGCGGCCGCAATCGGCGGTCTCGGGACGGTCGAGCCCGTAAAGCCTTTGGGTTTCCTCGGTCTCATCGGTGAAACGCGTGACCTCAGGCAGCGAGGACTGCATCCGGGCTGCCAGCTCGTAGGAGCGCATGCGCGCCGCCAAGAGCCCGTTGTCGCCATGGGCATCCAGGTGGCGCCGGTTGAGGGTTTCCAGCAGGGCCAGGGCCTCTCGCTCCCGCTTAGGGTTGGATGGCCCCGGGGCGAATAGGTCGCGCACCGGCTGGGCACCACCCGCCAGCAGCGTCCCCTGGTGGCGCGCCGGCAGGAACCCGCTTGACCAGTTGGAGGAATCGCCGTTGGGCAGGCTGCGGCTGTCGGGCAGCACCGCGAAGGTGGGGAGGTTCTCAGTCTCGTTGCCCAGGCCGTAGGACAACCAGCTTCCCAGGGACGGAAAGCCATTCGCCTGGAAGCCGGTGTTCTCCTGGAACATCGCCGGCATGTGGTTGGGCGTGTCCGCCACCATGGAGCGGATCACCGTCAATTCATCCGCCACCGTGGCCAGGTGCGGGAACAGGTCGGAGACCCACAGGCCACTTTGGCCCCGTCGGCGAAAGGCCCACTCGCTTTTGCGCAACAGGCCGACACTGTTGAAGAATACCTCCGGCTTCTCCTTGCCCGGCAGCGGCTTGCCATGCAGCCGGTCGAGTTCCGGCTTGGGGTCGAAGCTGTCCACCTGGCTGAGACCGCCCACCAGACAAATATGCACGGCCCGTTTCGCGCGGGCGACCGGCCTGACCTGGTTTTTGGGATCGGCGAGCGGGGCGCCCCGTGCCGAACCGTTCATCAGTCCATGCAGGGCCGCGGCGGCCAGCCCGCCGAGGCTGAACTCCAGGAAATCGCGCCGCCTGGGGCCCACCGGCACACCGCGCATCAGCCGACTCCCCCCATACCCATAGACCCCTGCCCGTGCTCAATCGACAAGGATGAACTCGTTGCT
>Ga0169931_10004538_pt1 | contig 21573 bp, 15 predicted proteins | sample Kivu_15m_20L_FD_129675 | JGI IMG/M metagenome (GOLD analysis project Ga0169931, IMG submission 129675) | Freshwater microbial communities from Lake Kivu, Western Province, Rwanda to study Microbial Dark Matter (Phase II) - Kivu_15m_20L... | ecosystem: Environmental > Aquatic > Freshwater > Lake... | reverse complement strand
GGCCTATGCTGATACAATAAATATATGAGTATGTAGATGCATATAGATAAATGAGATTGTCCGCAGATTTAGATATATCATATGTTCAATTCATTCGCCTAGCTCTATCGTAAGTAGCTGCTCGAACAGGTGGTTCCATTCTGGCTCAATCACTCCATCGACCATGAGTGCGGTGGCTTCTACACCTGCATCGACCAAACCGGCCAAATCTACGATACTGATAAGTTCATATGGCTACAGGGCAGACAGGTCTGGATGTTCGCAACACTCTACAACCAAGTGTAAAAGAAAGACCAATGGCTCAAAGTCTCAGAGGAAGGAGCTAAATTTTTGCTGGCACACGGCAGAGCCTAGAACAAGCAGTGGTATTTTTCGTTGACTAGGTAAGGAAAGCCACTAATATAACCCTATAACATTTTCTCGGACTGCTTTGCAACTATGGCCTTTGCTGAACTCTACAAAGCTACCCAGAAGCCATAGTATAAAGAAGTGGCTGTTTCGACCTTTTAAAACATCAAATCTCGTCAAAGCAATCCCAAGGGTCTGTGGAGTAAGCAAACCTCATCGCGGCCAATGAAGAACTTTTCACTACCAATGATTCTGTGCAACTTGTGTTTGATTTTGGAGGACATTGTGGGCAAGTAGCAGGTCGATTAGATGCTTAGGCCTCTGGTCAAAACTATCCTAGCTGATTTCTTGGATAAGGATCACAACATTCTCATGTAAAATGTAGGGCTTAATGGCTAAAGAGTAGATTGCTTCGAGGGAAGACTTGTCAATGCCGGCCATGGCAACGAAACAGTCTGGTTCTTGTTGGACATCGCTGAAAGGTTCAAAGACCAATAACTCTCCAGGCAGTGCGTAGATATCCTGCTCAGCACTCTCAACTACGCCTGGGATCAACAATACGGTGGACTCTACTACTTTTTGGATCTTCACGGACATCCTCCGATGCAGCTTTAATGGGACCAGAAACTTTGGTGGGTCCACATCGAAACACTGATTGCTCTCCTAAAGGCATACAAACATACAAAGGATGCTAAATGTTTGTAGTGGTTTTAGAAAGTTCACGAGTATACGTGGAAGCACTTCAGAGACTAAAAGAACGGAGGAGAGTGGTTTGGCTACTTGAGACGCGATGGTTCAGTGCTTCTTCCTCTGAAGGGGGGCAAGTGGAAGGGTTGTTTCCATGTGCCGAGGGGTCTTTTGCAGTTGTGGAAGATTAGTTAACAGTTGGCAGGGAGTGAGAACTGATTGAAGGGTCAAATGATAATAATATTAGTTTTGCAGCTTAGATACACTTGGTCTGCTAGCTGGACTAAGTCATAATAGCTGCCACATCAATAGCAAGCAGTACTGCTCATATTATAGCATTTAGCGTAATTATACTGTAGGATGATATTATATTTTTTAGATTATAGGGCATTATTATTAGTAGATATTCAACTTAGATTATCATAGTACTTTCAGTTGGTCCACTGTTTCAATCACCACTGTCCCGTTCACGTTTACTGCCGTGTACTTTAGAGTTATATTCTGGGCAGAGTTTTTCTTTAGAGTCAGTTGCCACACGTGGGTGGGTTGCTAGTTGAAGTATTTCTATAGCAGATGTTTGTTGGGAGTGACTCGATGTTATGAGCATACTTCCTGGGTGACACCCCAGCTGCCGTCCCCGATATACCTGGTTCCAGTCTGGCTTATGGTGTTATTGGCTAGTCTATGACTCATCTTCATGTAGTGAGTGTGGTGCTCCATGGCTCCCGTAAACTACAACCTATCAAATACTGGTACCCAGTACTTGAGACCAGCAGCGATGACCTTCATATCGTTGGATCCTTAGTTGGAATCAGTGCAGGAGGGGTAGAGAGGGTTGTGATAGTTAGCGAATCGGTAAAGCTTAGGATTGGCTGCCACTGTTTCTGTTATGAAGGGCACCTGATCCTAGTAGCTGATCATGTAGCCAGAATCGAGGTTGAAATGGATAGTTGGGCCTATCTTGTGGTAGTGTATGCTTTTGCGCTAAAATATACCTGGCACTTTCCCTTTCTGGGATGAGCTGTGCTGGGGGTTATAAATCAAAAACAGAGGCAGTCCTGCAGTTGTGTTGTCTATTTAATTCTGAGTCAGCGCATCGTAACCCACATCGTGGTTGCCTATACTCATCACTAGTGGAACTATGCGACCTAGATTCTAGTAGAGTGGTTCGAAGAAATGATAGAAATTATCCCAACTGTTGTAGCAAGAACGCATGCCGTCATCGTAGACAGTGTCTCCACCTAGGATGATGGCATCTGGATTGAAAGAGGAAAGCTGGAGGGTCATTTGCTAGCCAATGTGAGTCATGCCCACGTCTCCACCTATGCCTAACCTTAGCTAAGCGGCATCCTTATCAGGAACAGTTTTATAATTATGGCTTTTGAGTTTAGTTGCATTCAAAGAAGATACCACTAGATTGTATGTGGTATCGGGGGTTAGATTTTAAAACAAAACAGAATGCACCCATCTTTGGCCGATAGTTTAGACGTTGTTGAGCTGGAACGAATCACTACTATTGATAACAGCTACTAACTTCTACTATTTTGTAAGAGTAAATGTCAAATTGGAGAGGGCAAGACCGCTTTGCACGTTGAAGAACACTGCAGTGGAGCCATCCTAGGGAAGCGTGGCGTAGAGATGACATATTTAGTTCTAGGGACAGGGAGGCTCAATGCTTGAACTTCTGGTGAACTCAGTCGATATGTATGCATCCTTGTCTATCTTGAAACCATAAAACTGGTTGTAGTAACAAACACAAGTGCCTTTAGTCACCAGCACTAGCGTTATGCACACTCCCAGCCACAAAGCCAGAGAAACTGCAGTAAAGATGATTTATCCTCGAAGATTACTCCATCTATCAGTCTTGGTCTTGTGTTTCCAAACCAGAGCGGGTACTACTACGATGCTGAGCATGAAGACTACTGAGAGCACGTCGATGTGGGTGCCTCTCCCGTAGTAGCCGAACATGAAGAAACACAAGTAAATCAGAGCTAATACCACCCAGAAACAGTAGAAAAAAATACTGGTGAGCACGTTGACCACTCTGAAGACGATTGACTTGGGAGTTCTGGGGACAAGGGCAGGGATTTCTTTTTGGGACTCGTTGATGCGTGCGCTGGAAGGGCTTTTGTCTTCCTCACTGAGCATGCTTTCCTTGAGGAGTTTATTGTTGGCGATTCTGAGCTGGTAGTGTTTGAGGAGGAGGAAGAGGATGAAGAGGAAGGTGACGAGCATGCCGAGGAGGCCGATGTTCCAGAGGAGAGTGAGGGCGAAGGCTTAGGTGTAGTTGATGTGCTATCGCATGGCGCTTTCGTTGGGCAGGTGGAAAGGCATGGCTTATGTGATTAATCTATAAGCAAATTAATCTCTATGGCAATATCATAAATAAACATAAAATCTAAGTTAAATAATATTGTTTATATATAAAGGACTCATACCATTAAGCACATACTTATAGGTGTTTAGACTATAAAAAAGCCAAAAGACTAAGTTTAATATCATAGTATAACTACAACCATCAAAGTCCTTTAGCTTGTATGTTGGATTCTTAGTTCTAAAAATTAAATGTTGGATTGTTAGTTATAAATAAATAAACAATCACACCTAGTCAACCTATTCATCCTCCTTCTCCTTTCCTTTAACTATACCCACAAGGGCCTACATTACTACATCCTTACCTTTCTGCGATTCTTCAACAACTACTACAACACCCCTTCGCCCTTATACTATTCACCGAACTCCCTCTCCTGCTTACTATCCTCCTTCAAACACACTGACTACAACTGTTTCTCCAGCACTTATAGCCCACTCATCGACCCAGACGAAGGCAGATTCATTTAATCCGTCCTATCCTCTCCAAATCTCACGAACAAAGGCTTAGAGCTTTCCTTTGATGACTTGCTATTGCCCTCAGAGCCAAGCACGAAATCAGAGAAGGCTGACCTGATGGTGAGTCCCAGCTGGTTGTTCTTGCTAGAAGAACTCAGCAACGAACAGCTGTGGGTGTGAGCTAAGTACCTAAAACTCCTCCCCACCCATTTCTTTGACTAGTTGTCCTGTTTCTCGAGCAAATCGAATTTACAAGCAACCAGAGTGGCTATGACTGGCGAAGCTAGGATCAACTAAGCATCAGGACTTTGCGTGCGTGTCTACCTGAGAGCAGGGTGTTAGCCTGATCCAAAAACTTACCTGATTTTGTGGAGATACCAGGAGGCTGTTTTGACTAGTGAGTATCCTTTGGAGGAATCGAGGCAAACCACGCAGATGACTCTTCTTTGCTGGCTTTTGAACCGTTTCATAAAGTTAATGAGTCCCCTGTTGCCGATCTAGTAGCATTACAGTTTGCATGCGTCTTTGCCGAACAGTGCTAGTTTGGTGTGGGTAAACTAAATAAGGGAGTTGGGTTTGGTTTAGGGGTCGAAGTCGTTTCTGATAACTTTCAGGAAGGAGGACTTGCCTGAGTGGAATGGTGAGTACCTGATTGTTTGTCGCCGAGGACTAGTACTATCCAGGAGTCCTGGGTGTGTTATTGTTTTTTTTTGTTGGATATTTGTTTGCCAGTGTTCTACCAAGTCCTGGACTACTCGATTTCGCGGACCTCTCTTATCATATTTGAATCTGCCCAATTATAATATAGATATAGTAGTGATGATCTCTCCTTATTATTGAATTCATACGTTTTGCAGGTGATTCACTAACTATATAGTAGATTCTGCTATTCATACTACATACTCAATATTTCTAAAGGCGCAATCATATTTGTTTATATTTACACTATCATTTAGCATTTCTAAGCACTATAGAGTGTGGGTTCATTTGCGACTGCCGTACTTGAAATCATCGTGGGTTCCAGCCTATACATTCTTAGCATTCTACTCATACTGTATAGTTGATCTCATCTCCAACGAACTGTTTATGCTCTACCTGGTCCTTACTCTCCTGATATGCTACTGCGACATGCCCAGCTGCCTGTGGTAGTTCTTGTTATTTGTGGCAATGGTGCGATCTGAAGGCAAGAAGTATTGTCGTTCCACTTATCCTTTGTACTATATAGTGTTTTCGAAGGGCATTCTCAGCTTGGGCGGGGCTGGCTATATTTCATAGGAGACCAGCAACGGATCAGTCTTCCTGTAGGAGTGAGTTGCCACTGTCTTTTTGCTTTGTGTCTACTTGGAACCAAGATCAGCTCTCATTAATGGTCCTTGGATGGGGTTACGATTAGATGCATGCATATATTATCCGAAAGATGTATTAGCCTTTTTTCTAAAAGTATTGGTGAAGGGTTTATTGCCATGAGTAGCTTAGTACTGGGTTTGCATGTGCTGGCGTTTGGAGGGATGGTGGAAGAGGGTGTGGGTGAACTTGGAGTTGCGACTGTAGCCTTCCATGGTGACCTTACACGGTTTGACTGTCCCGTACATGGATAATAAAATTTATTAAAACAACCACAATATCTTATAATACAAACATATATATATACTTATTGATGATATGTGGTTGATATGAAACTTGACATTTACTGGTCAATATGAAACTAGATTGAGGATCAGCATTCAGCTAGGGTGACTCTTCCTTCCTATTTGTTTTAGGACTGTGTGTTGGAGAGTGCTTCGATTTGTCTGAGAAGGATGATTTTGTGGGTGATGTGTTAGTCAGCCTGTTTCTGCATTAGTAGCTAGTAATCTCTGTATTCTTTCTTCAGTTTCTACACATCAGTTTCCAGATCCTATATATTTTTGTTCTTTATGTTTACTGATACCTTGCTATCGTTGCTCTCCTCTATCTTTTCCTTGAGTCTTTAGGTCACGTGGGCTAGACCTCCAAGCATTTAATTCATTTCATTGAGCTATAGGAGGAGTGCTTTCTTTCTAGCTTGTAGTTTGTGCTGACTATGCTGCAGTTTTTCTATCTTACTGTCGCATTATGTCAGTTTATCAGTGCATTACTATATGGAGGACCGTGTTAGATGTTGTTGTTGCAGGATGAGATGCATTTGTACCCAGGGCTGAAGACTCATCTTCGCCAGTTCTTCCTTATCTACTTTAAGTTGTTTGATGGTATTTTAGTAGGCTGTTGTTTGATTGTTGAGTATTTCTTATTGTTATTCCACCTACAGGAGCAGTTTTATTTCTAGTAGTTTTTAGAAGCTGAGCTGATCTAGCGAATAGTTGCCTAATCGTTTCTCGTATATATGGTTGAGCTTTACTTCCTTCCTTATCTGCGTCTTGATCTTATGGTTGTTTTCCTTCATTATTTTGTTTTCCTCTTTCATTCTATACACCTCACGATGCAGCTACTATCCTCCCTCCTATAGCAACACTAGAGGGTTAATTTTGGGCTGATCGTTTATTTTATGTTTGGCGAACTGTTTCAGGTAGGCGGCCTGGGACATTTTGCGTTGGAGACCGCGGTGGAGCACTTAGATGGAGGGAATGAGGGCGATGGTTCGAGGGGAGACGGGTTGGGATGTTCTGGAGTGGGACATGGGGTATAGAAAATGATAATATGGAATGGAAGTATTAACAACAACTGTTCCCTTATATCAATATTGTTTGTTATCAGGTTAAATATTAAAAATCATATACTAAGAAGCATGGATTGCTTGGATTAAGAGCAATATGGGCTTAGCTGCATATATTATAGTTCTTATATTAGGAATTTCTAATATAAGGTCAGGAAATAGAGAATAAGTATTAGTATGCTCTATCATTGATATTATTTTTGAATCATGAAGCAGTTACTAGGCATGGCCCGCTAGAAAAAGGAAAAGTAAGGACCTAAACCCGCTGCCTCCAAACTACAACTCAAAGCTCCTCCTAAAGCACAATACGAAATGTCCCAAGACTCAGACCCTGAGTACGAGCAGTACTAAATCACCGAAGAATAACTCATCGGCTACGCTTAGTTCCTAGGAATCAAACTGCCTTAGTAATAGGATCTCTTGTGGATTGCAGAGTAAGGGCTGACAGCTGAACTACCCTAAGGATGGGCTGCTGACGATACTTCTGAGGATGGCTAGATCATATACACAAACCTGAGGACAGGGTAGAAGAGCTACCAGCACCCCTGTGATCATTACTACCAGTAGCTGGTGATCCAGTAGCGTAGAAAGAAAGGAGGAGTGGGCAGCAAACTACCCTTGAAGAAAACACCAGCAGGACCAGTGCCCATCAAAAGCATACAACAAACAGCACTCCCACTCTCTAAGAACCAGCCCAAATCCACAGAAATAGATCCCTTGGTCAAGATGCAACAGGAGAAAGCAGTGAAGAAACTGTAAGAGCAAAAGAGGAAGTAGTACGAGTAGAAAAAGAATAATCTCAAAGCCAGGCACTAGTCTCGCAAAGACTAGCTCATGAAATAACTAAACTAGAAATAGGAGAAGGCCAGCCAAAAATACAGGGCTGATTTGTAGGCTGAGAAGTAGAAACAGAACAAGAAGATGTCTGAGGACGAGAGGAAGGTCGAGTAGAAGATGGCCAAGTAGATGAAACAGTTCTAGGCTGATGCCAGGAGGAAAGTGGAGAGGAATATCGAGGACAAACGACAAAGAGATCAGAAACGAATAGACGAAAAAATAAGACAGAAAACAGACGAACTGAAGAAATAGCTGTAGGCTAAGCTGCGCAAGGATAAGAAATAGGTAGACTAGTAGTTCAGACTGAAGGCAGCTGCCCTAGATGAGAAGGAGAGACAGCTCAAGCAGTAAGGAGAGGGCTACGACAAGCTGCTAGAGGATGAAATAAATGCACTTAAGAAATAGATAATCCGCAAGAAAATGAGAGAGCATGGCTAGAAGATAAAGGTGTAAAACTAGAAACAAAAAGAACACTTCAACAGAGAAATGGTGCGTTTGCAGGCAGAGCACGACCAACGAGTAGCTGCCCTGCAAAAGAAGTAACCCAAAAACAGGATAAAGATGTAGTAGTTGATAGCAGAGTGTTAGCGCAAGGAGAAAGAAGAAATGTAGGCTTTCGGCTACGAGTTGTAGCACTTGAAACGTGCTAAAGAGTTCTAAATGGAGTAAAGATTATAGTCGTTTAAGGGTAGTCTGATGGAATAGCACCAAAGGGCGATACAGAAAGTTATACAGTAGTACGACGAGATCTACCAGAAGTATAAAAATGTGAAGGACCAGTAGTACCAGGCTTTTGTTTGGTAGGCCTAAAGAAAATCAAAAGAAGAGTATCTGCGATCACTCAAAAGTCTATAGAAGAAGTTCCAGACTTAATAGGAGGTAGCAATCATGCAGGGAACAAGAGTGGAAGCAGTGTAGTAGAAGCAACGAGTGGAGGGACTAGAGAGGATAATAGAGCAGTTGAATTGGGAGGAGAGGCAGGCGAGGGGAGAGCTAGAGGCAGTAAGGTTGTAGATTGACAATCTGAGGTCGCAGGCGAGCGGAGTGGGAGGCAGACTGAATGCAAGTCAGATGAAGTTGTACCAGTTGATCCAGGACAAAATCAGGCAAGGAGCGTGATAATGTGTAATTTTAAACATGAAGATTTAGTCATGATGACGCTATTTTAAGATAATTCAATCAACGAGATTAATGTTTGATTAGATAGTAGCTGGACTAGTAGCTCAACAAATGAACAACGTTGATTACAGTAATTATGAGGATTGTGTTGATATATATGTGTATTTGCTTATGTAAATATGTTGTGTTTTAAAGCAAGAGCCATTTTAAGCCCCCGATATAAAATTCAAAAAAAGATTACTAAATGAGCGACTACTTCCAGTTCCTACAGCCACGATCTCGCCGCTTCAACATTCGCCTGAAGGCCACCCACCCCCACAAGTCTAAACTGATCAACAAACCACTCCACAGGTGTCCTCTCAACTGCAACAAACATCGCTTCTCACTCACACAAATACATACTCTACACGCACACCCAGCAATACACAACAACAACCACTCACTTACCAACAACCACAATACGCCCACATAAACCCATCCTAGTCATCAACCTATGCCTTTTAGGGCGCACAGCCATAACGCCACCCACCGCTTCTGCCCCACTCACAACCAGTACCAATACAATAACGCAGACTGATGGATGCAATAGACGGAGGTGTGCCCAAATACAATCACGATCTACGCATAGACACGCCTGCTTTCATCAGTCACTCATAAGTAATACTCTCTTCACTCAGGTCCTAGGCAGCATTGACGATAAAATATACTAACAGAGATTCAAACTGTTTCTGGGTAGAGCAACTGACGACACCTCCAGACAAATCGATGGAAAACAAAAACTAGAGAGGAAGGCGGGATAGAAGGGACTTGATATGTAGAGTTTAGTGGCAGAGTTGAAGGGCATTCTACGGGCCAAGGAGAAGGCAGGTGGGAGATAGAGTAATGATCTATGATTTTAAGAGTTATTCATCTAGTTACAAGAGTAAGACTAAATCATCAAAGAATGTTTAAATATTTGTTGAGTTTTATCGTTTTCAGTAGAATATCATGTAAAATAAAACAAATACGAAAACATATCCTATTTGTAAAAGACACACATGTTTGGTATGAGTTTTTGACTAGTAGTTCAACTATACATCGTTGGGGAGAATTAAGTTCATTCATTCAGGATTATTTTTGTTGTTGTTTAATATTTCTTATTACTACCCTCTGATTATTTGATTAATGGAGTGGACCCAGGAACAGGAAAACAATTTATTCGCCCTCCACGCAGAACTAGGTACCATAGCATCAACACAGGCAACAAGTGGACGCTCATAGGGTCGACCCTCAACATAAGCGACAACACCATCAAAAACAAATTCTATTCCACCCTCCGCAAAGGACTCAGAAAACTGAACTCATACATCGGCACTATCAAACACAAAAGGTAACCTCAGCTGCGTGGAGTCAACAAGTACTTGAAGATGGATTTAATAACCAAACTGATCGCAGTATCCGGCAACAGCTATTATTAGCGTTATGAGGTCAAGCCACGAGCAATCGAGATGTCGCAGGTATGTTTATACTGATTCAGATATCGAGAACCAACTGATTCAAATGGCCAGGCTCAACAAAACGTATTAGGTGGCATCTCAGTAGTAATTCCGTTTTGAGGACTAAGTGCTTGGCAAGATCCAGGAATTCGGCAAAAACATCAAGAAGAGGAAAGGCAAGTTCCATAAAAAAGCAGGGGATACGGGGAAGAGTAAAAACAGCAAGGCATAGTAATCATCGGAGTAGATGGAGGAGTAAAACTAACACGAACTCAACCAGCCTGAAAAACAGTAAAAGAAAAACGATATAATCATGCCAGTAGTTTCACACAACTGGGAATACAGGTCCAAACCTATAGCTGAGAAATAGTAGAGTCTATCGAAGGCCAGTTAAGTCAAGAATTAGACGAGCGATGGTGACTACATCAAGATAAAAGTTATAGCTAGCAACAAAGTACCCTAGAAGCTGTAATAAATCAAATAGAGTGCCATGGAGGATCCCTTCAGTGCAAGCATAGAACGTTTCCAGGAAAGTGTAGATCTATAGCAGCAATCTAATCTGGCAGCATCAAGAGAATTTTCTAACATTTTCAAGGACGGAACCACACCTAGCAGTCTCATCTACTCACGCATTCTCAGCAAACAGCTCTTCTAGCCTTCTCCCTACCAGCTCGACCCATACAGTTCTTTCAGCAAAACCTATATGAATAATCTCAGGCAGTTTAGCTTCAGACCGCTCTCTTAGGTGTCCCATGGAAGCAACCCGTTCAACTTTTAGACCATCCAGCACCTAGCTCTACCGGATTTATGTCCTTCTGACTGCGGCATTGGCTCGCTTAGCAAGAAAAGGTGTTCTGAGATCGAATAGCCATTGAGTCCAGCGGTTCCTTTGTAAAAATCAAGGACTTACGATATGGCTCCCAATAGAGCGAGAATTCAGTAGAGATCGGCCACTGAGGAGTCTCTGGATTGTTACGAGTCAGTCAAGAATACGGAGGGAGGGTCTTCCTTTAAAATTTTTAGAAATGACTTTAAGTTTTGACCACTGATTTGGGAGTTCTCTTAATTTTGTTGAATAATAGTCAAATATAAAATATTATTTCATTCTATCTTACATAACGATCTATTAATAGTCTTATTTATCAGTCAAGATATTTAGCCTAAGCCGAGTCTTTCGATTTTCTACCCTTCCCTCTATCAGGTGATTTCCTATCCTGCTCTCTATCAGGTGATTTCCTTTACTTTTCTCTATCAGGTGATTTCCTTTATTTTTCTTTATCAAGAGATTTTCTATCCCTATCTTTTTCAGGAGATTTTCTACTTTTTTTCTTATCCTAGGAAGGGTAGGGCTATAGTTTGACTTCCACTTATCTCGAATCGACTATTTAGATCGAAATTTAGTTTTAGTTCACCTAGTGGCCCTTCTTTTTCCTTCTTGACTTCTATTTCTAGTTGTAAGTTTTGTTCAATGAGATGAGCTTTTAGTTGCTCTCTCCGTAGCTCTTGCTCATCCTGTCTGCATAAGCATCGATTTACCTCTGTTGCCTTTGCCTTTGCCTACGCTGCGGGCAGTGGGGAAGTCGAGCTGGTAGCCTTGAGGCTGTTAGTTGAAGGCTCCGGCCATTTCGTTGAGACTACTGCTTTCGATTATCATGTTGCTTTTGTGCTTCGATTGTTAACTATTCGAACCACTGCGACTATTAAGTTGTTAGTCCTACTAACTCTTCTCGTTTTCATCCACATTGATTGTATCATCATTTTCTTAGGCTTGCTTCAAAGTGATTCTTTTGAAATTCGGATTAATATTTTATACCTGGCAAATGGCTTTTGTGATTCTTTCGAGAGTGAGTACCCTTCTGATGAGGAAACATATATCGAGCTATCTTCCAGCCCTCTCACTGCATTACTAGTACTCTTCGTATTTTTGTATTTTGAAACAATCGCAGCAGAAACAGCAGAGACACTTCACCCACCCGTATATGTAGGCGCAGATGTAGTGGAAAAAGTTAATGCTGGTCTTTATGGGCTTGCCATTCTCGTCCTCGAACAAACGATTTCCCAGGGAAAGCTAGAAGCATCGCTAGGTATAGGGACCCATGAAAAAAAATATGCTGACCACGACTCCAATGAGACCTCCGGCATAGGAAACGATGTCATCTAGTTTTCTAAGACTTCTCTGATATGCGTACTTGTTGAGTGATATTCTAATTTTAATTTAGCTGATTATTTATTTATTTTCAATCTACTTAGTTTCGTACCTAGGGTTTTACTACAAAAAAACTCCACTTTTTTTATCGGTCTATTTCCAGGGCATGAGGCTCGAGTCAGTTTCCAACTAGTACTATGCTATTCTGAAAGTGATGTCCTGGGAGAGCTTTCAACTGAACTAGAAGAAATTGGTGTCTTCGAGGTAGGTGGAGATGGGGTCGATATTGTCAGGCTAGATGAGAGGGTTCATGAAGTAGAAATCAATGGTTTGGTCCTGTTAGAAGAATTAGTCCATCTAGGTAGTCGAGGCGCAGTTGGTTTTGCTAGGGAACAGGGTTCCACATCTGCCAATCAGTATCTGCAGATAGCTTTCGGAGGCCCCAGTGCTTTTTCCGCCTAAGTTATACTAGAAGTCACTAGTCAGGCACATCCATGTTCCTCCCTAATATTCTTTATAGATGGAAGTGGCCTATTAACTGCTATTCCAGGTGCTGTTTTTGCAGGCTTCGACAGATCCGTTCTTGTAGGTGAGTCCAGTACTGGTTTCGTTGACGGCTGACCTGCTGTACTCCACACTCTGCACCATCACATCCACGTAGCTGATGTTCGCATCATTCAGGTCTTACCCAAACAGGCTTATCCCGAACAGCAGGTCCGTGGCCTTCACAGTCGCATTCGAGGGATTTCCTTCTTTCTTAATCTTTACTCCCCATTCGTATTCCTACTTGTTGATCGAAGTCAGGGCCAACGTGATCACCAAATACAAGATTATGGCGTATAGCCCTATCGAGATAAACAGTCCGAAGTAGGTAGCATAGGCTGGCTCATCTTTGTATCGAAGCAGTTCCGAGGATGGAAACATGTCGAACGATTTGGCAAAGGTTCTGGCCTTTCTGAACATCCAATTTTATTTTTATCTTAGATAGATATCTTCAACTAGTCAACTAAAGATACCTGGTCGAATGTACCGTTTTCATCTAAAAATAATATATTTCGTTCAAAAATCAATAAGTATTGAGGCTAGAGAGATTGTTGGTGTTGATATTGTTGAAATAAATAATAAAGGCTCTTTAAATAAGCAAAATAGATCTGTTTGTTTAATTTTGCTATTGAAAAAGCAAGTAAAATATCCTAAGATTTATAGTCAAACTAATATCGGCCTAAAAGTATTGGTTATTGCGTCTATGCTTAGATTAACTTAATTGCGAGAAGCACAGACACTTTATGAATGGAAATTATAGTATTTTTATTTTGCAAATATTACTCCCCAATATTATATTCTAGGTCAAACATTTAATATGCTTCCAGCAATCTCCTCCAGTTTTATAATCTAAACTACGGTTACTTATAGCTCTTTACTTCACCTAAAAATTATTCCTTATGGCATTTTTATTTATCAATCTTATCAAAAATAAGTGAGATAAATAATCAGATTGCAAAAGTAGCTGGCAGTCGCAGGGTATAAACAAATCCATTCTGGACAAAAGGGGAACTCGCCCTTATTCCAGAAAGAAGTAAGCTGCTTTGAGGGTCGGGCTTTACACCCTCAATAGAACCCACCATAGAGTTTCCTTGTTGAGCGAGAGTCAGCAAGAAACTGTGGAATGTATCTTTAGATCTGCATAAAACAACAATTACTGGTACGTTTGTTTTCCTCCAAAAATGAGCACTTTATCGTTTGAGACCTGAACTGCCACAGACAAGCTACTGTACTCATGCTGCTAGTCGGGATCTTTCTGAAAAACTTGCAACACGCTCCAACGATTGCGAGCTGGATCATAGAGTTAAAATGTTTTACTTATGGTTCCGAAAGGACTTTACCCCCATAATTTTAAAATGCAGCCGTTGAAAGAACAATAAAAACAATGACGAAGGGGCACCATACAGTCAGCTATCTTCTACCATCGACGCTATGTATCCAGGTACCGGTAGCAGTCTTTGGCAGCTCGAAACTGACCACTGATGCCTCCCAGAAGGTAGATGTGTCCTTTTACGCTTAGTAGTTGGATTTCTCTCCTTGAGACTGGCAGCACTCCTTTTCTTTTGATCTGATCGCTGGTTAGCTCATAGAAATGCGCGTCTATTTTAGCAGACTAGCTTTTGCAGTGAATAGCGTATATTTTTCCAGAGGGGGTGACCACACTGCTGGTTTCTTGTGAAAATATTTGGTCCTAAGGCATTTCCCACCATCTTAGGAGGTCCTTGGTGAGATTGTTGGAACTGAACTAATCCAAAAAGTAGCAAGCAATTTTATTGGTATCGGGAACGCAGTAATGGAGAATGGGGCTGACTGTATTTTAGAAATAGTTGGACTAGCTTACTGAAAAGGTAGGTTTGAGCTGTATACTGTTGATTCTGATAGGAGTGACTGCGTGATAGTTGTTGGCCGCCGATACTACGTAGCTGATGTGCTATATAGGTCGTAGTTTGTACAAGGCAGGCCAGCGTTAGTTTATATGAGTATGCCGGCTTACTCTGCTGATCAACTTAATTTTGGTGTTAATCGACTCGACGAGCATATCCAGCTCTGACTCTTTTTCTTTAAGTTATGTAGAAATTATGATATTTGATAGTTTTTTTAGGTAGCCGTGCACCTCATCTTAGTTCATTTTAGCCTCACTTGAAGAAGTGCTTTCCATCTGCGCGTTTCGAAAATAGCGGGCTCCTTTGCCTATTTCTGATATCTGGGAACGATATGAAAATTATTTGATAGGCTAGCCTTATGGTGCGAACAAAGGCAAAGGTTCATTCTTATCGTAGAGCTGCTATACTTGCGTTTTGAGTTGTTATTTGAGTAAAGGCAAGCTAGGGTCAGCGGGGTCCTGCTAGGCTAGCCCGCAAAAGAACATGATGTTGCGCAGGAGTGTCTACAAGTTGTCGGCCTTCTGTTTTTGCTACTTAGATTTTTGGGTGGCTTTGCGTTCGAGAGTGAGGAAGTTTACAGAGTTCTCGGGATTATTCTTGGCCGATTTCATTAAATTTATATAATGAATGTGATAATTTACAGCGTCAGGGTAGATAAAAGGCTAGTTGTAAATTAAAGTTTTTAAATATTGCTACGATTTGGGTTTTATTTAAAATTTATAAACTATTAATCTTACTTTTGTATTTAAAACTATCTTTAGTTTCTTTAGTATATTTTAGTTAGTAAAAATAGTTGTCAATATAAACATATCATTACCTTTTTCTCTGTGCGTTCCCTTCTTGTATTTTTCTAAGCTACTCCTCCTCTCTATCTTTGGCATCGATCTGTTCCTTTACTGCTCGCAAGTGCACCAGAACTTAGCCTACACCTTATCCTTCCTTGGCCGAAATAAGGAAGGTTGGTACGCTGATCCTTTCTGCTAGAATTTTGAACTTGAGTTCGCTGTCACGCAGGCAGTCTCTTTTGTTGAACACAACTACTCGTTTTCTGCTCTTAAATATGCCATTTTTGTATTCTTGAAGCTCTTTCTCCAAGATTCTATATTGGTCTAAAGGGTCTTTGTGAGTGATGTCCAACATAAAGACTAATATTTTAGTGCGTTAAATGTGTTTTAGAAACTCAAGGCCCAGTCCTTTGTTCTTGTGGGCGTCCTCTATGATGCCTGGAATATCAGCTATCGTCATGAAATAGTCGTCTACAAACTTCACATGCCCTACTGAAGGCTTGAGTGTCGTGAAATCATAGTTTGCTATTTTGGGCATGGCTCTTGTAGTGGCTGCTAGGAACGTGGATTTACCGATATTAGGCAACCCAACTAGTCCGATGTCAGCTAGTGTTTTGAGTTAGAAGTATATTATTTTTTTCTATCCTTCTAGTCCTATTCGTTATGACTCCGCCATGCCTGGATGCATCTTATTGCCTTTTCCTGGGGCTCCTCCGTTTGCTAGTACGATTTGTTCTTTATCGCTGCCTAAATCTACTAAAAATTGTCTGTTTTATCTATCTTCTTCGAGTTTAACTTCGTAGATAAGAGTGCCACAGGGGACTCTAATTACTGTTTGTCCGCCGTTCTTGCCCATCCTACCAGTAGCACCACCATTCCTGCCATCGACTCCATCGATAGTTTTGAGTCTAAGGTGAGATAAATCATGGAGTGACTTGTGAGCTTAGGCTACGATTGTGCCTCCTCGTCCTCCGTCGCCCCCATCGGGAGCTCCAACTCTTATAGTCTTGCTGGTAAAGTAACTTATCATGCCATTGCCTCCTTTGCCAGCTACTATTGACAACTTTACATTATCTGAATAGTTTTTAAGCTAGAACTTGGATATTTTAGTTTTTTATCGTTAGATCATTTATACTGCCTTGCAAAACGTCTGGCGGGTTCGAAGGAGGGCTTTGATCATAATTATAATGGCACTGAGAATATATTAAATTCTTTTGGATGGTTTAATTTTGCTTAAAAATGATGAGAAACATCAGGATTATAGTTTTTTATAGAACTGGGCTAATTGCTGCTTGAAGAACGTATACAGCTACGGCCTTTCCTGCACTTTCTTTTCCCACTAGGATCCTTCGTAGGACTATGCTATTTTCAGTATATTTTTGAAATAGTCGAAGGCGAAGATCCTTGCGCTTTTGTTGAGAATGAACATGGGCAAAAAATTCATCTTCATATCAATTTTCGAAGCCAGTCTTATCCGCGCCCTCTTTCTGGTCAGGGGAACGTACTATACTATGAAAAACTTGTACTAGAGTCGAACAAACTCGCTCTACTTGGGCACCTAGAACTAGTACTTGGATTGGTAGAGCGTGTCCTAGTTGATAGTTTTGGAGTAGAGGAAAATGCTGCCTTTTTCCTAGAAGCGGTCGTATCCTGCGGCATAAAAGTAGGTCTACCTGTCAGTGAGGACAGGTATGTATATTTTGCTGGTGCCTATGCGTTAATTGCGACTAATGACTTTAAGCTAATGGCAGTCATAGCAAAAAGGCACGTACTAACCCATGAGATCAATTTCACTGATGATAGATAAAAAAGGTTAGAGGGCGATATCTGTTTCTCCGATGATTCTTATAGCCACTTGTTTTTCTTCTTCATAGACCTTGTACTATAGACTGATGCCGTTCTACTACTGGTCCATTTGCCATTCGCCTTTGTCGAATTACTAGTAAAACCCTACCATAGTGTTGTACTATAAATTAATAGTCTAAATCAACCGCCTTTTCTATTCAGAAAGCTATACTTTGTTGTTTGTTTTCTCCATAAACTACAAGCATAGACTGTAGGCCTAGTCCAGCTTGTGATTGCTGTACATCTACTACACCCTCTGCCATAAAACCTAGTTTTGTTTCACATAGAAAGACTGAACTGAACCTTTAGGGGCTGATTTTGCAGGAAAATGGTTTGATTTTTTGGGACTATCTTCGAGTTGAGTGCTGTGTCTGCTTCTTGTTGATTTGATGGTTGGTCGCATGCAGTCCATGAATAATTGTGAGTCTACTATTTCGAGAATATCATCTACTATTTTCTGATGATTTTTGGTCTGTATGTCGAGATGATTACTATTAGTGAGAAATCTTGTTCTGCGAAGTGCTGGATGAGTAGATTGAAAGTGGCGAAGTAGTGTGGTTTTACGCAATCTGCGCCTACTTTTCGAGCGTATTGATTAAGCAGATTGGCCTGGATGTTACTATTATTACGGAATAGTAGAAGGCAGGGATGGAGGGGATTGCGGTTATTTGCTGGCTTACGATGGCCAGTCGGTCTAGACTTCTTTAAAGGTTGTGTTCTAGAGTGGATAGTTCCTATAGTAACATTTATCTTATTAGATAGTTATGTTATTAGATGTTATCTATAATAGCCAACAGCCATATCATATAATGTTTAGCTAGTCTGTAGTTGTATAAAACAGCTTATATTTTTTCAAATGTTTGCTTTTACTTTGCCCATAATAATTCATATAAATATATAGTAATGCTATAGTACTTCTAAAAATATAGTAAAAATATAAAGTCTAACAGGCATTATCTTTTACAATAAGTATTAATTTTAATCAATAAAGCCCTTGATCAAGTATCAGCTTCAATCAAAAGTGGTCTTAGCTGTATATTTCGATGCTTTTAGCTTATCTTTTAAATGCAGACAGTCTATTTATTTTTATGTTTTGTTAATCATAATACCATGCATTAGTTGATTATAATACTAAGTTGATTATAATACTAAGTTGATTATAATACTATGAATATATAAGGCATGTGTTGTACCAATACTCGATTTGAATATTGAGCCTAAATAAACCCAAGGTGTCCAGCAAAAGGCTACCACCCTTTCTATTCCATAAGATGTTTTGATATATCTGTTTTAGTGAATATCCTACTCATTTCTTTGGTGTTTACTTGATTATCCACTGACTTCACCTTAATCAATTGGTTCTCCCACGCCATCCTCAACCCAATCTCGACAAACAGCCACAGCTGGATTTGATTCTTTGAGCTTCTAAAATAGTCTAACCCTAGATAATTTGATTTCGCAGAGGAGGGGATGTGCTTGACACCCTGAAGGCCAATCTATTCATGAGCATTTATTGTATCTCCGAAAATGAAAAGCAGGGAGTGCTGGATAGTAAAATTAGGTTAAAATGAGTAAATATCTAAATCAGGTCACTAGAGAACTAGTTTCTATAGCATTTTGCGGGCAGCCAGCACCAGTTTAGTGCGCGTAATCTGTTTTTGGGAAATATGCTCAGGTTAGTCGCTAAACACCGTAAATTGAATGTTGGACCATTTGGGAAGGGCTGGAGAATTAATATTGCTGGTCTAGCTGGATTTGTTAGGTTGGTTCATGTTTGAGTTTGTATTATAATTTGAATTATAAACAGCATTGGGAAACAAAAATACGACAACATGTGTAAAAGCTACCATCATAGCAACAGCATCCCAACGCACTCAAACAACATCTAGCTTCTCTAAATAGTCGCAAAGTTTATACAAAAATATCAGAATGCTTTAATATCAGATTATTTGCCGCTATACTCATAGTTTCGATTACTCAAGATAGTCTTTCTTCATCAAAACAAAACATCAAAAATAATGATATTATTCATATTAAATCTTATTATACAAGCCAAACCTTTGATTCTGCTATACTCACTTGTAATGACTGCTTTTCATGTGATTATGACCCAAAAAACCTATTTTTGCAGAATGACTCGATGGGTCACAATTATGTTTGCTAAGAAGGACAATCCTTGAGTTTCTTTATGTTTAAATCAGACTTACCCATTGAAATGCTTTACTACTTCTTAAAGTCCAGATTAGCTGTTTTCTATTACCTGTTCCATTTTTACATTTACTCTTTAGTTTGTCTTAGCACTGCCAATATTTTGTCTTAATCAAAATTCTATGGCAGAAAGCGGACTACACTGGCCGGCTGATGTGTTCAATATATCCCCCAATCATAAAAAAGTTTTTGAGACTGTGGATATGTGGGATTCCTGAAAAAGGCATGGGTATATCAAATTCGAAGTATTTATTATTAAAGGCTTCTTATTTGTCTTGGGCTTCTTATTTGTCTTGGGCTTCTTATTTGTCTTGGGCTTCTTATTTGTCTTGGGCTTCTTATTTGTTTTGCACGCCTAATAGCAAATTGATTCTCCTTTTGATTATTATCCCGCTATCTCATTTTGGAGGTCTTTAAATATAACCCCAGCCTCAAAATGCAGCCCCAAAATTATTGATTTAACCATTCCATCCTGAGTGGGATAGTTGGATATATGTGTGGGATAGTTGTACACCACTTATGCTTTAGGCTAGCAGCAGCTACTTCATTTTATTTGTTTTTTATGCATTTACATCCAAACTTAGATGCTTTCTTTGAACAACACGCCATGCGCTTGCTGGCTAGTTGGGCTCAATCAATTAAAAAAATATTACTATTTTTATCTTCTAAACGATCTCGTAGCGTTGTGTGTGGGTGTTACCATCAACATTTATCACGAACTCGCCTAAAGGAGAGAAGGCGCATCTTTTTACAGCAGGCTTGAATCAGAATAGTAGTAAATACAAAGAGTATAAAGATCACTCAAGAGTTAGCTTCTAGAGCATGTGTTTGGCCCTCTGCACCATTTTTGCGCGCAACATTTTCTTTAAAACTAAATCTTATTGATTGTCCCCCAGCATAGTGAATCTGATTTCAGACCATGCTGCTTCATTCTTTTGAGATGGTTTCGTTGATTAAAGATCTTCTTAACCTGTTTCATTGCTAAGCTATTAACTAATTATAATTCAAATCGATCAAAAAGCATATAAATTAGCCAATCTCTAAAAACTAAAAAATACACTACCCACAAATACAACAAGAAGAGCAGCAAATTCGAATATAACCCTGAAAAGAGTATAGGTGTTAAATGTTTGTTGATTTTAATACAGTTTTAGACCAATATATGGTTTTAATGCAAAGTCTAAAAGGATAAATATAAATACTCGATTGTCTCACATACTTGTGTTCTCAACTATATTAACACCATATGTTAACATTATACTGTTTCTGTATGCCTAAAATGCATAGTTTACAATATTTATTCCATTTTTGTCAAAAACTTCATCATACACTACATCATCAATATCTACAATATACTCAGTCAAACATTACGAAGTGTCTCATCTACCCAATACTTTTAAAAACATGTTTTGTTGACTACTTCCAACATTTTTATTTCTTTTATTTCATATCATCTTCATTAATATAGCCTCAGTTTGTTTTGTTTTTGAAGATGTTTTAATGATATGCTTAGTTAAGTAGTCTCTATAATATGTTGTTTACTTTTGGAGGAGTTGGGTTCGAAGTGTGTGAGTTGATGATCTAAAAAATTCTATTCGTTAAAATTTAAGGGGTCATCCAAACTCGTTAATATGTACAAATTTAGTAATGTTTTGATATAAGATAACTGTGTTTCGAGTCAGTGATGAAAATTTAAGAGGGTTTAGATGATGAGATTTAAAAATTATGGATTTATGTGCTCCAGCAAATGTCTACAATTGCATTTGGTATGTGTATTTCTGTCTTAACAAGCGTAACTTTTGATATTTCGTGTTGAAAATACTTTTTTTTAAACATGGGAGTTGTAGTTCTGAAACTCAATGATGTTCGTCATGAGGGCAAGCACTGAGCGAGAGCATGATAGTGAGTATAGAGTTAGTTAATGGAAAGATATGGGTGGAAAAATCATTTCAGTTTAGAGAAATCTTGTCTAGACTGACTTTGACCTTCAGTGCTAATTTCCTTCGCTGGAGAACTACTTGTTGGCGATCCTGGGGGGTGTTCTAGAACATCCGAAAGGTTATTCCTTCCCACTTTGGGTTGGTTTGGGCAGATGGAGGCGAATTTGTCAAAATACTTTTGCTTTATGACATCGTAACGAAAATATAATAAAATTATAGGAGTGGCGCGATGAGTT
>Ga0169931_10004537_pt1 | contig 21574 bp, 22 predicted proteins | sample Kivu_15m_20L_FD_129675 | JGI IMG/M metagenome (GOLD analysis project Ga0169931, IMG submission 129675) | Freshwater microbial communities from Lake Kivu, Western Province, Rwanda to study Microbial Dark Matter (Phase II) - Kivu_15m_20L... | ecosystem: Environmental > Aquatic > Freshwater > Lake... | reverse complement strand
TGGTAAAACAACTATTTCAGAAATAATAATAAATAATTTTTTTACATATAAAAAAGATGATCATCCTGAATGGACAGCAATAGAACGATTAACTGAAAATATTAATCTTAAAAAAGAACGTGTATTACAATTAAATGCATCAGATGAACGTGGAATAAATATAGTAAGAAATAAAATAAAACATTTTGCTACATTGGCTATTAATACATCTATTTATAATATTAATATACCACCTTTTAAATTAGTAGTATTAGATGAAGTAGATAGTATGTCAGAAGATGCTCAGTTTGCATTAAGACGTATTATTGAAGATTATTGTGAATACACGCGATTTATATTAATATGTAATCAAATTACGAAAATAATAGATCCATTAAAATCAAGATGTGGTAAATTTACTTTTTTACCAATATCATATGATGATATGGTAAATATGATGTCTAAAATCTTAACAAAAGAGATGAATGAAGATATTAAAATATCTGATGAAATATATAATTATATATATACATATACAAAAGGTGATATGCGTAAAACTATTACCTTATTTCAACGATTATGTTATAATACAGATATTAAATCTATTACTATAGATAAAATAGCGTCTATATTAGGTGATGTACCAATGTATATATTAAACGAATTATTAATAATATTACATCAACCAATTACATATAATACAATAAAACAAATATCATTAAAAACACATGAGTTGTTATTAAATGGTTATAATTGCATTGAAATAATAAATCATGTATATATATATTATTTAAAATCAACAACTATTAATGACACGAATAAAATGTATATTTTTAAAAAATTATCAGAAATAGATCATAAATTAAATATAGGATGTAATGATTATATACAATTATTTAGTATATTTAATTTTATACATGCTATTTTAAATAATATTAATGTTATAGAAAATGATAATCCTTATGATGTACAATTAGGGAAAATTAATTAATATATAGTATATAGTTATATATTTTGAATTATAATGATGTATTTATAATAGTAGGATTTTTAAAGAAACTTTGTTGTAGTGGTTCAGTTATAATTTTTCCCCATAAATTAGATATATGTAATAAATGATTATTAATATTTATTTTTTTATTATTAGTATAAAATAACATATATATATTTTCAAAATTATGGCTATATATACCATTACATACAAAATATTGTAAAGTATTATTACGTGGAATAATTTTATTTTCTGTTATTATATTTATTTCAGTTTTATTAATATAACCATATAAATATTTGCTATATAGAATTTCAGATTTTTTGTATAATAATTTAGTTTCAGGCAAAACAAATATTATTATCATATCTGTTAAACATGCTGTTAATGTTTTTTCTATACTTTGTATTGATTTTTTTACCGCTGATGTTAAAAATGGTGGATTTAATAACCAATTTATATGTTTATTTTTTAACATTATATTTTCATTAAATGGGCCGACACTTTTGAAATATTTATCAGTATCTTTAAAAATAGTACATATAATAGTATTATCTTTTTCTATTAATTTTGAATTTAATGGAGAACAATAACCTTCGCCTTTTACATTCATATTTTCATATAAATAATTATATATACTAGTAGTTATAGAACATTGATTTCCTGTAATACCTAAACCAGCATATCTTAATAATAATCTAACTACTAATTTTAAACTTATTATTTTACTTTTTTCTTTATATTTAGAATATTTATTAATCATTTCTGTTGCATAATTTAATAAAAATCTAATTCTATCATCTAATCTTATTTTTAAATTATGTATATATATATATTTGTTATCAGAAGTTATTTTTTTATTGTATGTATGGTCAATATAACTGATACGGTTATTAATAATTTGTATAATATCATTAATATATGGGATATGTTTATGTATAAGTTTTCCATAAATTTGTTCAATTTGTTCAATATTTATTTTTTTATATGCATGATATGGTGGTGTTTTATCATATAATTCATTATTTATTCTAGTAAAAAAAAATGATTCAATATAATTTTTATCTATTTTTATCTGTTTTTTTGCTTCTTTTATATCTAGAAGTTTATATTTATTTTCAATTAACTTAAAAATATCTAATTTTGTAAAATAGTTTTTATAGTCAATATATAGTTTTATATTAATATTATTTTTCAATATATTATAATGATATTCAGTAATACTCATATATGTATTATATATATTATACCATGATATATATAATATAATGGTAATTTAAACAATATATAATTATGTGAATATATATGTTTGATAATATTAATATATTGTATTATGCATTAGGATTGATTAATATATATATGAATATAAATATATCATTTGTATATTTATTATTATATACATGTTATTCTATAATATTAACACATTGTTTTATAAATGCGAAAATATTGGATTTAAATAATGTAAATAGAACAACAATTTTATTTTTATGTATAATTATGAAACAATTTTTTAATATACATTTATTTATATTATTTATATGTTTTTTGATAATTAATATTATACATTTAATTTATAGACACAAAATATATATAACTAATTTTTTATATATTAATATTACTTTAATAATAATAAATAAATTAATAAATGAAAATATAATTTCACTGAATAATAATATAGCTATTATATCTACTATAATAATGATGTATATAATTTCTAAATTTTTAATAAATAATTAAATATTAATCATCGGTAATATCATTATCAATATCATCAATAGTATCATCTTCTATAATAGTATTATCTGTAATATTTTTATCAGTCCGTATTTTAGTTATTTTTTCTTTATATATTTTTAGAAGTCCAATTAAAATAGTAAGAGGTTTTTTTAATTTATTATTGATAAACCATTGTGGATTTTGTTCATACATATCTCTTATTAATCCCATTGTATATGATTTTTTAGATATAGATTTTGTATGTCTTAAATGAAATGCAGTTGATTCTTGTGCTAAATTAAGATTTTTTTTAATAGTTTTTTTATCTTTTGGTGTTCTTTTTTTTGTTTCATTAATAAGTGCTTTAATAAAATATAAGTTAGCTGCATATGTTCTATAATCTTTCATAGTAAAAGAAGATCCAATATAATTTTGTATATATTGATTCATATCTGTATCATTAACTTTTATAATATTATTGGTTTGTGAAATATATTGAAATAATTTTTCTCCTTCTAATTGCAATAATAATTTTAATTCATTTGCAATTATATCATCTTTTAATGTATATGATACAAGTTTATTTGATTTAGCTTTAAAATTAAATTTAATAGTTAGGTCATCTGTTATATTTACATGTGTTTTTTTTAGACTAGATATACCATATGATTTATTTGTTTGTGCATAATGTTCTTTTCCAACACGCATATTCAATTCTTTCACTATTTTTAACATATATGCTATCACTCTATTTTTAGAATACATTGTCAATTTAATATCTTCTTCTATTTTATTATCTAATTTTGGCATAGCTTTTATAAATTTATATAAACGCAAAAATTTATTTTCAGTACTAATTTCGATGGCATTTGGATGATATCTATATTGTTTTCTACCTTTTGCATCAATACCAGTGGCTTGTATTTTAGAATAAGGATTTTCAGAGACCCATACATTGATGTAAGCAGGAGCTAGACCTAATTTATTAATACGTATTAAAGTGTCATTATCGACTTCTTTATTATTTTTGATATAGTAATATTTGAATTTAATTTTTGGTTCTCCTTTTTTATTTAGATCATTTTTATCTTCAAATTTAACACGGTAAATACCGCGATTATTATTTTTTTCTGAATCATCATAAGCCATATCTCTTCCACCAAACATAAAAGAATATACTATATTTACTAAATTATCCATATATAAATGAAATACTTATATTAACTATATATAATTATTATATTGTTATATTTATTTCTAGTATTATTATTTGTTTAGATTTTCCTAAAAATGAATCACGCCATTTTTGCCATTTCTTAATATCATATCCACTATGTCTATAAAATGATGTCATATAATTTTCATCCATTTCTAGTAAATGTGTCAAAGTTTTAAATTCAATATCACCAGTAGATGTACTATAATATACACGTATAATTTTATATCCCTTTTGCATAGGAAATTGAGCCATTGTTTTACGACAATGAATACATGGAAGAGAAGACATAATTTTACCTGTTGTAGAAATACGAATAACTAACAAATTAACTGGTTCTAATGTCCGTTGTCTTGGTTTAGTTTTTAAATTATCACATGCATCTTCTTCGGCATGAATACATGAACCATCAATTTTATAATTATTATTACCTAAAGCGATATTTTCATTAAAACGTGGTTTTTTTCCTTGAAAGATAATTGCAGAATGTAAAAATTTTTCAGATATGATATTATTAGCATCATTATTAAACAGTGATAAACGATGCAGTGCTAATGTTTGTGCAATATTGTATAAAGCATCTTTTGCTGACATGATTATTAGTTATATCTATTATCTTATATTTATATATTAAATAATTTTTCAATTTTTATATTAAATTATATAAATAATATATCTATGGTTTTGATTTTATACGTATATGTGCCCAACAATATAGATTATTATTATATTTATATGTAGCACATTTTACACATTTATCTATAGAACATTTTAAATTATCACGTATATTTACTCGTTCAATTATATTATTATCCATCAAAACTTCATTTAATTCATCCATCATCACATTAATATCATTATTATTTATAAATTGTTGTAATTCAGTATCAATTTGTAAATCTGTCATATGTATATAATTTATATATAATTATATAAACTTAATAATATATAAATCAATTTTTTTATATAAAAAAATTATTCTGTGTCTGAATTGCTATCATCATTTTTTTGTTTTTTTAATATATGATATCTTTTTTTTTTAAGTTGTGTAATATAATTTATATAATCTAAATTAATTTTTTTAACTCTTTGCAAATTTACATCATTTGGTTCATTTTTACTAATATCATTACTAAATAATATTAATAACTGTTCTATATTATTCCGTCCGCGCATCAGACATATTCACATCTACATGTGTTTCTGTTTTTTTGCTTTTTTTCGCTTTAGGTGCTGGTTTAGGAAGTGGAGTAGGAAGTGAAGTAGGTATATTATTTGTGTGTTGATCAGTAGATTCTACAACTGGTGCTACAAATGTTTTACTTTTTTTTGCTTTAGGTGCAGGTGCAGGTGCAGAAGCGGGAAGTGGAGTAGGTATATTATTTGTTTGTTGGTCAGTAGATTCTACAACTGATGCTACTGATGCCACTGATGTTTTACTTTTTTTTGCTTTAGGTGCAGGTGCAGGTGCAGAAGCGGAAAGTGGAGTAGGTATATTATTTGTTTGTTGGTCAGTAGATTCTACAACTGGTGCTACAGGTGCTACTAATGTTTTACTTTTTTTTGCTTTAGGAGCAGAAGCAGGAGTAGGAACAGAAGGTTGTATAATAGGTTGATCAGTTATATTTACAACATTTGCATCTTGTATAGATACTGAATTATCATCTTCAGTATTATCAGTAGATTTTTTGCTTTTTTTTGCTTTAGCTTCTGAAACTTTAGATGCTGGTTTTTTAGCAATATTAATTACTTCTATATTTTCATCATCATTTTGTTGGTCATGAGTAGCTGTTATATGTTTAAATTTATGTATAGCAGTTAATAATTTATTTTTATAATCACTTAATTGTTTGCCTTTTGCTATCAAAAAATTAATTTCAGTTGCAATTTTTGTATACAATGAAGTTAATTCTTCTTTCGTCATTGCGTCTAAATTATCCACCATTGTATCATCTAATTCAACATTATTAATTGTATTTTGAGACATAATTAATATATACTAATAATATATATTAATTATAATTCAATACAAAACAAATTCAATTTTTATTGATTATCTATGTTTTGTTAATACTAATTACACCACTATTTGCTAATCCATACCAATCTATAAAATTATTGTCTGGATAATATATAATCGGCATTTGTGGATATAAATTAATAAATTTATCATATGAATAACTACCATCTGCTGTATATATCATACCATTTGACCAATAAGGTAAATAATCATATAAATATGGGAAACGTGTTAAATTCAAATAATTATTATTCCATACATAACCTCTATGTAAAAAATAATAATCATTATATGTATTTGGATAACCTCTAATATCATATATAGGTCTAGACCACCGTGTAGGTATATTCCACACATGAAATTTTTCAGTAGTATTGCTAAACTTATAATATATTATTAAAATTAAAATAGTAATTAATAATAAATTTGATGTATTCATATAATATTAATTAACATTATTGTTTTTAATAAATTAAAATAAATTATAATAAGTTATTTTTTGCGCTCTATAACAATATTATTAATTCCAATATCCAAATTTATATTTTTCATATTTATTATTTCATTACTTATCATTACCATAATATCTTCACTAATTAAATTACTACTATTAAATTGTAATCTAATTATATTACCTGTTAGCATTGTTTTACCATCGAAATTTAATATATTATTCTGCAATATATCACTTGGTACACATAATTTAGTATATATCATAGTAATAATATTAGTAATCATATCATTATGATGTTTTACAGCATCACAATTATATGAAGTTAATGTGAAATCAATATATGCTATATATTGAGGTAATTTAAATTCTTTATGTAATAACATATCAACATTTTTATCATAAAAAGACCATGATTTACTCTTTTCATACATATTATTAGTTAAATCATAAAAATCTTCAATAATATTGTTATTATATATTTCATTAAAATATTTATCACGCAATTGAATCAAATTATTATTATTAAATAATATATCTATATCATCATATTGTATATTATTTTTATTAGCAGCTATTTTTAACATAATTAATTTTATTTTTTCTAATTTCAAATAATCACTTTTTTTTTTATTTAATATTTCTTCATCTATTGCTGAATAACTTAATATTATAGTTTTGGTTTTTATATCAACTTCATTACATACAAATACAGAAATATCTTTTACTTTTAAATGTTTGTATGCTTTATGTGTTTTTCTATTGCCTTCTACTCTAGCAACTATTCCTTTATATTCTACATATTCTAATAATTTACATGTCATTGTTTTTGCTTTACTATCTATACTTTCTATACAAACAATCACTAATTGCCCTATTTTAGGATCATTTATATTTTTAATTTCATTTTCAGATTCAGATTCATTTATAGTCGTCATAATTTCATTCATTAAGTAGTTAATATAAATTAATAACATATAGATTATATAAAAAAAATTCAATTTTTATTTATTATATTATAAATTCTATTATACCAATAGACCATATATGAGCTAAACTTAAGAAGCCATTAAATCGTTCATATAATGTTTTTGATTTTTTACACATAGGTAAATATAAATCATTTATAAATTTTTTTGGTGATAATTCTAATGCAATCATAGCTTTTGCTACAAAATAACCAAAATATGGTGTTATTCTATTTATTATATCTTGATCATTAATACTTTTAATTATATGTTTACTTAATGTATTTTTATATTTTTATTTACTTGATAATTTAGCTTTACATGCTTTACATAATGTTTCTTGTTTTGTATGAAATACAGATCCGATAGTTTTACAAGTAATACATGTAAATTTACTTATAATATAGTCATAGAGAATTCTACGAAATTCTGGCTCATGAAATTGTCTAGTTGTTTTTTTAACATTATGATATGTTATACGTTTTTCTTCTACATTTATAGATACTTTATGATCTTGTAATAATACAAATTTAGATACAATATATGTTGCAAAATCTTTAATAATTGTATTCAACTTTATTTGATCATCTGTAAATAGTGAAAATATAATATCTGGATTTGTAATAGATACACTTGTCGTTGTTTTTTCAATAGTTGGATTTGGAACATCTATATCATATTTTATTTTATTAAATTTTAAGTTATCAATCATTGATTGTGTATTTAAAAAATCATCTTGATCTATTTCATTATGTATATTATGTAAATCATCTATTATTTGTATTTTTCTATCATTTATAATATTAATAGTTTTAATATAATCATCAAAATCAATTTGTTTATGTATAGTATAATTATTGGTAGTATTATTTGTATTATCAATATAACCATATGCAATTAAATCTAATTCATTGTTTTTTTCATTACTAATAATTGCTATTTTATCTCCATGTATTAAAAATGTTGGCGTAAATGATTCAAATATGTATATTTTATTTGTTATGTTTAATAATTTTGTTCTATATTCTAATCCATTTATCATCAATATATATATATTATTTATTTGCATTCCTACATTCATCAACATATCCACATCACTAATAATAAATGTTTTCGTAATCACACCTCCTACTTCTTTCAATGTTTGTTCTATATCATTAGAACTCATACGTAATGCTATTTGACCTACCATTGCATTTGATTTAGTTAATTTTGGATCTAATGTAGTTTCTATGCCAATAAATCCACCAGGGATAGCAACATCTAAAGATTTACCTGTATTTATATTTATAACTTTAGATACATATGGCATATAATAATTAACATTATTATTATTGAATATACGGCCAGGAAAAATAACTATTAGATCATTAACACATATATGTCCAGTATGTATAACACCGCCTATAACACCACCTTTAAAATTATCTATACTAGTGTTTTTTAAATTATTAATATCAAATGATCTAATAATAGGAAATTTAAAAGATTTATTAGCATTCAATTCAATTGTTTTAATGTCTGGTTTAATAGATGCCAAATATTTTACTATTTTATCAATATTTAATTTATCACCGATAGTAGAAATTGGAATTATTGGGGGATCAATAGATTCATCTATTTCTTCATCATTTAACATATCATATATTTTATCTTTTATTTCATTCATTTTTTCTTTTGTTGAAATAAGATCTGTTTTCGTAATACAAAAACAAATATTTTTACAATGTGTCAATTTAAAACATCTCAAATGTTGCAATGTTTGCTCTTCTATTCCATTAACAGCTGATACTGCAAATAAAACTATATCTACCATACTAGAACTTGATATTAGGACAGATGTATATTGTTTATGTCCTGGATTATCTCCAATACTAAGATGTGTTATTAAAATACAATCATCTGTAATATCTTTATCTTTTGGATTTAATATAAATTCATTTGTTTTAACATTCTTATAAATACATAAATCTGCATAACCCAAATTAATTGTTGTTCCTTGTACTCTTTCTTTCTCATATTTTAATGTATTAATATGTGTTAATGCTTCATTTAATGTAGTTTTACCTGCACCTACACTACCTTGAGTATTAAGACGCATTATGCCCTGTTTTAACATTATATCTTGCATTGATATTGTAATAATGCTTGTGGTCATTTTCGTTAATTAGTTATAATTATTAAATAATACTTATTCTGAATTTTAATTTCAATTTTTATATTATATATGAATCCAAATGTTTAAACATTATGTTGATTTTTTGTCATTATTTAATAATAATATGTTTGGTGGTGGATATGATATTACATATAAATTTAATGAAACAACATATAATATGCAACTACCTAATGAAGTACCTATTCTAAATAATGATGATGAAATATTATTTTATATATTTAAAGATATTTTTAATAAAGATAGAACAAAATTAGTTGACAATATAATAAATGATTTGAAGTTGCTTGAAAAAAATATACCATTATCATTATTTACTACAGATAATAAAATTATAAATATAATAAATAATTATTATACGTATTCTGCAACTATAAATAAGAATACTATAAATAAACAGAAAACTATAATAACAGGTATGACTTTTATAATTACACAAAAAACTAAATATAATATAAATATCAATATAACGAATGCAGATAAAACAATACGAACATTTGATATTGTTAATTATAAAAACAATACGACAGTAAAAAATATTTTAACTGAAAATAACATATCTATTATATATGATCAAATCCGTATAATTAATTTTAATAACAATTATATATATAGTGATGACTTTATTATATTGCGTGAAATTAATAATATTGCTATAACAATGTATGAAACAAGTCCATATGATAATATTATTACTAATTTAAAAGTAATTTTTTCAAACTTGAATATAATTATTATATCATTATTAACACACAAAACATTTTTAAACATTGGAAACCCAACTGATGAAAATTATAAACAGTTTATATATCAGCTATATGGTGAGTCTATATATAACAACTCAATACCACTGCATCATGCATATAAATATAATCATTTTAATTTTACAGATAATAATATTATTGATAATATATCTATACCATATTTATTTGAATTATATAATATCTTGTTGAATAGTAATATAAATAGACTATATTTTATTATTACAAACAGTAATTTCATAGATAGTGCAAACAACATTAATGATATTTTATATAAATTAAATGAAAATGTAAAAGATATGATAAAAACATTGGAAGTTCATCATAATAATATTATAAATAATATAAAAATTGATGAATCAAGTTGGAATAAAACAACAAAAAACTATAAAAAATGCATACAAGAAATAAGAGATGTATTTGGTGAATTATTTAAGTTATATTGTGATATTATTATAAATAATGAACCAAAGAATACAGATATATTATATGAATATTGTATTAATGTGATAAATAGTGTGATAGTTAAAGAATTATTTACATATATTACTGATGCAATAAATAATATATCAGATAAAGAAAAAGAATATTTTGATATTGATAAATTTGATAAATATCAGTTAATAAATAAATATAATTATATAACTACTAAAATTATTAATAATTAAATATTATATTAGTTTTCTGCTTTTTCTAAATTAATATTGCATATAACATTATTCCATTTATTGTAACATGCATCGCGTGTTAAATATGTTTTACTAAATTGATATGCATTTTCTGCAATTATTAATGCTTGATTATAATTTGTCAAACACCAATTAGTCTTTTCAATTAAATCGGATAAGTCTCTTTTTACTGGAATATAGTGTTCCCACTCTTTTAAAAATTCAAAGAAAAATTCTTTATGTGGTCTATCTACTAATAATAAAGGTCTATGAGACCAAAGTAAATGTTTAAGACGTCCTGAATATCCATTTCCTTCAATATCAATTAAGATAGCATATTTTTTAACTAATTCTGGTGTAGATATAAAAAAACTACTATTAAATTGTATATTATTAGATTGTATCCAATACATGTCTATAATATCAAATAAATTTTTGTTATTATTGCCTATTTCTAGTAATTTTTTTCTCATATGATTGGTATTTGTGTTTCCAATCCAACCTACTTTATTTATTTCAAAATTATTTAAACCAGCTGTGTCGATCTCTTGAGTGAATGTTTCATAATCAAATATACCTACTTGTGGCCACCCATGGAAGTTAAAATCAGGGACTAAATTATTATAATTATCTTTTTTGCTATAAGTATAATCATTATTATTATTTTCATAATCTTGAGTATTAATAATAATTTCATTGAAATCATTCCAATTATATTTGTTGTTTGCTTGTTGAATACACCACATTGTAGATACGTTGCGTGTTTGATATCCTCCTAAGTCTTTAAAAATTAATTTTTGATTTTTTTTTTGATACAGAAAATGCCATAAATTAAATATAATTATAATTCCTTATATAATTATATTTAAAATATTATTATAATTTTTTAATGGCAACACCAATACCTAAAAATGTTTGATGTGTATTATTCCATACATCATTATATTGTTCAGTAAATTCGAAAAATCATAAATATCTTTTTCATTAGTTTTTAATTCAATCCAAAATTGGACTACGCCAGGACAAATATCATTAACTATATCATGAAATACAAATATTTTGCCATTATTTTTACTGATTTCGTAATCATTTTTAACTCCATTATAACTATGATCTCCATATATAAAAATTAAATCAAAATAATTAGTATTCATATAAGTTTTGAATATTGGATTTTGACTATTTATTTTTATAAATTGTGTTTCTGTATTGGCCATACAATATTCTTGAATTGGCGAATCAATAATATCTATAGCAACACTTTTAGTAATATTATTAAATAATTTTAAATATTCATTTGTTAATACAAATGTTCCTCCCCAACGATAACCAATTTCGATATAAGACTGGATTTTTTACTTACTTAATAAACAAAGATATTTTGAAAATTGATTAGGATATTGCCAAATCAATAATCCACCTCCATTATCTACAACTACTTTTGGTTGTTCTCTTAATATTTCAGTGTTGAAACCTAATTTTATAATTAAATTTTATAAATATGTATTATTTTGTAATTCGTCTATTTTACTATCTCTAATTAATTTGATTCTTGTTAAATCCATATCTTAATTAGATAATTTAATATTTAAATAATTAATATATTAATAATTATTATAATTTATGATATTTTCCATCAATACTATAATAACCATGATCAACATTTTTAGGCATGTGTGTGACAATAGATTGTTTTAAATCACGAGTATCTAGATGCACACCAATATTCATTTTATCCATAGTGGCATTAGTAATATTGCGTATATTGCGTGTGCATGTATCTTTTTTATGAACACATTCTAAGACTTCTTTTTCAATTTTATTATAACAATTCATATATAATAGATTGATAATTTATTTTTTAATTATATAATATTTAGTTGAATAAATGAATTTATAATTTATTATTTGTATTATTAGAAATCACTTTTACTAATTCATGAACACCTAATATATCTGCATCTTGTTTATCATCATCTGAATCTAAAAATTTATCAATATTATTGACATTATTATTAATATTAATAGTAGGGATATCGGCATATGATTTATTGATGAGATTATTATAGTGATTACAAAATAGAGGTTTTAAAACAAGATTATTTAACATATTATTTTTGTATGAATATTTTTCTTTTAATAATTTATTAAGTTCTTCATATTTAGGTTCATTCCAAACTAATAATTTTTCTATATCTTTATTAATAGGTGGATTTATAAAATAGTCTTTTGCAAATGGATATCTTTCACGGAATTCATTTGGAATAGTTATTGTTTTTTTATTAATGATTATTTTATTATCTGCTAGCATAGCATTTATACTACCATACGATTTTATTAATATATATGCTCTTTCTCTTCCTACTCCTGGAATTGTTGGACAGTAATCACAACCAAATAATATACATAAATCTACAAATTGTTCATATGTTAATTGTAAATCTTTTAATATAACTTCTAATTCTATTTTCAATATCTTCTTCTTTGTCATATTTCTTAATAATACTTTTGTTCCAAATGTTAATAAATCCATATCTTCTGATGCAACTGCATCTACATATTTTTTTTTATTTAAAAAAGCGCATTGTGGATCAGCTTCTTCATAACTATTGATGGTGGGGATTCCCATAAGTGTGAGTACTTCTTTGCATTCATTCATTTCAGCGGCAGTAATTTTGGTAGATTGTTTTAAGTATTTAACTTTATCATCATGTGATAAATCGATAGATTCTAACAAATTAGAAGCATCATTACGAGTTTTGGAGCGTTTATCTATAGTTTCGAATTTGATAGTAGGTGGTTTATTATCAAAAACAAAAATAGGACATATTTTTTTGTTAATGAATGATTTTGTTTTCATAATAGAAGCATGTATATGAGATATAGATTTACCGGATTCATTTACGATATCTTTTATAGTAGAGCGTATAGCAATTACAAATTGATATATTAAAATACTTGTATCAAAAGCAATTTTTGAACCATTTAAAGCATCAATATCAATTTCTTGTAAAGAATCAGGTGCATATTTTTTTAGAAATTTTGTTAAGCCATTAATACCCATATTTATAATTTGAGGTTATATAATAATATATATATACCATAATAATTAAATAAATTTTCAATTTTTATATTAATACAATTATATAAATTTCTTATTATATTAATATAATGAATAATCCACTTACATTAGCTGGTCTAGCTTTATTAGCAGCATTTGCTTTTAAACAACATTCAAACACTAAAACTAACAATGTAGAATTATTGACTACTGATTTTCCACTAAATCAAGTAAATGAAACAGATTCAACATCATTTGATATAGTACCAATTGAACAAACAAAAACAGAAACAGATTCAACATCATTTAATATAGTACCAATTGAACAAACAAAAACAGAACAAATACCTAATGAAATAAAATCATTAGAAAGTCAACAAGGAGGAGGGCGTAATACATTTTTACATGTATTTTAAATGTGTTAATTTATTCAATATAGGTGGTCCATTTATTATTTTCGATTTTAAAATTGAATGATTTTAATAGATCATTATATTCATTCAATTTATCGGCGGGATTAGTAATAATAATTTTATATTTTGCAAATGATTTATTTTGTATATCATCAAAAGTACCATTACCAATATTTGTAATAGTGTAAGATAATACAAAAGAAATATGTGTTTGGATTGTATTAATGATATAAGTAGATCGGTCTTCTAAATTATAAGGGAATGGATATATTGGATGATTTTTAGGAATAATCATATAAGTGATATTGGTATTATTTTTGCGGGTACCATATTTTTCGAGGAAAAGTAATCTATTCTTAATAAGATCACATATGCCAATTCTAGTATTATTTTTATAATTATTTAAATTTTTAATACCTATTTTATCAGCAATTTTAAGTAATAAATCTTTATCTTTACTTGTATTACATACTGCGCCTTTTAAACTAGGAATACCTGTTCCACGCTTTTTATCTAAAATTTTTCCTCGTTTCTGTCTTATTTTAAATACATCTGTTGTTTGTTCATCAATATTTAGTTGTTTAACATTAGCTTTATCTATTATACCTACATAATCATTTTCATCTCTTTTATCATAATAATCTATATTTGTAAAATCATAATTTTCATAATTATTTGTAATTTTATCATCTTTATTATATGTTATTTTACTATCATCATTGAATTTATCTATATTTTTCAAGTAATTATACAAAGTAAAGTCATTATACATTTGTGCTTGATATTTTGTTCTATACCACATAGGTACATCTTCATTTTGATCAAATGGTTGAAATATATAATATATATTTCTATGAATAATATAACCAGGTATATTATATTTATCGTATATTTGATCATGGAAATTGTTAAAATCATTTATATCTATAGGTATTAGTTCATGTAATGCTTGATATAAAAAATAATCGTCAAATAAATCTTTTTTTTCTCCTTTATATAGTTTTTTAACATGTGTTAATAATTCATCCAATGTATATACATGTTTAAATTTATATAAATCTTTTATTATATTTTTTATTATAGTTATTTCATTGCGTTTTAAATTATGTGTAAAAGTACTATAATCTAATTCATTTTTTGGTATTGTTTTATATGTATTATTTTCTGCATCATAGAAATGTTTATTTAATTTTTCATCATGACATTTATATTCACATTTTTGGAAATCACATATAGCAGGACATATAGTGTGGTTTTTTTTTTGATCTTCAGGAAGATTTAAATATTCATATGGTGTTATACAATTTTTATATTGTTCTATTTCTTCTAAAAATACATTACCATTATAATTAATAGGACAATCTATTGCAACTTGTTTCATAATACGTTCTATTTCCTTTACTAATATATATTTTTTTTCAGCTTTATAATACAATTCTTCTTCACTAGATAATCCATTTTTTACTGATACTACATATTTATATATATATACTTTAGGATCTGGATTTTTTTCATCTGTAATATTATAATGCACACATTGTCTTATTGCTCTTCCAATTACTTGTTGAACTCTTCCAAAATTATAATATACATCTAATATATGGACTTCTTTAACATTTTTTAATGTAATACCTTCATTAATAACACGAGAACCCAATATAAATTTTATAAATTTTCCATTTTTATTTGAAATATGATTGAATTTAGATTTTAAAATATGTATTTTAATTTCAGGTGTATCATCCTGATTATCATCACCAGAACCAGTAAATAACATGAATGTAGCAGGATGAAAGTCTAATATATTATGATTAGACTGTTTATATTTGGCATATGTTAAACCAGTTATAGAATCAAGTGTATTATCTTGTATATCATATGATTGATTATCAGATTCTATATATTCAAGATAACCATTTATTAGAAGTATTTCTTTGAATAATTCAACACCAACTTTAACTAAGTTGGTATATATAAAAGCACTGCCTGATCCTTTTTTACCATCTACTAATTCATTTAAATTAGTTAAACAAGTATGAAATTTAATAGAAAATAGATGTAAATTATCAATATGTAATATATTTCCACTTAATATTTTTTTAGTATTATGTGTATATATAATATTTTGAATATTATTTTCATTGTATTTTGATTGTAATAAATCAGTATTTATTTTTTGTAATAATATTTGTTTATTCACTGATAACTGATTTCTTACTATATTTATACCCTCTTCTCCTATATATCCTATTAATTCTTTCTTATCTTCTGATAATCCTGGAAATACAAAATTCGCCGCTGATTGTGATCTTCTATCTAAAGTATCATCTTTTAATTCTATAACTTTATCATATATTGCTTGTTGAAATTTATTCATATTACATCGTATTACTTTTGTAAATAATAATCCAGGTGGTATTTCACCGATTTCTACTCCTTCTGCAAATGTTAGAGGATGTGCCCCTCTATAATGTGATACATATCCATTCAACATTTTTGCTAAATATTCTCTTCCTCCTTCTTTAAATACCATTGATGAACCATATCCTATAAATACTTTATCTCTTTCTATTGGATCATCTAAAGGTCGTAATAAATTAATTAATTGTATAATATCATCAGCTAAATTTTTCATAGGAGTGCCGGTGAGTAGAAGTATTTTGATATGTGGAGAATTTTTTTTTAGTTTATATATAGAGTCATAATATTCATTGCCTGTTAAATTATGTGCTTCATCAAATATTACTAATGTATTTGCATTTTCAATATGATCAGCCGCTAAATCACGTTCATATTCTCCAGCATTATCTAATAAATATTTTTTTTTAGTAGAACCTTCGTCTTTTTTAATAATTTTTTGTCCTAATGTTTTTTTTTGTAGACTTCTATAAGACATAATTTTAATATTTTGATTTAATAATATTTTGGCTTGTTTAATAGCTTTTTCTTTTTCCCCTATATCAATATATCCACTATTATTTGCCATGTCTTTTAAATATTTATCACTAGCACATTTTTCTATTATCTCTGATTTCCATTGTTCTTTCATAAATACACTAGACACTATTATATATATTTTCTTATAATTCGCAAATAAATACTCATGTTTATCTATTATTGCAGATGCAGCACACGTTTTACCAGTCCCAACTCCATGAAATAATAATAATCCTTTATATGGTGTGTCCATATTAAAAAAATTACTAATTAATGCTTGATGTGTATATAATTGTGTTTTTTCATTACCACATGCTTGATCTCTATATTTCTTTTTATCTGCATATGTTGTCATTTTCTTTTTTATTGGTATTCTATTTGTATAAAATTCCCGTTTGTTATAAATTTTATGTTGAAAATCAGTGTCCTTTGGATCAGGAAAAGAATAAGTACTATTTATAATATCAACTAAATTATTTTGCATAGTAGGTTATAATATATATATATAGTATATTATAATAAAAACTATAATATTAATTATATAGAGATTATATATACATTTATATAATATGAATAATACTAATACTAATACAAATAATACTAATACTAATACTAATACAAATACAAATACAAATACAAATACAAATACAAATACTAATACTAATACGAATACTAATGATGCAACATTAACAATATCATCTACAGAAATCTATAATATAACAAATACAAATATTAATAATAAAAAAATATATAATCATGTTGAAAAAAAAGTATTGGGTTCTAGAATTAGTCAAATTAAATCAATACGATTTCATAAAAAATTATTATTAATAATTAATTCAAATAATGAAACAAATGCATATACTACAGATAATAATGGAACTATACTTAATATTAATTCTTTAAACAATGACACATTAATGAAAATAGAAATGTTATTAGATAAATATAATGAAAAATATATACAAATTACTGATATTTTAATTAAATCAATAAATCCAAATTAAACTGTAATTAATATAAAGAATTCATTAATATATAGTTTATATATAAAATATATATTAATGAATACTACAACAACAAACACAAAATTAACATCTAAACAAATATTAGACTTAACATGGAAATTGCTCGCAAATAAAACAGATTCATATAATTTAATAAAAGAAACTATGAAAGCAAATTATGACAATCAAGAATATTGGGAATATTGTATAAATGATGTAAAACTATCATGTGAATTTATATTAGATAATTTGTATGACATAAATTTTAAATATTTATTTAAATATCAAGTATTACCAAGTGAAATTACGTCAAACCCGGCATTTATAAATATTATTATAAAAAATAATTTAATAAATGATTTAGTAGATACACAAATTTTAAATACAAATGTATTGATTTTTTTGATTAAACAAGGAGTGAATGATGATTTTTGGATGATAATATCAAAAAAACAGAATTTAACAATGGATTTTATGAATATATATGCAGATAAATTAGTTTGGGAATATATAACAGAAAAACAGATATATGATATAGAATTTTTGACAACACATGTAGATAAAATAGTATGGCAATTATTGCCATTAAATATACCAGTTAATAAATCAATCACCAACACTACTATAAATAATTATATACAATTCCCTATTTGGGAATATATAGGTTTATTACAACATATATCTGATCAAACATTGATACAATATATAGAATATATTAATGAAAAATCAGCAGTAATTATAATAAAAAATAGAGATGTATCAGATGAATTATTGGATAAATTAATAAATAAATTTGATACAAGTGTAAATTTATGGAATAGTATATCTCAGTTGAGTAATTTAAATAATGAATTTTTAGAAAAATATAAAACAAAAATTAATTGGGATTTGTTATCTGAAAATTATGATTTTAATGAAAATGAATTGCATTTATATAATAAATATATTAATTATGAAAAGCTTAATATGAATGTATTTATTACTGATGAATGGATAAAAGTTGCAGAACAATATGGATATAAAATATCAATATTAGTTGATGAGTAATTTATTGTTAAATCAAATATAAAAAAATTGAACTATTTTATATTTGATTTAAATATTATTCTATTAATAATATAATGAACGCATTTGTTAATTTGACATTACATGATGTAGTAAGATTAGAAGCATATACATTAACACCTGATTTTTATTTTTATGTAAAAAAAGCATTAATAGATAAAGTAAAAAATAAATGCACTAATAGTGGTTATATATGTGATATTTATGATTTAAAAATAGATGTTGCAAAAAAACAAGCTGAAACATTAGATGATTCTGTTATTGTAGAAGTAACATATAATGCAAAAGTATGCAATCCTCAACCTGGTATGTATATAGTAGGCAAAGTTACAGTAATAAAAGATATTATAATGGCAGTTAATGGACCTATTCGTATTGTTATAAGAATGCAAGATTATAATAATAAAATATTTAAATTATTACAATCAAATAATTTACATCATATACATACTAATGTAGATCTGCAAATTGGCGATTATATCAAAATTTTAATTAAAAGTACTAAAAATATATATGGTAATAAAACATATGGAATAATAGGATATATAGATGATATTTTAGATGAACAAGCATCAAATGAATTTATGTATAAAGAATTATTTATAGATAATCAAATAAATGTAGATAATGAAATAATAGATATGAATGAAGATTATACATATGAAAATATAGAGTCAAATATAACAACTATAAATAAAATAGAAGAAAACTATATTCAAGATATATAATATTTTTTATTTGTTTTTTAATTTAAAACTAATAATATATTTTTATTAAGTAATATAACATGACATCTTTAACATCTATTATTGAAAATGAATTTACAAATTATTCAAAAGATGATGAACAACAAGATTTAAATATTAAAATTTATAAAAAACATAATAATTATTGTATAAATTGTTGTAAATACCAAGAAAATCTTTGCAAATATAAATATAATATTAATCGTTGTATAAATGCTATTACATCCATAGGTATTATAAATTTAAATATAGCTGATGTACAATTATCAGAAGCATTTAAGAATAAATATGCGATATCGAATGTAAAAGAAAAACACAAACATAAAAATAATAATTATAAAATAAAATCAATAGTGATAAATCAATTTAATACAAAAAATGACGGTGCTAATTATAATATGGCAATATATAATGATATTGTTACAAAAAAAATTAAAGTATTATTAATATGTCGTAAAAATAGTGTCGGTTATATTGATTTAATTAGAGGTAAATATAATGAACTCAATAGCGAAAATTTAATTTATTTATTAAATCAAATGACACCTAATGAATTAAATAATATTAAAAATATGGATTACAATGAATTATGGCATGATTTATGGAATGGTAAATATGATTATATTGTTGATGATATAAATAATAGTAAAATTGAAAATAAAAATAAAAATAATAACTATATTGATTTAACATATAATATATATGATAAAAATATAATATGTGTAAATAATAATAATGATGCAAAAATGTATAAAGAATATTTAATGGGATTATATAAATACACATATATAATCACAAATAATAAAATAGCAGATATTGTTGATACAATAAAATGCATATATAATGAGCCAGAATGGGGTTTCCCAAAAGGAAAACGTAACCAATATGAAACTAATTTGGAATGTGCATTACGAGAATTTACTGAAGAAACTACTATAAATACAAAAGAATTAACCATATTAGATCGATTAGTTCCTATTACAGAAACATTTATTGGTACAAATAATATAAATTATAAACACACATATTATATTGGTATTGGATCACAAATACAACCAAATATTAATGATTATAAACAATCTATAGAAATAGGAAATATAGGATGGTTTTCTATAGAACAAGCAAAAAAATTAATAAGATCATACCATACAGATAGATTAGAAATATTAAATATGATAGAGAAATTTATATCACATAATATAAGATATTATATGACATATAATAAATAATCATTTATTTATTTGTTTATTTATATATTTTTCAATATTGATTATATTTTCTTCAGTATAATTATTATTAAAATAATCATTTATATCTATTTTTTCCATAGCTAATATACCATCACGTATATCTGTTATACTTTTACTGTAATTTCTTATCATATTTTTAAATGAAAAAT
>Ga0169931_10004535_pt1 | contig 21579 bp, 18 predicted proteins | sample Kivu_15m_20L_FD_129675 | JGI IMG/M metagenome (GOLD analysis project Ga0169931, IMG submission 129675) | Freshwater microbial communities from Lake Kivu, Western Province, Rwanda to study Microbial Dark Matter (Phase II) - Kivu_15m_20L... | ecosystem: Environmental > Aquatic > Freshwater > Lake... | reverse complement strand
CTGTCCGATGTGGACCCTGGCTCGTCCGTTATCTCAACCGTCTCAGGGTCAAAGAATCCAAGCGCACGGATACGGTTCTTAGCATTGTCCAGAGCGACGGGATTGTACTGATCGCCCTCAGCAAGACGGATCTCGCGGCGAATGACGCGGTCGAGGGTCTGCGTATTGCCCTCAATATCAATCCGTTCAACGTAAACTCGCGCACCCTCATCAACCTGGAACGTGATCCCGATTGTACGATTGTCAGCGTCTCGCTGTTCACGCGGCCTGATCTGAACATTTGCATATCCAGCGATGCCGGCAGCGAATGTCAGCGCGTCGATCGCATCCTGAATGCTCTTCGACTTGAACTGTTCGCCTTCCTGCATTGGAAGGAACAGCGCCAGCCGTTCTCCCGAGAGCTTTTCGAGCTGCGTTTCTACGGAGAGCTTTCCAAACGTGTAGGGCTGCCCTTCGTCCACTGTGAAGGTCAGATAAAAGTCGCGCCGGTCGGGCGTGAGTTCGGCGACAGATGATATGACACGGAAATCGGCATACCCGGCGTTCGTGTAGAATTCCGTCAGCTGCGAGCGGTCATACTCAACCTGTCCCGGATTGTAGTTGTCCGCCTGCTCAAAGAAACGCCACCAGCGGGATTCCCGGGTCGTGATGGCGTCGCGCAGCCTGTCGTCCGAGAAGGCCTCATTGCCGATGAAGTTGATCGAGCGAATGCCCGTAGTCGGACCCTCGTCGATAGAGAATATCAGATCAGCTCGGTTCTGGGGCAGCACCTTGTACTGCGGGGTGACTGTAGCCGCAAAACGGCCGGCGCGGCGATAGACTTCCAGAATACGCTGAACATCCTGCTCGACACGCGAGAGCGTAAATGTCTGACGCGGTTCAGCCTCGGTCTCCTCTACGAGGCGCTCTGTGGTGATGGCGCTGTTGCCCTCGAAAATGATCCTGTTGATGATCGGGTTTTCAAGCACGCGTACGACGAGATCTGCGCCGCGTGTCTCCATCTGAATGTCAGCAAACAGTCCGGTTTCGCCCAGCGCGCGAACAGACAGGCCGATGCGCTCCTCGTCGAACAGATCTCCCGGACGTACCAGAAGATAGGACAGGACGGTGCGCGCCTCGATGCGCTGGTTACCTTCCACCAGGATGCGTCCGATGATCCTCGGCTGCTGGGGCTGCTGGCCCCAGGCCTTGCCCTGGGGGGCTATCTCCTGGGCGGCGATTATCGCGCCGGCGGACGCCGTCAGCGCCAGGGCGCTCGCGAACCAAGACCGCATCACCGAACCCTCACACACTCGACGCCGCACCCGGCGGCATTGCCTCTTAGTCTTAAGACAACATGCTGCTGAAAAGCTCAAGCGCCGGGCTTTTCTGAGGCAGGTCTAAAGAGACAGGCCAAACAACTTGACCAGATCCTGGCCGGTTATAACCAGCGCGAAACTGACCAGGCAGGCAAGGCCGATCGTCAGCCCCAGCCTTTGTACTTTCTCGGGAATTTCACGCCCAGTGACCCCTTCGGCCACGCACATCAGGGCCGCTCCGCCGTCCAGGACGGGAATGGGAAGAAGGTTGAAAAAGCCGACCCCGATCGACAGAAGGGCGGCCAGCTGCACCCAGCTGATCAAAAGATCAGCCATTTTCTGCATAAAACTTACATCTTCCCGGCGAAGATGGAGGTCTGTCACCTTGTCGGCCAGGTTGAAAATACCCACCGGGCCACTCAGCTTATCAATGCCGTCCATACCGGTGACAAGGCGCCGCAGAACGCTCACGGTCGCCCCGACGGCGTCTCCTGTCGCCTGGACGCCATACCCGACAGCCTCGACAGGGTTAAACTGCCTGACCGAGACCTCACGCTGACCAAGCTCCAGACCGACACGCCCGATTTTCTCTGAGACGGCCAGACCGTCATTCCTGACAAGTGTCTCCTCCGGCGTTGCGATCAGGGACATCATCGCGCCGTCGCGCTCAATGCGATATGTTACCGGTTCTCCTGCGCTCAGCATCGTGGCCTGAGTGACGTCGAAGCTTGTCACAACCTTGCGCCCGCCCGCCTCCAGGACCAGGTCTCCGGCCCTGAAGCCCGCTCGCGACGCAGGGCTGTTTTCTACCACGGAGATAACCGAAACCTCCTTGGCCTGGGGAACGCCAAGGGTCATGGCGATGCCAGCAAAGACCAGTATGGCGAAAAGGAAGTTGGCCGCGGGCCCGCCGAGAGATACAGCCAGCCTCTGCCATGGACTAAGGGCGGTGTAGGGCCGGCCAACCGGGAATGCCGGTTTTGCCCGACCCACCCGCCCGGCCCCAGCGTCAACGCCTGACGGGGAAGCCTCGCGGGTGTCCGTGGGGGCCTGCAATTCCCCGACGAACTTTACGAACCCACCGATTGGAAGCCAGTTCAGCCGCCAGCGCGTGCCCCGGTTATCCGTTCTTTCGGCCACCGAGCGGCCGAAGCCTATTGCAAAACTCTCAACCGCGGCGCCGAACAGACGGCCGACCCAATAGTGACCGAGCTCATGTACAGTTATCACGATTGAAATCAGGATCAGGCCGGAGAGGGGCCAGAGAAGGACCGCGATCAGTTCGTTCATGAGGTTACGGCCCTTAAAACAAATACTTAGACACGCACTACGCTGCTAAACGCAGCATTTCTAACGTCCGGCGTCGGGCCCACTGGTCAATTTCATAGACATCCTCGAACGTCGCCGGCGCTGAGACCGCCCCAGAAGTGTTCAGGAATTCGTCCAGTACGTCACCGGTTACCTTTGCTATACTCAAAAACCCAGTCTGACGCTGCAAAAAGGACGCCACCGCGGCCTCGTTGGCTCCATTGAGAGCAACAGGGGCGCCGGACCCCGCCTTCACCGCCTGCCGCGACAGGGACAGGGCCGGAAAACGGTCGGTGTCAGGAGCCATGAAATCCAACCGTCCGATCTTGACAAGATCAAGGCGCTCGACGCCCGGAACGGGCATTCGGCCAGGCCAGGCCAGAGCGTAAGAGATCGGCGTGCGCATGTCTGGAAGCCCCAGCTGCGCCAGCACAGAGCCATCGTCATAAGCGACAAGGCTGTGGATAATGGACTGGGGATGTATGAGGATGTCGATCCTGTCTGCAGAGATATCAAACAGGTAGACCGCCTCAATAAGCTCCAGGCCTTTGTTCATCATGCTGGCGCTGTCGACGGAGATCTTTGCCCCCATGACCCAGTTGGGATGGCTGCAGGCCTGCTCCGGGGTCGCTGCGGCCATGCTTGCGGCAGAGGCGTCGCGAAACGGACCTCCAGACGCCGTAAGGATCAGCTTTTCCACACGCGCCGGCCTGTCGAGAACCTGAAATATGGCGTTGTGCTCCGAATCGATCGGCAGAAACTGCGCCCCAGTCCTTGCCGCTTCGGCCCGCAGGAGAGGCCCTGCGCAGACCATGCTTTCCTTGTTGGCCAGGGCGATCCTCGCCCCCTGCCGGACCGCCGCCCGGGTCGGGGCCAGTCCGGCGATCCCAACAATTCCTGCAACAACCACGTCAGCGGGATGGCCGGCGCAGTCCTCAACCGCCCTCGGGCCCGCAGCCGCTTCCACTCCCGTTCCGGCGAGTAACGTTTTGAGTTCGCCATATCGGCTATCGTCAGCAATTGCTGCGATCCGCGCGCGCGACCGTATGGCCGCCCTGGCGAGCATCTCAACATTCCCGTTCGCCGTCAGAGCGACAACCTCGAACGTCGGCGCATCAACATCCTGGCCATCGATAACTGACAGCGCCGAGGTCCCGATCGAGCCTGTTGCCCCCAGAATCGAAACACGGGTCGGAGCGCTCATTGGACACCCAGCGACCGAAGGCCCGGCGTGAGCTGGGGTGCAAACCGGGTAAGGACTGCCGCCGCCACTGCCGCAGCCATCAGGCCATCCAGGCGGTCGAGGATACCGCCGTGACCGGGAAGGAACCCCGATGTGTCCTTTACGCCATAAAGCCGCTCGAAGCGGGACTCGAGAAGATCGCCGCTCTGGGCGATGACTGAGATACAGACGCCAAACGCCATCCAGTGAAGGAAATCGCCTCCCCCGCTTCTTGCGACCGCTGCGCCGGCGAGCCCAGCACAGACAAGGGCTCCGATCGCTCCTGTCCATGTCTTGTTTGGGCTGTCCTTCGGGCTGAGGAGAGGGCCACCGAAGCCCCGCCCGGCGAAGTAGGCGCCAACATCCGTCGTCCACACAAGAGCGAGGATCGCAAGCAGAAACAGCTGACCACCCGGCGCCGCCTCCCGGATCCAGATGAAGCATCCGAATGGCAGGGCGGTATAGATCGCCCCAAACGCCATAGAGCTGACGGACGCCTTACCGAGAAAGGCGACGGAAGATGCCATTGCGCAGCCGCCGAGCGCTACCGCCGCAACCATCTCAAGCCCCTGGGGGGCCGCCAGCGTAGCCCCGAGCGAGGCTAGGCCGAGGATGACGACAAGCAGAGCATTGATCACAGCGCTTTTTGCCTGCGATGCCATCCGCGTCCACTCGAATGCTGTCAGCATCCCACAGGCTGCGGTCGCAATGGTCAGGGCGACGCCGCCGGAATAAACGACCCACAGCCCCAAAGGCGCGAGAACGGCCGCCGAGGCGACACGGAGAATAATCTCTCTCCGCGCACGCCTGCGACGCGTGGCCTCAGGCGCTGAGCCCGCCAAATCGTCTGTCACGGCGTCGGAACGCATCTATCGCCTTTTCGAGGCTTTCACGGTTAAAGTCGGGCCACCAGAGGTCCATGAACATAAGCTCAGCGTATGCTCCGCTCCATAGCAGGAAATTGCTGAGACGAAGTTCCCCGCTGGTGCGAATAAGCAGATCGGGATCAGGAGATCCGGCAGTCCACATCAGCCCGGACATCAGTCCCTCAGTTATGTCGGCGGACGTCATCTCCCCGCGTTCAATCCGCCGAGCGATCTCCTGGGCTGCGGCGGTGATTTCCGCGCGTCCGCCGTAATTAAAGGCGATGTTGAGGGTCAGACGGGTATTCTCGCGTGTTGTCTCAACCGCCTCGTCAATGAGTGCGAGGATGTCCTCACCCAGACCCTGCCGCGAACCAATGATGCGGATACGAACACCGTCGCGATGGAGCCTGGCGAGATCCCGCCGGACGAAGAGCCGAAGCAGATCAAACAGAGCGTCTATCTCGGACTTTGGGCGGCTCCAGTTCTCGGTAGAAAAGGAAAACACAGTCAGATGTGACAGACCCAGTTCGTAGCTGGCCTCCACAACACGGCGCAGAGCCTCAACGCCCTCCGTGTGACCCAGAGCACGCGGCAGACCCCGGGCCTGGGCCCAACGTCCATTACCATCCATGATAATAGCGACGTGACACGGAGGCGCCCGCAGAGAGCCACTGTCGGCAGAAGCGGTCCCGCCCGCAGGAGCGGGCTCTGGCAGCGCTCGTGATGAGGCCCTCGTTTTGCTCACACCTGCATGATCTCTTCGGATTTGTGCTTAAGGGCGTCATCGATCATCGAGATGTGCTTGTCGGTCGCTTTCTGGACATCTCCGGAGCGCCCCTTGACCTGATCTTCGCTGAGGTCACCGGACTTTTCCATGCGCTTGAGCTGGTCCATACCGTCACGGCGTACATTTCGCACAGCGATACGGGCGCTCTCAGCAAACTGTCCTGCAAGCTTCTGAAGTTCCCGTCGCCGCTCCTCGCTGAGTGGCGGGATGGGGATCCGCAGAGTCTGCCCGTCTGTGATCGGATTTAGTCCGAGAGGAGCTTCGCGGATCGCCCGGTCCGTCGCGCCGACCAGGCTCTTGTCCCAGACGCTTACGCTCAGCATGCGCGCGTCCGAGGCTGACACGGACGCGACCTGGTTCAGCGGAGTCGGCGAGCCATAGGCCATAACCGTGATTGTATCCAGCAGATGGATAGAGGCGCGGCCCGTGCGCAGCCCGGAAAACTCCGTTTTCAGGGATGCGATGGCGCCTTCCATACGCTTCTCAAGCGCCCTCAGGTCAAAGACTTCCGGCATGCGTCCCTCAACTCCTATGTCTTCTTTTGCGCCCCGATAGTGGTCGATACGCCTTGCCCCATCAGAACCTTCGCTAGGCCGCCCTTGTCCCGGATACGGAAGACAACGATGGGAATCCTGTTTTCCTTCAGAAGGCTTATGGCTGTTGCGTCCATCACTTTGAGCTCTTTGGACAGAACCTCCATATAATCGAGGGTGTCAAATCGCGTCGCTTCCCGATCGATTTTGGGATCGGCTGTGTAGACCCCATCAACCTGCGTACCTTTGAGCATGGCGTCGCAGTTCATCTCCGCCGCGCGGAGGGCTGCCCCTGTGTCCGTTGTAAAAAACGGATTGCCGGTTCCAGCGGCGAATATCACAACGCGGCCTTTTTCCATGTGCCGGATAGCCCGGCGCCGGATGAAGGGTTCACAGATCGCCATCATGGAAAGACCAGACTGAACACGGGTCGGGACGCCCGTATTTTCGAGGGCGTTCTGCATGACAAGGGCGTTCATAACGGTCGCAAGCATGCCCATATGGTCGGCCTGGGCGCGTTCCATTCCTGCGTCCACGCCCCATTTTCCTCGCCAGATGTTGCCCCCGCCAATCACCAGACAGATCTGCACGCCAAGGGCGATGGCGGATTTAATCTCCTCAGCGTACCGAGCGACGGCCGGCACATCTATGCCGTAGCCCTGCTCGCCCATCAGAGCTTCGCCCGAAATCTTCAGGAGCACCCTGCGGTAGGGAAGACTGACCTCGCCCGCCATCTCGCGCGCCCTCTGTCGCTGGTTGACCCTTATAGGGGCGGCCCGGCGGTAAACCGCCAGGCCGCCTGAAGACTATCCGTATTTCCGCGCGATGCGCAAAGACATTAGGACTTCGACTGAGAGAAGGCTGCAACTTCAGCGGCAAAGTCGCTGGCTGCTTTTTCGATGCCTTCCCCGACCTCAAACTTCAGGAAGCCCTTCAGCCGGACATCAGCCCCCATATTCTTGCCTGCATTTTCAATGAACTTGCCTACAGTGACGTCCGGATCCATCACAAAGGCCTGCTCCACCAGGACCGACTCCTGATAGAATTTACGAATGCGTCCCTCCACCATCTTTTCGATGACATTGGCGGGCTTCCCTGATTCGGCCGCCTGAGCCGTCAGGATCTGACGTTCCTTCTCCACCACAGCCGGATCAAGATCGGCCGTCGTGGCCGCGAGCGGCTTCATGGATGCTACATGCATGGCTACCTTACGACCCAGGTCGGTGAGGCGGGCCGGGTCGCCGGACGATTCCAGCGCCACCAGAACCCCGATCTTGCCGAGCCCATCTCCGGCCTGGTTATGAATGTAGGATGCGACGACGCCGTCGGAAACAGCCAGAGTTGCGGTCCGGCGCAGCGTCATGTTTTCGCCAATGGTCGCAACCAGGCCCTGAAGCATCTCGCTGACAGTTCCACCCGTCGACGAGGTCGCATGCGCCACCTTTACGGGATCGCCGCCGTTCGCGAGCGCAAGTGCTGCAATCTCGCGCACGGCTTTCTGGAAGCTCTCATTGCGCGCAACAAAGTCCGTTTCTGAATTTACCTCAACAAGCGAGGCGGACTTGCCCGCCGATGCAACGCCAATCAGGCCCTCTGCAGCGATGCGGTCCGCCTTCTTGGCGGCTTTCAGAATGCCTTTCTCACGCAGCCAGTCCGCTGCGGCCTCGATATCGCCGGCCGTCTCAACGAGCGCGCGTTTGGCGTCCATCATGCCGGCGCCGGTTTTGTCGCGTAACTGCTTGACGAGCGCAGCACTGATATCTGCCATTGTCATCTCCTCGAACTAGAGTTTCGGCCCCGCCCGGCTGCAGCAGGACCACTGCGCGCCCGCCGGGGCCGTCTGGAAACGCTTCAACGCCCTACATTACTTTCTGAGCCAACAGGCCTTCCGTCAGAGACGGAACAGGGAAACTCAGGCCTGAGCTTCCGCATCTGCCGTCGCGCTCAGCGCGGGCTCGCTGACAACCGCTGCAGAGCCCGGATCTACGCCGGCCGCCATAGAGGATTCAGACAGACCATCCAGGACCGCGTCAGCTATGAGATTGCAATACAGCTGAATGGCTCTGGCGGCGTCGTCATTGCCCGGAATGGGAAAGTCGACTTCCTGAGGGTCGCAGTTGGTGTCGATAATGGCGACCACAGGAATACCCAGCTTCCGCGCCTCTTTAACAGCGATCGCCTCTTTGTTCGTATCGACAACAAACATCAGGTCAGGAAGGCCGCCCATGTTACGGATGCCGCCAAGAACGCGCTGAAGCTTTGCCTGCTCCCGCTGAAGTCCAAGAAGTTCCTTTTTTGTCAGCCCGGTCGAGTCGCCCGCCTCAAGCGTCTCGTCGAGCTCGCGCAGCCGCTTGATCGAGTTCGACACCGTTGCCCAGTTTGTAAGGGTGCCTCCCAGCCAGCGGTCGTTCATGTAGTACTGAGCGCACCGTCCAGCGGCCTCGGCGACCGCTTCGGCCGCCTGACGCTTTGTGCCCACGAACAGAACGCGTCCGCCCTTGGCGGCCGTGTCCCGCACCTTGACAAGAGCCTGATGCAGAAGCGGTACTGACTGCGAGAGATCGATAATGTGAATGCCGGACCGCGCGCCGAAGATGAACGGCTTCATCTTGGGGTTCCAGCGATGGACCTGATGGCCGAAATGCGCCCCAGCCTCAAGCAATTGGCGCATAGAAAAGTCGGGCAGTGCCATGTCTACTCCTGATCCGGTTGGCCGCCGCGGACAGAACGGGCCTAAGGCCCGCACCGGAATGGGTCCGCGTGTCGGAATGGCGCGCGTATAGGCGTCTTTTCTGTCTGCAGCAAGCCCCTCCCCCTCTTCCGGGCCTCTTCATGGCCCCCGACGTCAGCCCCCCGAAGGCCTGACCTGGTTAACACCGGGAACTGACTTGAACGCCTGCATAGCGCCAAAATCGAGCGGGAAGTGACCATCGAGCTCCACCGTTACGAGACGCTCACCTTCAATGGGGATCTCGAGCCGTATGAGCCCCCTCGCCCCGTTGGCGGGACTTTTCCTAAGCGCCTCAACGATCTGGGCGATTCGCTCAAGCGGCGCCTCAGCACTCAGGCGCACATGCAGGGTATCGTGATGCCCTATAGAGGCCTGAGACAACTCCTTGACCGCGTCCATCGAGAACCGAAGCTCCTCGTCGACTTTGCGTACCCGTACCCGACAGATCACCCGGTGGCCCACTTCAAGGGTGTCTCGGGCCGTCTGCAAAAGGTCATCGTTCACAAAGAGCTCGTACTCACCCGAGGGATCAGACAGGGTGACGATCGCAAATTTACCCCCTGTTCGACCGGGTTTTTCAACCCGAGAACGCACAACACCGATCATTTCAAGCGAAGAGCGCTCCTGGCCAGCCAGTTCCTTTTCCGCCGAGAGGGTAATGCGAGACCGCATCGGACCAGAGAGGAGGTCATCAAGAGGATGCCCGCTCAGAAAGAAGCCGACGCTTGCGAGCTCGTGATCTAAACGTTCCGACTCACCCCATCCGCTGGCGTCAGGCAGGCGGACACGCGGAGACGGCTCATCACCGAAAAGACTGACCTGCCTCGAGTGACGCTGCTCCTCGGCTGCGGCCGCAATGGCGGAGAGCATGCCGGCGGCGGCAAATGCCCGTGCGCGGTTAGGTTCAATGGACTGAAACGCACCGCTCCGCGCCAGCGCCTCAAAGCACCGGCGGTTCACCAGCCGCGCATCGACGCGTTCGGCAAAGTCCTGCAGATCGCAGAACGAGCCGCCGGTTGCCCGCGCTTCCTCTACCGAGAGCATTGCTGGCTTGCCGACACCCTTGATGGCCCCAAGCGCATAGCGAACAGCCCCTTCCTCAACAGTGAAGTCCGCCCCCGAAGCGTTGATATCAGGCGGTCGCACCTCAATGCCCATGCGCCGCGCTTCCTGAAAAAAAACGGCGAGCTTGTCGGTGTTGCCCATATCAAGGCTCATAGAGGCCGCCAGAAACTCGACCGGATGATTAGCCTTCAGCCAGGCGGTCTGATACGTCAGCAACGCGTACGGAGCTGAGTGCGACTTGTTGAATCCATAGTCCGCAAACTTCGCGCAAGCTTCGAACGTCAGCTCAGCATCGCTCCGGGAAATACCCTTCGCAAGGGCGCCTTCCATAAAGCGGACACGCTGTTTGTCCATTTCAGCCCGGATCTTCTTTCCCATCGCTCGGCGAAGCATATCGGCCTCTCCGAAGGAGTATCCCGCCATGTCACGCGCGATCTGCATCACCTGTTCCTGATAAGTGATGATTCCATAGGTTGGCTCGAGGATCGGCTTGAGCCACGGAGTGAGTTCATCCGTGTAGTAGTTTGTTTCTTCGAGTCCCTTCTTACGATTGCAGTAGGTCGGTATGTTGGCCATCGGACCGGGTCGATAAAGGGCGACCAGGACAATCAGGTCCTCAAATCGGTCAGGAACCATATCGACCAGCGCACGACGCATCCCCTGACTTTCAACCTGGAACACCCCCACGACATCGCCCCGCTGAAGCATTTCATATGTCTTGGCGTCATCCAGCGGCAAGCGGGCGAGATCAACATTGACCCCTTTTGCACTGATCAGTTTAATGGCGCGATCAATAACAGTGAGCGTCTTCAGTCCGAGGAAGTCAAATTTGACCAGCCCGGCCGCTTCAGCCCACTTCATGTTGAACTGGCTGGCGGGAATATCGGATTTCGGATCGCGGTAGAGCGCAACAAGCTCAACCAGAGGCCTGTCGCCTATGACGATACCGGCAGCATGGGTCGAGGCATTGCGATACAGGCCTTCCAGCTGCTGAGCGGTATCGAAAAGTGCGGCCACCTCTTCGCCTGCTTCGATGGCTTCCTCAAGCTTTGGCTCCATTTCACGGGCCTCAGCGAGAGTTGGAGGTTTGGCCGGGTTAAACGGTACGAGCTTGGCCAGCTTATCGACCTGGCCAAATGGAAGCTGCAGCACCCGTCCGACATCACGCAGAACCGCTCTTGCCTGAAGTGTTCCGAAGGTAATGATCTGCGATACGCGATCGGCTCCATATCTCTGCCGCACATACTCGATAACTTCTCCGCGCCGCTCCTGACAGAAGTCGATGTCGAAGTCCGGCATGGAGACCCGCTCGGGGTTCAGGAAGCGCTCAAACAGGAGCCCAAAACGGATCGGATCAAGGTCTGTAATGGTCAGCACCCAGGCTACCAGCGAGCCGGCGCCTGATCCCCGGCCTGGTCCCACGGGGATATCATTAGCCTTGGCCCATTTAATGAAATCAGCGACGATCAGAAAGTATCCGGGAAAACCCATCCTTTCGATAATGCCAATCTCATATTCGAGGCGTTCCTTATAAGCTGTCAGGTCGGCCGCTGGCGTTACAACCTTTAGCCGCTCACGAAGGCCTGCTTCGGCCTGTGCTCTGAGCTCGGCGGTTTCATCACGTCCCCGGCGGGTATCAAAAGCAGGCAAAATAGGCTTACGTTTCTTTGGACGGACAGCGCAGCGTCTGGCGATCTCGACCGAAGAGCTGAGCGCCTCAGGCAGATCTGTGAAGAGCGCCGCCATTTCGTCCGGCGTCTTCAGATACTGCTGCGGGGAGACCCGCGGCCGGTCCGACTGACTGACATAGGTCGAGTTTGCAATACACAACAATGCGTCATGAACCGCATGCTGCTCGGGACGCTGGAACCTGACATCATTCGTAGCGACCAGAGGAAGGCTGCATTCATAGGCGAGATCAACGAGCAGTCCCTCTGATGCGGCCTCTTCCGGATTGCCATGACGCTGCAGCTCGACGTAGAGGCGGTCGCGAAAAGCATTCGCCAGCCGTTCGAGGCGTCTGCGGACCTCATCACTTCGGCCGGCCGCAGCGCGCTTGTTCAGCAGACCCTCGGCGCCACCTGTCAGACAGATCAGCCCCTCAGCATGCTCCAGAACTCTCTCAAACGAGACTTCGCGGCCAGGTCCATCCGGCGTGAGAAACGACATGGTGGATAGCACCATGAGGTTTCGGTAGCCGGCCTCATTCTGGGCAAGAAGGGCAATCTTTCCCCGTTCTCCGGCGACGCCGCTCTCTATGACATCAAGCGTGAGGCCGGTGATCGACTGAGCACCTACCTCGCCAAGCGCCTCAGCGAGCTCAAGAGCGCCAAACAGGTTGTCATCGGTAACGCCAAGGGCCGGTGTCATAGTCGCGGTCGCCCACTTCGCAAGATCCTTCGATCGGATCATGCTTTGCAGAAGCGATAGAGCAGTACGAACCCTGAGGTGGATAAAGCGTGGAGATTGCATCGTCATCGCGTGGGCCTCTGCAGATGCCCCGGCCTGCCCGCTAAAATTCAGGCCTGGCGTGGCACGGTCGTGAGATGGCCGTCCTGGAGCGTCAGGATACGATCCATATAACTTGTCAGTTCCACATTATGGGTCGCCACGAGCACCGCAACCCCTTCATGCCTCGCGACATCCAGCAGGTTTTGAAAAACGACACGGGATGTCGCCGGGTCCAGATTGCCAGTCGGCTCGTCTGCGATGACGACCTTGGGGCGGTTGGCAAGGGCGCGAGCAATCGCAACGCGCTGCTGCTCGCCCCCGGAAAGCTGCCCGGGCCGGTGATGGTCACGATCCTTCAGTCCCATGGACTGAAGCAACTCCTGCGCGCGCCGCCGCGCACGCTTTCTTGATACGCCATTGATCATCAGCGGCGATGCGACGTTATCAACGGCGCTGAGCTCAGGCAGCAGATGATGAAACTGATAAACGAAACCGACCTGAAGGCGTCGCAGAAGCGTTCTTTCAGTGTCGGACATTCTCAGCGCGTCCTGTCCGGCGAAATGCACGGTTCCAGCATCTGGCTTTTCCAGAAGCCCAGCGACATGAAGCAGCGTCGACTTGCCCGATCCGGAAGGACCGATCAGCCCCGCCATCTCCCCGGGAAACAGGTCCAGATCGACACCCCGCAGTACGCTGAGAAGACGGCTGCCGGACTGATAATGACGCTCAACACCGCGAAGCGAGAGCACTGGGGGTCCCCGTTCGGCCAACATCTGCGTCATTATTCGAACCTGAGCGCTTCAACCGGATTGAGCCGCGCTGCCCACATCGAGGGAATAACAGACATGAAGAGGGTGACGATGAAGGCCATACCGCTGACCCATGCAACCTCACCCCACTCAAGTTTTGCCGGCAAAGCATCCAGCTGGTAGATGTCAGCCGGAAAGAGTTCGACGTTAAAGAGCCACTCAAGAAAGTGCTGGATTGGCGCTATGTAAATGGCGCAAAGAACGCCCAGCAGCACCCCGGCTGCAACCCCCGCCATTCCCAGCACCGTGCCCGTCATCATGAAGATCCGGACCACGCCGGCGCGTGTCGCCCCTATGGTACGCAGAATGGCAATGTCGCGGGCCTTATTCTTTACCAGCATAAGTACGCCGGTGATAATGTTCAGCGCCGTTATCACGACAACAATAAAGAGTATAAGCCGCATGACGTTACGTTCGACGCCAAGAGCCGTTACGTAGGTGGAGTTCCTCTGTATCCAGCTCTGAACCCGATAGGGCATGCTGGCCTGCAGATCTTCGGCGACCACGTCGGCCGCATTGGGATCAGCCAGCCGTATACCAACAATCGGATAGCCCTCGTCATAGCCAAAAAGGTTCTTGGACGCCTCAAGCGGCAGAAAGACAACAAGTCGGTCATAGCGCTCGTTACCGACATGATAGATCGCGCTAACCGTGTAGGTAATCGAGCGGGTCGAGCGCCCTGCCGGCGTACTCGGTCCGTTCGGTTGAGTAATCTTCACCTTGTCGCCGATACCCACGCCGAGAGAATAGGCGAACGCATCACCCATTACGATGTTGGTCGACAGAGCGCCCCCCTCTCCAAAGCCTTCAAGAGTACCCTGACCTACAGGCGTCCGCGGCCACGGCGCTTCAGGATTTTCAAGCGCCCGCTGCCCGGCAGTTATGCTTCCTGCTATCAAAGCGTTCCGTTCAAGATCCTCAGGCCTTACCCCCCGGACCTGAACACCATCGCTGCGGCCATAGGCTGAGGCCAACCCGAAACCCTCATGAATCGGCTCAACGCTTTCCACGCCGGTCCGCTGACGGATGGCCTCCATCATCTTATCGACGCTCGCCTGTGGAACGCCGCGCGTATCAATAAAGACATGCGGCTCAAAGCCGACGATCTTTGAAATCAGCTCGAGCCGGAACCCATTCATGATGGACATGGTCAGAATGAGGGCCCACACCCCCAACGTTATGCCAACAACCGACACTATGGAAATAAACGCGAGACCGCCATGCTCGCGCTTGGCGCCCAGATACCGCATAGCCAGCATGCGTTCGAAAGGCCCAAAAGGCCGCTCGACCGGGCGGGGGGTGAGATCAGCGGCCATACCCTCAGCCCTTCCTGCCTCCCAGGCAACGCTTCAGCGCAGCCTCAAGGGTCATTTCTTCAACGGCGCCCGACCGTCGCTGACGCAGCTCTACCAGCCCCGCCTTCAAACCCTTAGGGCCGATAACAATCAGCTCAGGGACCCCAATAAGCTCCATGGTGGAGAACTTACTGCCGGGGCGTTCGTCCGTATCATCATAAAGAACGTCGACACCGGCATTCCGGAGCTGAGTATAGGCTGTTTCACATGCAGCAGAGACGCTCGCATCATCGCTTCTCAGACTCACCACCGCCACATCGAACGGAGCTACGGCTTGTGGCCAGATCACGCCTTTTTCATCATGGCTGGCTTCTATGATCGCGCCGACCAGACGCGAGACGCCGACGCCGTATGAACCCATCTGCACAGGGGCCTGCCTGCCGTCAGGACCTGTAACAAGCGCATTCATAGGCTGAGAGTATTTTGTTCCAAAATAGAAGATGTGCCCGACTTCGATACCCCGAGCTGAGAGCTTCTTGTCGTCAGGCAGGGCCGCGAAGGCAGCGGAGTCATGCATCTCCTCGGTGGCGGCATACAGCGAGGTCCGGGCGTCGACATGCGATTGCAGGTCGCCGAACCAGTCAACGTCCGGACCTGGCGCTCCCATTTCCACAAGATCCCTGTGGCAGAAGACCTGGCTTTCGCCGGTGTCAGCCAGAACAATGAACTCGTGACTGAGATCGCCCCCGATCGGTCCGGTATCTGCGCGCATGGGAACCGCTTTCAGCCCCATTCTGGCAAACAGGTTGAGGTAGGCCACGAACATTCGATTATAGGCGCGCCGGGCGCCTGCTTCATCTACGTCGAAGCTGTAGGCGTCTTTCATCAGGAATTCCCGACCGCGCATGACGCCAAACCGCGGCCGGCGCTCGTCACGAAATTTCCACTGCTGATGGTAGAGGTTCAGCGGAAGGTCCTTGTAGCTTTTCACATAGGCCCGGAAAATCTCGGTAATCATTTCCTCGTTTGTCGGACCATATAGCAGCTCTCGCTCGTGGCGATCCGTGATGCGAAGCATCTCGGGACCATAGGCGTCATATCGGCCCGACTCCCGCCACAGATCTGCGAGCTGAAGCGTCGGCATGAGAAGCTCTATAGCCCCCGCCCTGTTCATCTCCTCGCGTACGATTGCTTCTACCTTCCTGAGAACGCGAAATCCCAGTGGCAGCCAGGCGTAAATCCCTGCAGCCTCCTGACGTATCATGCCCGCACGAAGCATGAGGCGGTGTGAGACGATCTGAGCGTCAGCCGGCGGTTCCTTGAGAACGGGGAGGAAGAAGCGGGAAAGACGCATCAGAGGTCCTGCAAAAGCCGACGTCGCTTCAAGCTGATAACGTCCCCAGACGGCGCACGCAATGCGCCGGGCGTCACCTCATGTACGAGAGAAAATATAATCCAGCCATCCCATCTGAAGGGCAAGGGCCAGAAGAGCCGTCAGAACGCCTGCCCCCACGGTCGGAATAAGGACCTTGAGCTTCCATCCGATCCGGACCGGCGATCCCGCCTCCGTCCCGGGCACAACCGATCCGCTCTCGTGCTGGCTGCGCGTTCCTGCAGACAAGGACGGCAGAAAAATCAGCCACCAGGCCAGAGTATAGACGACAATGGCTTCAAAAATGCCCATGTCGCGACGCTAGTGTTGTCCGGCAGGCGTTTCCATGAGTTCAATCAGCACACCATCAGAGTCTTTGGGATGAACAAAGATCACGAGCGTCCCATGCGCCCCGATCCTCGGCTCGCCGAGGATTTTCGCTCCCTTGTCCTCCATTTCCCGACGCGCCTGGTGGATATCGGGCACCTCGAAACAGACATGGTGCTGCCCGCCCTTGGGATTTTTTGCGAGGAAATTCAGAATGGGCGAATTTTCACCGAGAGGCTCGATGATCTCCAGCTGCGTATTCGGCAAGTTGACGAATCCAACCCGGACTCCCTGAGCTGGCATATCAAAAGGCTGAACGAAGTCCGTCGCGTTATAAAGTCTGCGGTAAGTCTCGAAAGCCTTGTCGATTGAAGGAACCGCAATCCCTATGTGGTTGAGACGCCCGATCGTCATAACCTCTCCCGGTCAGATCCTGTGAATGGTGATGTCGACAAGCGGACGCTTGCCAAACTGTTGTTCAGCGGCGCGCCTGACCGCGCGCGATAAGATCTTTTCGAGCCTTTCATCGTCTTCAAGCTCAGATCGCTTCATGCCTTCGAGCGCCGCCACCGCCGCCTCATCGATGGGATCAAGTGATTCATCGGCAGGCCGTCCATCCGGTTCAGAAAGTCCGCGCGCCACGACGACCGGACCATCCTCAAGCCGCCCGCGAGCGACGACGAGACTCACGCCGAGATGACCGTTCGCAGACATCTTGCGCCTTTCCAACATGCCGCCCGCCTTGTCGGACGTAATGATGTCGCCATCGACATGCAGCCTTCCGGCCGGAACCTGATCGATCACCTCCACAGGGCCGGGCGCAAGCCGGATAACATCGCCATTATCAGGCGTTATTGACTCCGGGACCTGTAGTGATCGGGCGAAACGGGCATGCTCCATGACATGCCGCCGTTCGCCATGAACCGGGATGGATATACGCGGCTTGGCCCACTGGTACATTCGCCGCAGTTCATCCCTGCAGGGATGACCCGATACGTGGATCGGAAACTGCCGGTCGGTGACCAGTTTGACGCCCCGATCCGCCAGCATATTCTGAATATCACTTATCGACCGCTCGTTTCCCGGTATGACCCGCGACGAAAAGATGACGGTATCCTGCGAATCGAACCTTACGAGGGGATGGTCTCCCCTCGCTATCCGGGCCAGTGCGGCATTCGGCTCACCCTGGCTACCCGTACAGAGATACACAACATGACGGGGAGGAAGCTGGGCGGCTTTTTCCGGGTCAAGAAACGTAAAGTCCCTGAGCAGACCTACAGACTGCGCTGCGGCCGCCACCCGTATCATTGAGCGACCCAGGAGGCAGACCGAACGATCATGGGCGCGCGCCGCTTCGCAGGCGGACTGAACGCGGGCTACGTTCGACGCGAAAGCTGTTATGGCGACCCGTCCGCTCTGTTCGCCAACCGCCCTCTGCAGAGCCTCTCGGGCCGTACTCTCTGAACCCGCCTCTCCCTCCTCAAAGACGTTGGTGGAATCACAGACCATCGCGAGCACGCCCTCGCGACCAATCTGCTCAACTTTTGCCTGGTCGAAATCTTCGCCGATGAGAGGTTCCGGATCTATTTTCCAGTCCCCCGTATGCAGCACCGTCCCAAGCGGAGTGCGGATAGCCAGCCCGTTAGGCTCAGGAATCGAATGCGTCAGCGTAATCAGCTCCACGTCAAACGGACCAAACGTACGACGCTCGCGAAGCTGGAGGATATTCAGTTCGGCCTGTCCCTCAAGGCCGCGCTCACGGAGCTTCTCAGCCACCAGGTAGGCGGTGAAGGGCGTAGCGTAGATCGGCGCCCGCAGACGCGGCCACAGCCATCCGATAGCGCCTATGTGGTCCTCGTGAGCGTGAGTGAGGATAATGGCCTCAATGTCCTCCGAAAAAGTCTCGAGGTAACCCGGGTCGGGCAAAATAAGATCAACCCCTGGCGTCGTCTCGTTTCCGAACGTGACACCAACGTCAACGACAATCCAGCGACGATTGTCCGGCGGACCATATCCATAGGCGTTGAGATTCATGCCAATTTCGCGGCACCCTCCCAACGGCATAAATACGAACTCTGCTCTGCTCATGCCGGATCCGTTCTGAGCCTGTGCAGGTTTCGCCGGTACAGAACAAGCAAACCTCTGATAGTCACATCACTATCGTAATGATCGATGCTGCGCGCAGCGCCCTGAAAGAGCGACACGACACCGCCTGTACCAATGACTGTCATGGGTCGCCCATACTCTTCCTTGATGCGTTCGACCAGACCATCGATAAGGTCGATATAGCCCCAGAACACGCCCGACTGCATGGCGGTGACCGTATCCTTTCCGATGACAAGACCGTTTGGCGGCCGCTGGATCGCCACCCGCGGAAGCTTCGCGGCCGCCTCATGCAGCGCCTTCATTGACAGATTGATGCCGGGGGCGATGATCCCGCCCTCGAAACCGGCGTCTTCTCCAATGACGTCAAATGTCGTGGCCGTGCCGCTGTCAATGACAATCAGAGGTCCTTGATACCGGGCATGGGCGCCGACGGCGTTAACAAGGCGATCCGCTCCGACTTCGCTGGGCTTGGGTACCCGCACGGGGATTCCAAGATCGACATTCTCGCCAATTACGAGGGGCTCTATTTTGAGATACCGTCGCGCCAGGTTGCGCTGGTTGAACAGCGACTGCGGCACGACAGTTGAAATGATACAGTCGTCAATATCGGAAAAGACCAGCCCTTGCATACCCATCAGCTGCGAAAGCCAGACTGCATAATCGTCCGCAGTCCGCGTCATATCTGTCGCGCTGCGCCACTGCGCACGCCAGTTGGCGCCATCGTGAATGGCAAAAAGCGTATTGGTATTGCCGGTATCAATAACGAGCAGCACCGTTAGCTCCCTGAATGGCCGCCTTGATCCAAAGAAGCGATCTCGCCAGCCCGTACATACACGACGGACCCGTCGGGTTTTTCCAGCATGAGAGCTCCATCCCCTCCCAACCCTGAAAACACCCCCTGCACATGGTTGCCCGGCTGAAGCAACTCGATCTGCGTCCCGATATGAGCGGCGCGGGCAAGCCACGCGCTCCTTGTGGGCTCAAAACCCTCCGACAGCAAACTGTAAAGACGCATCCGGAAAGCGATGTCGAGAGCTGACAGCAGCTTATCAGCCTTTAACCCTGTTCCGCCCGGGAGATCCGCGAGACATACAGTTGGCCGCTCGGGTCGCTCCGGAGCACTCGCGACATTTATACCAAAGCCAGCCGCCATCCAGAAATGCCCGTGCGACTGTCCGGTTTCAATGAGGATACCTGATAGCTTGGCGGCGCCAACCATTACGTCATTGGGCCACTTCAGCCGGGCGGAGCTCATGTCGACCCCACAGGCCTCGGCCGCATCGAGCACCGCAAGTCCTGCAGCAAAACAGGCAAGAGCCGCCTCTGATGGCGCACGCGGATAAGCAAGTAGTGCTGTCGCAAAAAGGTTGCCCTTCGGTGAGGACCATGCCCTTCCAAGCCGGCCACGCCCTGCTGACTGTGCGTCGGCAACAAGCCAGCACGGTCCGAGGTCTCCTCCCGAGGCCCTTCGGCGGGCCTCCTCGTTTGTGGAGTCAATTTCTCCAAACCGGACGACGGGCCAGGTTCGCCAGCACAGATCCACGACCATAGGTCAGCCGCCTGCGGTACGCGCAGCAGCGTCAAGGAGAGACTGGATGGCGATCGTCAGAACGGGGAACATGGCAAGGCCAGTCAGAGCCACAATCATACCAACAGAGGTATCCGTTCTGTCCAATGCGTCAGCAGGAGGTTTCATAAACATCGCCCATACGAGGCGCAGATAGTAGCCCAGCGACACGACGCTCGCGACTGCTCCGATTAGAACAAGCCAGATCAGATCGGCGCGAACACCGGCGGAAAAAACCTCCAGCTTGCCCCAGAACCCTGCCGCGGGGGGAATGCCGGCAACGGGAAAGATGAGGACCATAAGGCCAAGAGCCAGGCCCGGCTTGCTTTTGACAAGCCCGTTGAGATCCGAGATGTCGTCAACAGCCTTGCCCCCGCGTCGCAGAGCAAGGACTGCCGCAAACATACCAAGCGTGGCGATAACATAGAGGGTCATATAAACCATCACCGCCGGGGCCCCGTCCTGTGCGCCCGCGGTAACCCCTATCAAGGCAAAGCCAACATTGGAGATGGAGGAATAAGCAAGAATTCGCTTGATGCTGTTCTGCATGAGAGCGCCAAACGCACCCACAAGCATGGAGAGCGCTGAGACAATGCCCAGGATATCCTCCCAGGACGCTGAATGGGGTCCAAATGCTGAAAAAAGGACGTGCGCCGTCAGCCCGACCGCCGCAATCTTAGGGGCGGTAGCAAAGAAGGCGACGACAGGAGCGGGCGCTCCCTCATAAACGTCGGGCGTCCAGATGTGGAAAGGCGCTGCAGACGCCTTGAAGGCAAGGCCACAGATCACCAGGACAAGACCAAACGTAAGTCCAATTGATCCGTCAGCAGCCGCGATGACTGCGTATCCGGTACCGCCGGTAAATCCATAGACAAGAGATGAACCATACAGCAGCAGTCCGGACGCAAGAGCGCCAAGAACAAAATACTTCACGCCAGCCTCAGCGGACTTGACGCTGTCACGCCTGAAGGCGGCAAGTACATAGGAGGAAAGGCTAAGTGTCTCGATGCCGACATACAGCGTCATGAGATCATTAGCTGACAGCATCAGTCCGGCGCCCAGTGAGGCGAAGACAATCAAAAGCGGATACTCATAGCGCTCCATCTGCGCTGTTCTCAGAAAACCGCCCGACATCAGGAGCGCGAGCGCGGCTATGCTGTAAGTGACCGTCTTTGCGAACAGCGTAAATGGGCTGACCTTGTAAAGACCATCCACGGCCAGCGGCTCGCTAGCAAACGCACTCAGTGTCTGCCCATGGCCAAACTGAGCAGCAGCAAGAGCTGCCGCGCAAGCTAACGCAACCACTGACGCAAGACGTATAAGCCCTGAGATACGATCACCCCCGACGGCGCCAAGCAAAACGCCAGCGAGGGCGAAACCTGCCAGAGCTGCTTCAGGAGCTGCGATGCTGATGTCGGCAAGGAGATTCATGACGCCTTCCTACTGACCGACCTGGCCGATCATTCGCAGAACCTCGCTTGTCGACCCTTCTGTCAGGTCAAAAATGAGAGCCGGGAAGACCCCCAGTCCAAGCGCACTGACAGCCAGCAGTCCCAGAATGAAGGTCTCGAGCAGAGTTACATCCCGAATGGTCATCAGTTTTTCATTCGTAAGTTCGCCAAAGATAACCCGGCGATAGAGCGTCAGCATGTAGACAGCCGAAAGAATGACGCCGACTGCGGCGCCGGCGGCCGCCCAGGTCGACGCCTGGAAGCCGCCAACCATTGTCAATATCTCGCCGACGAAACCGCTCGTCCCGGGCAAACCGACATTCGCCATCGAGAACAGCATAAACAGCGCTGAATAAACGGGCATTCGATGAACGAGGCCGCCGTAGAAACT
>Ga0169931_10004534_pt1 | contig 21582 bp, 20 predicted proteins | sample Kivu_15m_20L_FD_129675 | JGI IMG/M metagenome (GOLD analysis project Ga0169931, IMG submission 129675) | Freshwater microbial communities from Lake Kivu, Western Province, Rwanda to study Microbial Dark Matter (Phase II) - Kivu_15m_20L... | ecosystem: Environmental > Aquatic > Freshwater > Lake... | reverse complement strand
GCCTCTCGACCGAGGACAGCCTCCGCCTGATCAAGATGGAGGACGAGTTGCACAAGAAGGTCATCAGCCAGGATGCGGCCATCAAGGCGATTGCCAAGGCAGTCCGCCGCAGCCGCAGTGGTTTGAAGGATCCGAAGCGACCAATCGGTAGCTTTATGTTCGCTGGTCCGACTGGTGTCGGTAAGACGTTGCTCGCCAAGGCGCTCGCTGAATTCATGTTCGGCGACGCTGACGCGCTGGTGACGATCGACATGAGCGAGTACATGGAGAAGCATAACCTCAGCCGACTGATTGGCGCGCCTCCAGGGTATGTTGGCTACGAAGAAGGTGGTCAACTGACCGAGAAGATTCGTCGACGGCCCTACGCGGTTGTGTTGCTGGACGAAATCGAGAAGGCTCACCCAGACATCTACAACATGTTGTTGCAAGTGATGGAAGAAGGCCGACTGACGGACAGCTTTGGCCGCAACGTCGACTTCCGCAACGTGATTCTGATCATGACGACCAACGTTGGTGCCCACTCGATTAAGAACGAATCCCAGTTCGGCTTGCCCGGTGCTGGTGAAGACGCCTCTTTCGAAAGTATGAAGAGCCGCGTGTTTGACGAGATTCAGCGAGCCTTCCGCCCTGAGTTCCTCAACCGCTTGTCGGAAGAGCCAATCATCTTCCGCCACTTGGAGAGGAAGGACCTCAAGCAGGTTATCGACCTCGAGTTGAGCAAGATTCGCGAACGCTTGATGGAACGTGGCTACGAGTTGGAATTGACCAACGATGCCAAGGAATTCCTGATCAAGAAGGGAACGAATCTCGACTACGGTGCACGACCCTTGCGTCGGGCTCTGGAGAACTATGTCGAGGATCCGCTTTCGGAAGAGCTGCTGCGGGATTCGTTTGCGGGTAAGAACAAGATCATGATTGATGTTGTCCGCAACGAAGAGGGCAAGATGAAGCACCTCAAGTTCGAGGGCGCCCTGGTCACTCCTGATCGCGAACCTGCGGTTGCCGGTTCCGGCGGAGCGTCCCCGAGCAACTAGCCTGCGATTCTCTCTTTACGAGAGACGTTAGCTGAACAAAACAAGAACCGGCTGGGATTGCCTCCCAGCCGGTTTTTTTTCGGTTGATGAATCTCTTGTGGGCGCTTATTTGCTCGCCAGGCGGGGAGGGAATCAGATTGAGCAGCGGAGATCGCGGGCCATTCAGCGGACAGGGTTCTTTGACACTAAGGTTAGTCGAGTGAGCCGGTGTTGAAATGCTGCCTCAGTCTGCTCGAGCGGTGAAGGAAGTGCAGCAGCGCAGTTAAGGGAACTCTCGAATCGATTTTCAAATTTCACGGGGCACGCGTGCTCAGTTGAATGACAAACACATCGTTGAGCAGATGAAAATCAGGATAGGAATGCGGTTGAGAGTGAAAAAAATGAAATTTTTTTCAGTACTCTTCTCGGCTAAGTAAGTTCCTTTCGAGTTTCTGTTGAACGATCGGCAAGCAGAAGCGAGTCGTGCACAGGATTAAAAACATGGGTGCAGTTTTTTTGCTGGTGCTGCTGTTGGAATTCCGCTTTTTACCCTGCGAGGACGAATCTTGGCACGACTAGGCAGTACGAGTATCGGCTACCGAGTTGAGTGGAGCGACCGAACGAGCGGAGGGGGGTTAGTAAAACAGCGAGCGAAGAATTTCGCGAGAAATTCAAGGCGGAATCGATTTCGAATCGCGCGAGCTCGATGGCTTAAGCTTGCTTTTGATTCGAGGCAATTCAGGTGCGCGAGCGGCATTCAGCAATCAGGGTTGTGATTACAGTCGCGATGTCAGACTGTTTAGCAATTGGTTGCAGAAACAAAATGCATGAGTGTGAGACTCTGATGCATCATGCGTGATGGAGCATTGCTTTCGTTGTGAGAGCGGCCTGCTTGAGACTGCGCGAGGAGGTCCATGCGGGGGACTTTTTTTGCAAAAATGTGTTGAAATTGTTTTTGCTATCGTTTACAACACTGGCATTCGCGGGACATCTGTGTGCTGAAGTTGCAGATGGTCGCAGGAACGCAAACCGTTTCGAGGGATCGTTTGCCGCGAGCAAGACACTGGACGTTGAGCGGATACCAACCATTCGGAATTGAACTTTCCTCTCTCGGGAAAGTTAAATCGTTTTCGTTGTTTTGGGTTGGTAAACCAGCGGGCAGGGACCTCTGTGGAACCTGGCGTAGGTTTGCCGCTAATTTTTACGGAGGACGTTACTGTGGCCAAGAAGAAAGCCGCTAAGAAGGCAGCTGCTCCCAAGAAGAAGGCTGCTAAGAAGGCTGTCAAGAAGACCGCAAAGAAGAAGAAGTAAGTTTCTTTCTTCTAACTTCGGACACAACGAGACAGGACTGCCAGTGGGCAGTCCTATTTTTTTGCGCGGATCAAATTCCGAGTGGTTGATGTGGGTGCGGCTTAGCCCGCGGCTGCTGGAGATTGGCCAGCAACACAGTCGCTCCGTGAGAGGTCTTCTTCCATTTTCAGTCCGCACAGGCGCTGCCGAACCGGGGGCTGGCGCGAGGACCCGGCTGACCAAGAAGAAGTCGGCAAGCTGGTTTGCAGCGCGCGATCGACTTGCGCTTCGCCTCGCCGCTGGCTACGGGCTAAACGAAGTTGGCTACGAGGTAAACGAAGAGATGGAAGACCGATTGGGCGTAGCCGATTTGACTAGAGTACGGGTAGACTGGCTTGGATGGAGCTTTGCGCGGCCTTTTGAGAAAGGTGTTGGCTGAGCTGAAATGCGATCTTCTCCAGATAGGGAGCGATTTGCGGGTCGAGGAAATTATCCGCAGTTGCGCCGGCATCGCCCTTCTCTCTGACGCCAATGTGAATCGGGATCTCGCCGAGGAATGGCAGACCGGCTTGCTCAGCATATTCGCGTGCGCCGCCTTTGCCGAAAATGTCATATCGCTTGTGGCAGTCTGGGCAGAGAAAGCCGCTCATGTTTTCAACGACGCCGACTACTGGGATTTTGACTTGCCGGAACATCGAGACTGCTTTGATGGCGTCGATGAGCGCGACTTCCTGAGGCGTGCAGACGACAACCGAACCGGTGACGGGCAGGATCTGAGAAAGGGTCAGTGCCACGTCGCCAGTGCCGGGTGGCATGTCGATGATTAGGTAGTCGAGTTCGCCCCAAGCGATGTCACGAACAAAGGTTGTGACGGCGGAGTGCAGCATCGGTCCGCGCCAAATGACAGCTTGGTCTGGCGGGACCATAAAGCCGATCGAGACAATTGGCATTCCATCGTAGTACTGGGGTTCGATCTTGTTCCCAGACTTGGCGAGATGGCCTCTGACTCCGGTCAACTGCGGAACGCTCGGGCCGTACACGTCGGCATCCAGCAAACCGACGCGACAACCGGCTCGTTTCAAAGCGAGTGCCAAGCAGAGTGCGACTGTGCTTTTGCCGACACCGCCTTTTCCTGAGCCGACCGCGATGACTGCTTTGGCTGTCAGGCCAACGGTACCGAGCGGTTGGGCCGGACGATGATGCGGGACTATCGAGAGTCGAATCTCGGTGAGGTCAGGGAATTTTGCCGCCAGTCGCTGGCGAGTCTGGTCGAGGAAGTCTGCGTGAAGGGGCGCGGCGAAGCTGGTCAGCCCAAGTTCGGCGGTGAGCAGTTGGCCGGTGAGTTTCAGCGATTTGACTTGCTGGCCCGCGCTCAGGGGGCGACCTGTCTCGGGGTCTTTGAGGTTTTGCAGGAAGTTTTCTACTTGCTCGCTGGTAGTCGCCATTTCGGATTTCTTGGTTTGAGGGACAAAATCGGGCTTTGTGCAAGGAACACTCCCCTGCCCCGCCGGTTCGCTCTGAGGATTTGTTGGTCCGAGACCGAAGTCTTGATTGGTTGGGAGCCGGCCGTGCATTTTTAAAGTGGCTGCGACCAGACTCTGGGCGGGAGTTTCGGCAACCGCATTGGTTCCGGAATAAAGCTCAGGAATTCCAAGGGAGGTTGGCTGCGATCCATTCCTCCAGTTGCGAATCGAGGATGACCGATGGAGCGGGGATCGATTTAACCGTTTTTACCAAGCCTTCCAAGGTGTGCAAACCGGCATAGACTTGAGCGCAGCCAATTTCGCGTAAACGCTCGACGGATTCTGGCTCATCGGAGTCGAGAAGTGCGACCAGCGGCGGCAGCGCACAGACCCGGGAAGCTTCTTTCCAAAGTCCGAGGAAATCAAGGCTGGCGAGAGAGCAATGATAAAGCACAAGGCTGCAGGGCTTGCTTGGATTTTGCAGCGAACTCAGCAAGTCCAGAACGGCGGATTTAAGGTCGTTTGCCGCAGCTCTTTGCCAGGTCACAAGCTCACACGGGAAATCTGCCAAAGCAGTCTTTAGTGCGGCGGTCCAGCGCCCAGCCGAGTCCACGGTCAGGATGCGATGGGGAACTATTAGCTCGCTTGGTCCCATTAGACCTGATCTCCGCTGCTATCCGCGTCGATTTCATCCGAGTCCAGGTCGTCTGCGATGCGAAAGTCGATTGGCTCCTTTGGGAAGTTTAACTGCAAGTGTTCGCAGCGGCGGAGGAATCGCTGCCGAGTCAGGCCGAGTAGTCGAGCCGCTTTCGCTTTGTTCATTCCGCTTTGTTGCAGTGCTCGCTCGAGGAGCAGACGTTCGATTTTCTCGAGGTAGCTGTCGAGATTGAGCGATTGCTCGGCGGGGCGACCAATTCTTTGGGCCTGCAGTCCAAAGCGGATTACCTCTGGCATGTGTTCCGGGAGCAGGACTCCTCCATTGGGTAATCGGGAAGCTGCTTCGATCAGAACGGAGCGGAGTTGTTCTAAGTCTCCGGTCCAGCGGAATTCGAGCAGTTGCTCAACGACTTCCCGGCTGAGCGTAATCGGAGGGGCGTGGCGGCTCGATTGGAATTGATCCAGCCAATGGGCGGCGATCGCTGGGACATCGCTCTGTCGCGCACTGAGAGTTGGCACTTCGATTTCGATCGTCGAAAGGCGAACCGCAAGCTCGAGGTCGAACTGTTGCAGGCCGGCTAACTCCAAAAGCGAGTGGCTGCTGGTTGAAAACACGCGGACGCGGCTGGAGTTTGCAACCAGCCAATCGCGGAGAAGATGCTGGACGGTGGCCCTTAGGGATTCGGCTCGCAGTAAAAGAAGTAACGCGCGACTCGTTGCATCGGTTGGTAGGCGGCGACTGATCGATTTCAGCGTTTCGAGTAACTGCTCTTCGTCAGCGAGTCGGCCATCGATCAAGGTTGGCAGCGTTAGGGGTTCGGGGAGCGAAGCGTTGCAAAGGCTACGGGCGAACTGGTCGGGTAGGCACTTCTCGTTTCCCTTCATGAGAACGTTGGCCGTCGACTCACTGGCAGCTTCAAGTTGTTTGCGCAGCCGCCAGGTGAGCGGATGACGTCCGGCGATTCCCGGCAGGGATCGCAAGTTTGGCTGAACTTTGGCGAGTTCAGCAACAATGCGGCGCAAATCGTCAGCCAAGCTTCTCGCGGGTGTAAGCGTTGCGGGTGGATTCTCTGGGGCCTCGGCCAGCACGTGTACCAGCGTCGATTCGATGAGTTCGTTCGGATTGGGGCTCTCGCTGTCTTGACCAGATAGATGAACCACGCGAGCTAGTCTGATTGCCGCTGTGTTATCGGGTTGGACCGCGAAAACCTCGCAGAGCGTTTCGCCTAGGGTGGTCGGCGCTCCGATTGGTATCGGTAGCAGTCCGCGAATGAGATTCTGGTCCTGAGGCTCAATCGGAAGCGCGGAAGCCTGGCACTTTAATCCCAACGCGGAGTCGGCCGATATTCCGAGCCACCGTTGGCACGCGTTGTTCATGTAAACCAGAGTCTGCTCTGAATCGAGCAGGTAAATTGGCTGAGAGGCCTCCTCGAGGGCACTCAGAAAAGCATTCCGTGGATTTTTGGGGCGAGCCATGAGGAGACTGGGGTAAGTGGCTTTTCGTACAGTGCTTCGGTCTGATATAGTTGAGCCGAACAAGAGGTTTGGTCGCGGTCCTCGGCTTCGAGGTGGCGTGACCGAATTCTGGATGGCTTATCTTTCAGGAGTTGACCCGGGCCGACGTGATTTTCTTGAGTCTCATCAGCGTGCTGGAAAAAGCAAGCGAGTCAGGCTCAGGTTGGGTGCGCGATGGGTATGTTGGGTGCGCGATGGGTATTGCGTCGGGCCAAGCTCACTGCGGGCTGATGCCTGAATTGTATCCGGACGTTGGCTTGAAGATGCCTTTTGCTTACTTCTTGCGTAATATTTCTCACGGTCAAAGTACGGATTTGTGGTCAGCCTGAAGTCAGCCTGCCGGCGGGGATGTTCAAAGGCTTGAAATAAAGGATTGGTTGGTCATTCATGACCCGAGAAACGATTTTATCCAACCAGCCGGCGTCTCAAGAGGACGATCCAAAACTTCGACCTTCGCGAATCGACCAGATGGTCGGCCAGAAGGAAGTGATTGCCCGTTTGCGGATCGCCATCGATGCGGCTAAGGGGCGGGGAGAGACGCTGGGGCATATTCTGTTCGATGGTCCGCCGGGACTGGGGAAGACAACCTTCGCACATTGCATTCCGGAAGAGATGGGAGTGCACATCGACTTCCTCAGCGGTCCTTCATTGAAAGCTCCCAAAGATCTGGTTCCCAACCTGACCAATCTGCAGGCTAGGCAGGTGCTGTTCATTGATGAGATTCACCGCATCCCAAAAGCTGTCGAGGAGTATCTTTACACCGCGATGGAAGATTTTCGAATCGACCTGATCCTTGGCGAAGGGATTAATGCGCGGACACATAACTTTCGGCTGAAGCCCTTCACACTAATCGGAGCAACGACGCGGGCTGGGATGTTGACTGGTCCACTACGCGATCGATTTCAGATTCGCGAGCATCTGGACTTTTACACGATGTCTGAATTGACCGAGATCGTTGTTCGCAATGCGGTCAAGCTTTCGGTCGAGATTTCGCCAGACGCGGCGGAGGAAATTGCGAGACGGAGTCGAGGCACGCCACGGATCGCCAACAACCGTTTGCGCTGGGTTCGAGACTATGCCCAGAGCCGAGCCGATGGTCGCATCACGTTGGCGATTGCGAATGCGGCATTGGAGATGGCTGAAATTGACCCGTTGGGAATGGATCGCCAGGATCGGCGGTACCTCGAGACTTTGATTCGGGTTTGCGGAGGTGGGCCGGTTGGGATCGAGACGATCGCGGCGACGATGAACACTTCATCCGATACGCTGGAGGACGAGGTCGAACCGTTTTTGCTGCGAATGGAGCTGATTCTTCGCACGCCGCGCGGCCGGGTGGCTGCCCCAAGGGCTTATGAGCACTTGAAACTTGGGGTAAAACAAGAGAAGAAATTGTTTGATTGAGCTGAGTGGCTCGACCGTGGGAGTCGCAAGCTCTCCAATCGTATGAAGTCAGGTCGTGGCGCTCAGCGATTCGTTCTTGGTAAATGAGGTAAGCAATTGAGCAAGATTGCATTTTTGTTTCCTGGCCAAGGGGCTCAGGAAGTCGGCATGGGGCGCGATTTGTGTGCACAGCTACCTGCAGCTCAGGACTTGTTTTCGCGAGCGGCCAAGGTGCTTGGTTATGACTTGGCCGACGTCTGCTTCAATGGGCCGAAGGAGAAACTCGATAGCACTGTCTACAGCCAACCGGCTCTGTTTGTGACGAGTCTGGCGGCACTGGAGTTGTTGAAAGCGACTAAGCCCGAGGTGGTGGCGGCATGTGCCGGGGCTGCGGGACTGAGTCTCGGTGAGTACACAGCGATGGTTTGCGCTGGGGTGATGGATTTTGAGAGCGGGTTGAAGCTGGTTCAGCAGCGTGGCGAGGCAATGCAGGCTGCGGCTGACCTTTTGCCCAGCGGCATGATTAGCGTCTTAGGGCTGGAACGCGACAAAGTTCAAGCCGTTTGCGATCAGGCTCGGGCCGAGGGCGAGATTTTGCAGTTGGCCAATTTTCTGTGCCCGGGCAATATCGCCGTCTCGGGACACAAGTCGGCTTGCGAGCGATTGCCGGCCTTTGCCGAGCAAGCTGGCGCGATGAAGACCGTACCTCTGGCAGTAGCCGGCGCGTTTCATACTCCGTTGATGGCTTCGGCCGTTGAGCGGTTGCGGGGGGCGTTGGCGGCGACCACTTTGCAGCCACCTCGGATTCCTGTCTATTCCAACGTCGATGCACATTCGCATCAATCGCCGGAAGAAATTCGCGGTTTGCTTGAGCAACAAGTTTGTTCTCCGGTGCTTTGGCACGATTCGATGGACCGGATGCTGGCCGACGGTTTCGATGAGTTTTACGAAGTCGGACCGGGGCGTGTATTGCGGGGGTTGCTCAAGCGAATCTCGCGCAAGACTGCCTGCCACGGCGTTTTGGACGCTGGATAAGACCCGTACTTGCCGGAGAATGACCGTGTAGTGCGAGGAGACGCGTCGCTAGGGTGCGACCGGTCTTGGCAGTTGAAGTAGATAACAATTCCTCTCTCGACGGGCGTGAGAGCTTAAAACCCATATAGGAAAGCAACAAAATGAGTCTGGATTCTTTGAAAGTTGATCTGTCGGGTCATAGCGCGATTGTGACCGGAGCGTCTCAGGGGTTGGGGCGGGCAATGGCCTTGGCTTTGGGACGGAGCGGGGCCCGCGTTGCCTGTGTCGCTCGCAATGCTCAAAAGCTGGAAGAGACAGTCGCCTCGATTCGCGCGGCTGGGGGTAATGCCGAAGTTTTTGCCGGCGATGTGAGTAAGCGCGAAGTAGTCGACGGGATTGTCCAGAAGGTCGCTGATGACTGGGGGCGTCTGGACATCATGGTCAACAACGCAGGAATCACTCGCGACAACTTGCTGCCGGCGATGAGCGACGAGCAGTGGGACGATGTTATCAATACAAACTTGCGTGGTACGTTTCTCTTTTGCCGGGCTGCATCCAAGGTCATGATGCGAGCTCGATATGGGCGGATCATCAACATCGCCAGCGTCTCTGGTCTGATCGGCAACGCTGGCCAGACGAACTATTCCGCTTCCAAGGCGGGCATGATTGGCATGACTCGCAGCTTGAGCAAGGAGTTGGCCAAGCGAAAGGTGACTGTGAATGCGGTTGCCCCCGGGTTTATCGAGAGCGAGATGACGGCTGCTTTGGGAGACTCCATTTTGGCGGAAGTTGCCAAGAAAATTCCTGCAGCTCGGATTGGAACGGCCGATGAGGTCGCTGCCTGCGTTCTGTTCCTCGCCAGTCCAGCGGCTGCTTATGTGACTGGGCAGGTACTTACGGTTGACGGCGGGATGACCGGCTAATTCGGTCTGATTCCCGCCGCTTTTTTCGGCGCGGAGGGCGAACGCTTCCTCCATGAGTTTGGCGGGGTGCGACCGTTTGGAGCGGTTTCCGCCTCTATCCAAGCAAGGTCTCGCAAGAATCCTTGCCTTTTAAAGGGGTTGTGTGAGCAGAAAGGCGTGTTTTCGGCCCCTGATTCGTGTCGCGAGGGGCCGTGCCAGCCTTGACCCGTTTTATTAAAATTGTCTATCTTGTTGGCGACCGATTAGTCAGACAACCTGCAGGAGAGTCGCTTTGTTATTGAGCGAGGCGGCCTCGGTGCAGCATTGCCCATATCCGTTTGGCTGGGACCGATCCTGATTGGCTGGGTCTTGCTGAAAACAACTTACCGCTAATGAACATATAGGAGCCCTGATAGTATGGAATCCCTGGAAGAACGCGTGATTGACATCGTGGCCGACCAACTCGGTGTTGAAAAAGAAAAGATCACCCGCGACTCGAACTTCGTGAATGACCTCGGCGCTGACTCGCTCGACACGGTCGAGCTGGTAATGGAGCTGGAAGAGGAATTTGACGTCAGCATTCCTGACGAAGTTGCGGAAAAGATTCAAACCGTTGGTGAAGCGGTTGAACATATCAAGAAGAGCATTGGCGGCTAAGCTGCTGAGAAGTTCGGATCGGTATTCGGGGAACCAATGAAGCGGCGGGTTGTCATTACAGGGCTGGGCATCGTCTCTGCCTTGGGCAGTAAACTCGATGAGTGCTGGCGTCGTCTGGTTGCGGCCGAGAGTGGCATCCGGCCGCTTACTCTGATTAACACTTCCGACCTGAAGGTAACGTTCGGTGGTGAGGTTTCGGGGTTTGACCCGACCGGTTACATCGAACACAAAGACCTGAATCGCGTCGACCGTTTCGCTCAGTACGCGCTCGTCGCGGCGACCGATGCGGTGCGCGATTCGGGGATGGATTTCTCTGGCGACACTCGCCGCTACGGCGTGGTTCTGGGATCGGGGATTGGCGGGCTGGAAACTTGTGAAGAACAAGTCGTCAAGCTGAACACCAAAGGCCCTAGTCGCGTTTCACCGATGACGATTCCGCGACTAATGCTTAACGCTGGTGGCGGAAACATCGCCATCATGCACGGGCTGCGTGGTCCCAACTACTCGATCGCCACGGCGTGCGCCAGCGCAACCAACGCGATGGGCAACGCTTTCGGGCATGTCCGCAACGGGCTTTGCGACTTGGTGATCACAGGCGGAGCCGAAGCAGCGATCACTCGGATCGGGATGAGCGCCTTCTCGAACATGCGAGCGCTGTCGACTCGCAACGATGAGCCGCACCGGGCCAGCCGACCTTTTGACAAGGACCGAGATGGCTTTGTGTTTGCCGATGGCGCTGGATTGCTCGTGTTCGAAGAACTCGAGCACGCCCGCAAACGTGGGGCTAAAATCTACTGCGAGGTCGTTGGCTTCGGAACGACTTGCGACGCGGGGCACATCACCCAGCCCGATGAGCATGGAACCGGTGCCGGCGGCGCAATGCGGATGGCCCTTGAGGACGCCCAAGTTTCACCTGACAAAGTCGACTACATCAACGCACACGGTACGAGCACTCCTCTGGGTGACATTGCTGAGACCAAGGCGATTAAGGCTGTCTTTGGGCCGGCTGCTCGCACAGTCAGCATCAGCAGCACCAAGAGCCAGGTCGGCCATTCGCTGGGCGCCAGCGGTGGCATCGAGTTGGTCGTGACGGTCATGGCAATTCAGGACAATCTGATTCCGCCGACCATTAATCTCGATACCCCGGATCCTGAGTGCGATCTGGACTACACCCCGAATCAGGCTCGTGAGCGCGTTGTGAACTACGCGATGAGCAACTCGTTCGGCTTCGGCGGCCACAACGCTTCGATTCTTGTGAAGCGGTTTCAAGGCTAGGCGATCGCGCTTAGCGTTCTCTAAAGTCAGATTCTTAGTCTTAGCGCTGCCGGGAGTCGCTTGCTCAGCGAATGGTATTGGCAGCCCGTTTCAGGTTTTTGGCGATCTGCAACCGCACCATTTCAAGAATGGGGCTCTCTCCGTAAAGAGAACGAAATTCTTGAGTGGCTGCCTCGAGTTTTTGAGTCGTCTCAGAGAGGAATTCCTCGACGAGATCAAAGACCAAGTTTGAGCCCATCTGGATCTCCTTGGCGTAGGCTTCCAAGTCTCGACGAATCACCTGTCCAGGTTCAAATTGGTCGCCGAAACTCATCGCCAAGTTTCGGTCCAGCGGTTTGTAGACGCGGGTGCAAACGAGGTCGTAAAACGGTGCCAGACGAGTGCCCCGGAGCGGGCTGAGCAGGAGCGAGACATTCTTTGCGTGGGCGTCGCAGTTGCCCATCAGCCAATTGAAAATCGCCCAGCGAGCGAGCAGTCGCAGGTCCGCGAGTGGTAAGCTGCCGTGGATGCGGATGATTTCTGCGAGTTCCGCGTGTCGCGGTCCACCCTCCTTCTGGTACTTGCGCAGCGGGCTTCGTCCCAATGCTTGGCAAAAATCCTCTTGGTGGAGACGCTGAATTTCACTTTTCTCCAACCTTCGATCGTAACGCTCGACGACCAGAATTGTCCCCCCGTTAACCGGTCGCAAGAGTTCCGCCTGCGGCACGGGAAGACCCATCCGGCTCGCGAGTCGTCCCAGCAGGTATTCGTTTTCCGGAAGATATTTAAAGTAAGGTGAGGCGAACTTTAGAAGGTGGGTGCTGGGAGCTTGCTCCAGAGGAAGCGATATCTGTTGTCCTGAGATTCTTACCGGGAGCTTGTCCTGAGCACCCGCGAGCGAGAGACGTACGCCATCGCGGCCTACCGTCGATGAGAAAACGTCCGGGGTGTTGGCCAGCGACCAAACGCGGAGTTGTTCAGGGTCGATTGGGCGATAATCGTCCGCAGAGAAATTCGCAGATGGAGGTAAATCGCTGAGTGTCAACGCACCGGCACATTCACCACCGATCAGACGGAGTAACTCGAAATCGTTGCCGGGTGTGACTTTCAGTCGTTGGCACAGTCGAGCGCGAACGTCTGCTTCCGGCAGGAGGTTGGCAAAAAAACTATGTGCCGCTTCGCCATAGGTTTCAGGGCCGAGAGGGAGCGACAGCGAGATAGGAAAAGCGACCGCCGAATTTAACCATTCCGCCGCATAAGCGAACTCCATTCGCTCGACACTCGTCAAACTGACGCGGCCGACCAAATGTTGCTGCCACCAGACTGATAGCGCCTTCATAGCTCGCCTCCGGGCCGGACGACGATTTGCAAGTCGAATCCCAGAACGCGGAGAACCTGAAGCACCTTGTTGAACTCGGCTGTCGGCTTGCCCCGTTCCAGTTCCGAGATAAAACGGTTGCCGACCCCAGCCACGGCTGCCAGTTCGGCTTGAGTCAAACCAGCGGCCTTGCGCCGGGCGCGGACGGCCTGCCCTAGGTCTTCAGCTTGTCGAATTAACTTTGGATTCATGACTCTATTCCCGTTCGGGATGATTTCGCAGATGGGCGAGTTGTTTTCCCGCTCGGGAATAATAGCTCTTAATCGGCGGAATTTACCCGTTCGGGAATAAAAAATTCCGGATTTGCCCAGAAATCAACAAGAAAAAGCCCAGGACTAGGGAGGGCGATGCCATTCAGTAGCTCGGAGTTCGCCTGTTCGGGGGATTCTCACTGGCTGGGGCGATTCAAGCATTGTTCGACAAAGTCGAGTTGCTCAGGGGTCAGCGGTGGAAGGGAGCTGGCGGGGAGGTTTGTGCTGGAGTCGATCGTCGCGGCGAGGTAGCTCTCCCCTGCCCCGCTGAAAAATGAGGCGCCGAAGAGAGAACTGCCGCTGAAGTTGGCATCCCGGAGATCGGCTCCCGAGAAACAGGCTCCCTCCAAGTCAGCGCCGCTGAAGTCAGCGCCGCGCAGGTCGGCTTGCTCGAAGTGCGCGTTGGAGAGGTTGGCTTGGGTGAAGTCGGATCGCTGCAATTGGCTTCGTCGAAAGTCGGCATTCCGCAGCAGTGCGGCTCGCGCCCGCAGACCGTTCAGTTCGCGCTGCGAGGCATCGATGCTGAGTAAATCATGGCCGGAGAAATCTCGCGACTCGATCAGCTTGGCTGCTGCTCGGCGATCGAGCGTCGGAGCAAGATAACGCTGTTCCTTCCAAGGGTCAGCCGTATTGTGATATCCCGACTCGGCTTCCCAGTAGCCCAAGCGATCTTCGTAAAGCAACTCTATCTCCGTTAACCACTTCACACTTTTGTAAAGGTATCGCAGCGGCACAATGTTACGGATCGGTCCGCCATGCTCGACGGAAAGCGGATGGCCGTCGACATGCGTTGCCAGGAGCGTATTCAGCTCAAGTGCATCGGACAGCAGCAGTGAAGTGCTGTGCCGACGGTCGGAGTGTGCGATAAAGGAAATGTACTTGGCACTCGCTTGAGGCCGGACGAGTTCCAGGAGGTCGCTCAGGAGGACTCCCGAGAATTCCAGAGCGAATTTGGACCAGCGGGTGACGCAGTGCAAGTCGAGTTGAAGCGTCGTTTGAGGCAACTCTGCCAGTTCGGCGATTGTCCAGGCTTGCATTGAGTCCACTAGTCCATGAATGCGCAGTTCCCGAAGCAGTCCGGCAGCTGGGGTTCGCTCGCCGATGATGGGCCACTTGTCGGCGGCGACCAGCTGTTGATTAGGTGGCAGGCGAGGGCCCGGTGGCACAACTAGGGTTGTTTTCTTGCTTGGGGGCATCGTGGGCGGCTTATCTTGAGCGAACATCGGCGCCGTCAAATCGCGGCGCTGCCGTCGCGTTTGGGAGACAGGCTTGAAACGCTTCCCATTTTTACCGATCTAAGGCGGTTAAAAAAACAGCCCCTCGCGGATTAATTCGCCGGTCGCTGTTCCGCCCTTTATCGGTGTTTCTGAATTGGCCGCCTCATCGGCTTCTCGATATCCCATGAATTTTGGGGATTGGCATGACTCGTGCTGTCTTTGGTCACAATCGAGCGTGCAGATAAGTCAACGCATGCGATTTTCGGAAATAGTTGTGGAGCTCAACCATGAGACAGCTTGTGATTTTAGCGTTTGTCTTTGTGACCTCGGCCTGCCTGGCCAGTGTCACTTGGGGGCAGCATTTTTATTATCAAGGCCCAAATTACACTTGGGATTACTACCAAGGTGGGTCGCAAAGCAATGTTGCATTCAGTTTTGGGAATGGACCGGCCTACCGTGGGTATGGTTACCAGCCCTACCCGATGCCACGGGTAAGCTACTATCAGAACTATGGCTATCCGGTGCGATACGGTTATCAGCGGCCGATTTATTCGGCTCCCGGTTGCGACTACGGTTATCGTCGAACCGGCTACTATTTCGGCAGCGGAGTATACTACGGCTGGTAGGTTTGCAGCTTTCGCAAGGTACGCGCAAGGCAGTTAAGGCAAACGCGGTGCGAGTCACTTGAGCGGGCGGTCTCTGCGATAAAGCGGCAAAAGCTGCCCGCTCATCCATTCAGTTCTAGAGCTTCCATCCAGTGCTCGTAAAGCTGCTCCAAGGTAGCCGAGGTTTCGGCTAGTTCGCGATTAAGCTGTACGACCTTGGGGCCGACGCGGAGGATCTCCGGTGAAGCAAGGTCGCGATGGATTTGAGCAATCGCCTCCTCGCGACTCTTGATTTCATCTTCGATCTCGTGAGCCTTGCGGTAAGGGAATTTCCGTTTCCGTTTGGCGGTCTCTGTCGCTTTGTGATCATTTGAAGAGACAGACTCTGACTTGCCGCGGCGAGCCGCCGTAGTAGCGGCGACGTCTACTTGCTCTCGCACCTGCTGCATCGTTCGCCAGGCATCGTAGTTCCCCTCGAAGGCTTGCACGCGGTCGGGTTGAAAGACCAGCAGATGAGTACAAATTTGATTGAGGAAGTAGCGGTCGTGGCTCACGACTAGCAAGGTCCCATCGAAATCGAGCAGTGCTTTTTCCAGTGCCGAGCAAGCCCAAAGGTCGAGGTGATTCGTCGGCTCGTCGAGGATCAGAAAGTTGGCGTCGAGTGCCGCCAGTTGAGCCAGCGCGACTCGGTTTCGCTCGCCTCCGCTCATGGAACGGACAGTTTTGAGAGCGAGTTCGCCGGTGATTCCGAAGAGGGCGAGCAGATCGCGTCGCTCGCGGTCGAGCATCTCCTTGTGTGGCGGGCGGACTGCTTCGGCGGCAACCTTCTCGCCGTCCACTCCGTGCAGGTGTTGATCGAAGTATCCTGGGCGGACGCCGGTGCCAAGTCTAACGCTTCCGCTATCGGCGTCGATCTCGTCAACGATACACTTAAGCAGCGTCGACTTGCCACAGCCATTTGGTCCGAGAATTCCCCAGCGCTGACCGCGCTCGATTTGAAAGCTGACACGCGAGAACAGTGGCTGGGCGTAAGCTTTGCCGAGTTGCTCAACTCGCAACACGATGTCACCCGTTCTCGACGGTTCGGGGAACTTGAAATTGGGGGACTCGATTACGCGTGGAAGTTCGACTCGCTCGATTCGCTCCAGCTTCTTGCGGCGGTCCTCGGCTTGGGCTGCCTTTTGACCGTAATGATTTCTGCGAATGAAATCTTCCATCCGCGAGATTTCAGTTTGCTGTTTTTCGTAAGTCCGCTGCGTAACCAAGAGTCGTTCTGCTTTCAGTTCCCGATACCTGGTGAAGTTTCCGGGATAAGCGTCAATCGTTCCGTGAACCAACTCCAGCGTGGTGTCGACAACGCGATCGAGAAAGTAGCGATCGTGGCTGACTAGCAAGAACGCTTGGCGGGAATTGCGGAGGAAGTCTTCCAGCCACTCCGTTGCCTCGATGTCGAGGTGGTTGGAGGGTTCGTCAAGGAGCATCAAGTCGGGCTCCTCCAGCAGCAACGCCGCGAGCATCAGTCGATTTACTTGACCGCCGCTGAGGACCGAGGCTGGGCGGTCATAGTCTGCTGCCTGAAAACCGAGCCCTTGCAGCACTCGCTCGATTTTGTATTCCACGGCGAAGGCGTCGCGGTTGTGGAGCTCGAATTGCAGCTGCTCGAATCGGGTCGCAAGCCGCGCCTGCTCGGCTGGGTCCGTTGTTGTTCCCATTTGTTCGCTCACCGATTGCAAGTCTCTTGCGAGTAACTCGAGTGGTTCGAGAGCTTTCTTGGCGACTTCCCAGACGGTGGTTTGGGGAGCGAACTCGGGACGCTGAGCGACAAACCCCAGCCGCGCGCCTTTGGCCAGCTCAATTGTTCCATTGTCTGGTTCGAGTTGGCCCAGCAGGATTTTCAGCAGCGTGGTCTTACCGGCGCCGTTGGGCCCGATTAGTGCAACTCGCTGGCCAGCACGGATCTCGAAAGACGCATCGCTCAGCACGGGCTGGCCGGCGAAGTATTTTTCAATCGAACTGACGTTCAGCAGCAGGCTCATGAGCAAGTGGGGAGGAGTGCGAAGTGACTGGTTGGACTAATGATCCAGAATCAGGTCGTTTTTTGTAAGGGGGGCCGGGACTGGCAGGCGGGGTTCCGTCTGCTGTTAGCCACAAAAATAAAAAGGGGCAAGCGCTCTCGCGGAGTGCTTGCCCCTGTATGAAAGGCACTTCAAGCCGAACCGTACAGACTACGGTTCGTCGATGTCCATGTTCACAGGTTCCATCACCTTGGTGTTGCGTTCGATGGAGAGCACCGTGGTTCGCTGGTGGGCTCCGTCTCGGGAGGAAGCGACAACGGGGAGGACTTGTCGTTTATCCGGCAGATCCATCCGGACAGAGAACGTTCCATCCGGATCGATTTTCAATGGTTCGCCCGCGAGCGTAACGCTGGAGCCGGGTGCGGCCACACCGTAAACGACCATCTGGGCATCGACTTCGAATTGGAATTCCTTCCGCGGGTCAAGCACGATGGCGGTTGAAGGATTGAGCGGCGCCATCGGGCGGCGCAGCTTCTCTTCGAACACTTCCTGCAGTTCGCGGGAATCATTGTCCGCAACGTAACCGCCGCTAAGAGCAAAGAAGTTTTCGCAGTCTTGAGCGATATCGGCCCAGTTGCCGGCGCTGGGGTGCCCGCTTGGGACTGGAGTGGTCACCTTGTTGCTCTTGGCGATCATGTAGAACCGACCGTTGGGAGCCGCATAGCCGATTGCCACGCGGTAGGACTTGGGTGGATTGAGCGTGTCAACGAACCAAGTGTCAACGCCACCGTGCACTTCGATATCTCGAATCGGCTTTTCTGGCGTTTGATCGTCGTCATCCGAAAACTCAAACAGACGCAGCACCGGCACCGCGCCACGCCAGTGCTTCTCCAAAGCCGTTTTAGCTCGGCGAACGGTTTGTTCGGTGACTTCCCAGTAAGCCTGCAGCCAGAACGAGTCGCGCACGATCAAGATGACTCGATCTTTGGAGACGGACTGCTTGTCTTTATTCAGCGAAGCCGAGAGGGCGAGGTTTTTCAGCCGTTCGCGCTCCAGCGACGCGCTCTGCATTTGTACCGCGACAGCCGAGGGTGGCTTAGGCTTTTCAGCTACTTCGGCTCGAACCGGAACTGGCTTTGTAGGTTTTTGCAAGTTGCTGTTTCGCGGGTCCGTTGAGGGCTTTGCAGCTTTGGAGGCAACGACCGGTTTGGCAATTGTTGGTTTGGCAGTTGTTGGTTTGGCTGCCGCAGAAGACTTCGCTGCAGTGGATTTCACAGCGACGGCCGGCTGAATCTTTTTTGCTGCAGGCTTGCTGCTTGTCTTGCTAGTAGAAGCAGGCCGCAAATTGGCGGCCGGTTGACCTCGGCGTTTGAGCAGACGCGTCAGTGCCTGAATCAACTGTTCCTTCCGCATATTGTGCCAGCCCGGGATACCTTCACTGCGGGCAAACTTGGCGAGGTCTTTGGAAGACTGAGACCTGAGATTGTTGAGCGTAACCAAAACAGAATCCTCCCTTAAAATCAAACGAGGCCAATGCGAAGTTGCATCCAGCCTGCTCCTAATTCCACTCGGGACGATCCTTCGCCGAAACAGAACCCGTTGGACCGCAAATCGACTCTCGCTCCTGGCAAGAGTTGAAACTGCGATCGCTTGCACAAGTCATCGAACGCGCGAATCAGTGTCGATTCCGAGGTTCTCTGAGATGTGCTCCCACTTGCGGGTCCCTGTTCGTTGGTGGCCAGCTGACTCAATTTGTTGAGCAAAGCCGTTCGCGCTTTCGCAGCGAAACTGGCATTCGAGCGTGACTGAACAACGAAGCGTGGGGAATTTCGACCGGGCAAGACCAAAGCGAGGAAGTTGGCCGGAGGCAACGAGCGACTGAAATTCAGGTGGCTGGTCGACTTGCCGTTCTAGCTACACTCGGTTGATTTGCCGGGCGAAAATTGCGTCATCACCCCTGTCAGACCGCGAGTTTCAGGGAGAAAAAGCCGGGTGGCTCGTCATCCGAAAGCTCAACGTTCCGAACAGGTTGGAAAACTGACACGGCTGGTTGTGAGCCATTCGGGCATAGACCACCTCGAACGACCTGCAAAAACAACGTGCTGCCTCGGTTACCCGCAGAATTGCTTCAGCGGCACCAAAAGCGAGTTCTCCGACATCCGTTGGTGATTGAAGTTGTTGGCCTTTCGCCGTCGGCGTACGCCTCAGGCCAACCCCTCGATCAGACGCAATTTTGGAACAGATGGGATTGTAGTTGATCTAACGATTTTTCACAAATTGCCGAGTGTTGATTTGTGGTGTGTTATGTTCCTTAAAAGCCATCTTTTTTCATTTTAAAGGTAACTAAAAAAACTTTAACGAAAATCCTCTGACTCGCTTTGAAGGTCGTTTGAAGGCTGATTTTCAAGCTTAAGGCGATGCTTTGACGGGCGAAGTAGTAGGGAAAGTCAGTGTCGGCGGGGACGCGGATTCGATATGCTCAGGCCTTGGTCCAGCTAAGTGGGGGATTAACGATGGCGGCTGAAGACGAAAATCTCGATGACCGTGCCCCCATGGCAAAAGCGATGGATTGGGTGGCTCGAATCACGACCGCTGGAATGACATTCGGGATTCCGGTACTAGCTGGCTACTGGCTCGACCAGAAGTTCGGCACCGGCTATCTGTTGACGATCGCCGGTTTCGTTCTCGGGATGTTTGCCGGAGGTTGGCAGTTGATGAAGATCGCGATATCAGCTGAACGCGAGGCAGAAGCGGAAGCAAAGAAATAGAGAGTAGGGCGGGCTGGGGGGATGGAATTGAACGGGTTGCCCACAGAAGACGGGCGTTTTTCTTGGGATTGGTTGTGGCGGTCGATTCGCCCAGACTTGGTTTGGGCTGGAGTGGGGTATGGAACGCTTGGCTTGCTAGGCTTGGTGATTTCTCGCCGAGGAGGGCTGTTCGGATCGCCGAAAAGTTGCCTGGCCGTCATCTTGATTTTTCTGTTTTGTCACCTTTTCGCGACCTTTTTCCACTACCTGCCTAGAGGAGCCGAACAGGGTTTGGCCAGATTGAGTTTGGCGGCGTTTTGTCGCACATTTCTGCCCCTGCTGGCGTTACTGACCGTTCATCATTACATTTTTGCACTTCTAGATGGGACGAACTTAGCGGGCATATGTGTTGCGTATCTGCTCTCGCTGGGATTGACACTTGCGTCAGCTCTTCGAGGCTCCGCCAAAGGTTGATTCCAATCGGCGAAAGCGACGAGTTTGTCCTTGTTTGTCAGAAAACGGTGGTGGAAGCTTGCTGCTCCCGTATTGAATGTGTGAGCGCCGAATCGCGCGAGGCCTGAACGAAATCGTTCAGGAACAGCTCGAGGGCCTGTCTGGATTCAAAGTTGTTTGCGACTCGTTGCTGTTGACTCAATGAGCTTGCGGACAGAGTCGAGTGTTTCGAACCGAAGCAGCTGCATCCTGAAATCGGGAGTTTCCCAGTGACTTGGCTAGATTCCGGAGTAGACGACAACGCGGCCGCAAAGGTTGGTGAGGTAGCGGAGCATGCTGCCTCGACTGGCTCATCGCTGGCTGAGCGGATGAAGCATTACTTCGACACCAATCATCTGTTTGAGCACGTTCAGGACGCAACGTTTTTTGAGGTCCCGAGATTCCTCGGTGGACAAGAGGTAGAGGGACACTGGGAACTTCCTCGTTACTCGGAGAAGCCAATCCTGACTCTATGGGAAAAGTACCCGTTGTTTAACGGCCAGATTACCAAGTTCATGGTTCTGGAGTTGGTCGGTGCTGTTCTGCTAATCTTAATTTTTTGCTGGTTGGCCAAAAAGATTGCAACGGGAACGCGTCCCGCGGGGCGGTTGTGGAATTTCCTTGAAGGTTTTGTCGTATTCATTCGGGATGAAATTGCGAGGCCCGCAATCGGCAAGCATGACGCCGACCGTTTCCTTCCGTTTCTTTTGACGCTCTTCTTTTTCATTCTTGTGCTGAACCTGTTCGGAATGATTCCATTTCTCGGGTCGGCTACCGGAGCATTGGCTGTGACGGCTGTTTTTGCCGTGATCACTTTTTTGGTGGTCGTTGGTTCGGGTATGAAAAAGATGGGTGTGGTTGGCTTCTTGAAAGCTCAAGTGCCCCATATGGATTTGCCGCCGTGGATGGCGGTCGTGCTGCTGCCCGGAATTTGGCTCATCGAAATGTTCGGCTTGCTTGTCAAGCACTTTGTCTTGTGCGTGCGTTTGTTTGCGAACATGTTTGCCGGCCACTTGGTGCTGGCTGTGTTTACTGGATTTATTGGCGTCGTATGGGGCTCGTACCTTGTTTGGGGTGTGGCACCTGCGGTGTTCTTGGCTTCCATTGCCCTAAGTTTGCTTGAGTTGTTTGTTGCATTTCTGCAAGCTTATGTCTTTACGTTTCTGGCCGCGCTGTTTATCGGTTCGGCTCAGCATGCTCACTGATACCAATTCAGGTTAAAAACTGATCCACCTTTTTTTTGATGGAGATTTGTAGATGTCCCGATTGGCAATGTTGTTCACTGCTGTTGGATTGTCCTTGATCAGCTCACCGCTGTTTGCCCAGTCGGCTGGTGGCACTTCAATTCCGGGGATGGCCTTGATCGGCGCCGGTTTGGCTGTGTTGGGTGCAGGCTTGGGAATTGGTCGCATTGGTGGTTCGGCCTGCGAAAGCATGGCTCGCCAACCCGAGATGGCTGCCAAGATTCAGACCGCGATGATTATCGCTGCTGCTCTGATCGAAGGCGCGGCCTTCTTCGCCCTGCTGCTGGTGATCGTTAAGGCTTAGTCTGGTTGGCCACGGTTGTGTCGTTCGTGGCAGTTTTGCTGCGGGTTTTCGCAAGCGTTGTTTTTCCAGCGTGTTCCTTGAGTGATTAGCTAACAAGAGGTTGAAGATGAGTACTGCCTGGATGTTGAGTTTGGCGGTAGTAGCAGAAGAAGCTCATACCAAGCGCGATGCCATGGAGTTCAAT
>Ga0169931_10004533_pt1 | contig 21590 bp, 21 predicted proteins | sample Kivu_15m_20L_FD_129675 | JGI IMG/M metagenome (GOLD analysis project Ga0169931, IMG submission 129675) | Freshwater microbial communities from Lake Kivu, Western Province, Rwanda to study Microbial Dark Matter (Phase II) - Kivu_15m_20L... | ecosystem: Environmental > Aquatic > Freshwater > Lake... | reverse complement strand
GGTCGGGCGGCTCGACGATTTCGCGCAGGCCTGCCGGGCCGGGGTGCTCGCGCGCTTTCCCGGCGCGCATGTGTCGTTCTTCGGGCATGTGGGCGACAGCAACCTGCATGTGGCGGTCGCCATCCCCGGCGCACCTGCGGGGGGCGCGCATGCGGTCGATGCGATCGCCTATGACCTCGTGCGCGGTTTCGGCGGATCGGTGTCGGCCGAACACGGGATCGGCACGCTCAAGCGCGACTGGCTCGGCCACAGCCGTTCCCCGGCCGAGATCGCGGCGATGCGCGCGATCAAGGCCGCACTCGACCCGAGGGGCATCCTCAACCCCGGCAAGGTGCTTGGCGGGGCGCCGGAAGGGCAAGGCACACACTGATCCAATCGGGTTGTTCAGTCCCGGCATTTCCTTGGCCATGCGCTTGTTTCGGCCTGCACTCTTGACCCCGGGCGGTTGCGACGCCGTCCGCCGGTACGCCCGTTCGTGGTCGAAGTCCCGCGGGGCGATGACGGGCGAGGCCTACCGGCACGACCGGAGCCACGAGATCGCGCTGATCGCGCGCGTCTTCTTCAAGGGCGCCCGCACGCGGGGCATTGACGACGGGGCAAGTCCTCTGGCCGAGCGAAGACATCCCAAGCAGGGACCGCGCTGATTTCATCTCGTCGGGCTCAGCCACATCCCTGTAAAATGCAACGAAATCAGATCAATGTGCCATGCCTGCATCTTGAGACCCCTCTCAAGGAAGGTCAAGAGCGGGGGCTCATGGCGTCCCCGAGGCTGCCGAAGTGACGGAACCCTACCGATCCGCTTGCGCCGCGCGATGACGTCAAGCCGAGCCGCCGAGCTGCATGAGGATACTCTGCCGCGATCATGGCGCGCAAACGCCATCGCGCCGCCATGCGATGCAACGACCCATGATGGTCCCTGCCTCAGCATGGTGCAAGCGGCGTTGGCGCCCTCCGCCCATGCGCCTGAAACACGGTCTTCGCCAGATCGAGCCCGACCGAGGCATTCACCGAGATGACCGTCCTCTGCTGTGGATCCTCGCAGACCCACCTTGGCACATCGGCGCCATCGGGGGGCGGCCAGTGCCCCCCCCCCGGATCTGCCCCGGTATCAGCGGTTGGCGGGCAGACACCGCTCTGCCGCGCCGCCCAGCAGCGCATGCCTGTCGGCCGTTGTCAGGCGCAGGCTGTCGATAACCTCGCGCGCGTCATACTGGCCCATGTCGAACGGATAGTCGCTACCCAGCATCACCCGGTCGGCGCCCGCCCAGTCCACGAGGAACTGCAGCGGCTCGACGCCATGCAGGATGGTGTCGAAGAGCAGCCGGTCGATCGACGGCCCCGGCTCTCCGCGCAGCCGCGTCTTGGCCTCGGCCCTTTCGGCCCATCCGTGGATCCAGCGCGCCGCCTGATAGGGGGTGAAGCCTCCGCCGTGGCTCAGCACGATCCGAAGCCCCGGGAACCGCTCGAGGACGCCGCCGAACACGAGGCATGCGGCCGCGATCGTGGTATCGAGCGGATTTCCGACGAAGTTGTTGATGTAGTAGGACCGTTGCCGGTCCATCCCCGCGACCTTGACCGGGTGCAGCAACAAGAAGGCCTGACGCGACTCGGCTTCGGCCCAGAAGGGATCAAGCGCCGGATCGTCGAGGTTCCTGCCCTCGACATGGCTGCCGATCATGGCCCCCATCAGCCCGTCTTCGCGCATGGCCCGGCCAAGCTCGCGGGCGGCAAGATCGGGCGCCTGCAGGGGGACGGTCGCCAGACCGAGGAAGCGGTCAGGCATGGCGCGCACGCGCCGGGCGATGGCGTCGTTCTGGATCCGCGACGCCGTCAGCCCGTCGGCGGGGGACTTGTCATAGAGAACGGTCTGCGGAACGACTGCCAGAAGCTGCCGGTCGAACCCGGCGCGGTCCATGTCGGCGAGGCGGCGCTGCACGTCCCAGCCGCCGCGGGGAAAGTTGGGATAAGGCGCGCCCGCCACCACGAGGGTTCCGAACTCTCCGTCGGTGGTGTGCAACTCGATCCCGCAGTCCGGGACTTCGCGCCGGAGCGTGGCGACCGTTTCGGTCTCGATGATGTGGGCGTGGATATCGAGCGAGCGGGATATCATTGCTTTGGGTCCTTTCGTGGCTTTCCGGGCTCAGACCTCGGCAGCCAGTTCCTCGAGGTTCAGGGGAAGGCTGATCTCGGTCTTGCGACGCGCCGACAGATCCATCGCCATCGTCAGGATCAGGTTGCGATGCCCGTCCTGCGCGGTCGCGTGCGGGGATGGCACGCCCATGCAGATCCGCTGATACCACGAGACCGTCTCTTCGCGCATGGGCCCCCAGAGTTGACCCATGTGGAGATCGCCGGGCGGATAGCTTGTCAGAAAGTCGACGTGGCGGGCGGGGGGGGTGTATCCGTCGGGCACGTAGCCGCCGCCCTGCACGACGTTGCTGGCCAGAACCAGATCCCGGTGCGTATCCTCGATGTCGATGACACCCTCGGTGCCGACGATGCCGATCTCGAGCCCGTAGACGGAGCCGGGCCAGACCTCGGGCAGCGCCCAGCAGATGTTCATCGAGAAGATCGTTCCATCGTCCATCGTAAAGAGGCCGAAGGTCGAATCCTTGGTGCCCCATCGCGACAGAACCTTGTCGGTGGAACGCGCATAAATCGAAACCGGGGTCTTGCCCTCCATCAGCCACAGCGACATGTCGAGGCTGTGGGTTCCCGATACGACCATCGGCGTGAGGTTCTTGCGGTTCTGCGTGCGCCGGACGGTGGCGATGGGGACCATGCGGTTCATGAAAGCGCGGGTCGTGACCGAGTGGACATCCCCGATCTGGCCGGTGATCAGCTTTTCCTTGACTGTAAGGAAACGCCTGCGGAAACGCTGGGTGTAGCCAAGCACCGCATCGACGCCCGCCGTCTCGATCGCGTCCAGAATGGCCTTCGATTCATGGGCGTCGGTGGCGAGGGGCTTTTCGATGAAGAGGCTATGGCCGCGCTCGGCGGCACGCATGGTCGGGGCGGCGTGATGGTTCTCGTCGGTTGCTACGATCACGGCGTTGACCTCGCTGCGGTCAAGCAGTTCCTCGAAGTCGGTGGTGAAGAAGTCCGCCCCGCAATCGGCCTTGAGCTTTTCCCCGAGGGCCCGATTGACATCGCACAGACCTATCCAGCCAACGCCGGGATAGTCCCGCGCGATCATGGCGCGGATGCGCCCGATTGTGCCGCAGCCGATGATGGCCAGACCGATTTCCTTCTTCACACCCATGGTCCTCTTTCCCCTCCTGAGGTTTCGCTGCACTTTCCCCGACCTGCCCGCACCGGCGATGGCCGGCCCGCCAGGTCCGCGGGTCTTCTCGGTTTCATCCGTCCGCCCTCATCCCGCGCCGGCCCTCAGGCGATGAAGCGTGCGAGCAGGGCACCATCCACCCGGACCCCGAGACCCGGCCCGTCGGGCGGTACGATGTGGCCCGACCGGATCGTGACCGGATCGGCGACGATGTCGGCCGCGAGGTAGGGCGCGGTCATCGACGTGTCCCAGTCGACCTGCGGCAGCGCGACGGCAAGATGGGCGATCGCGGCCGAGGCGATCGCGGTCTCTGCCGTCTTGCCCGCAAGATTGACGTGCATCCCGAGGCTGTGCATCAGCCGGCCGGCCTGCATGACGGCCAGAGCACCGCCGAGCTTGATGGTCTTGAGGCTGCCACCCGCCGCGGCGCCGCGCGCATGGTGGCGACGGATCTGCTCGATCGAATGGAACCCCTCGTCGGCCCCGATCGGCACGCCGCTGGCGCGGGCGCAGTCGGCCATGGTCTCGAGGTCTTCTTCGGCAACCGGCTGTTCGACGAAGTCGATGCCCGTGTCGGCGGCCCTCGCACAGAAGGCCAGCGCCTCGTCGCGGCTCAGTCCCATGTTCGCATCCGCCGAGATGCGGATGCCCGGACCCGCCGCCGCGCGGATCGCCCGGCACCTCGCGAGGTCCGCCTCGACCCCGAGGATACCGATCTTGACCTTGAGGGCGACGACACCCTCGGCCACAAGGCGGCGGGCCTCGGCAACCTCCTCGTCCAGCGTGCCGCCCGCGATGAACACGAGTGCCGGCGCCCGGTCGCGCAGCTTGCCCCCGAGCAGGTCGTGAAGGGGCCGCGCAGTCCGTTGTCCGACCAGATCAAGCAGGGCGATTTCCACCGCCGCCTTGGCGCCCGGGTTGAAGTGGATGGTGGGGTGGATCAGCTCGGGGATCGCCTCCACCGATGTGACCTCGGCGCCGGTCAGCCGCTCGGCCATGTGCCGGATGGCTGCGATCATGCCTGGCTGCGTCTCGCCGTTCATCATCGGGGCCGAGGCGGATTCGCCCCAGCCGACCGCGCCCGTCTCGTCCTCGACCCGCACGATCACGTTGTCGGCGGCCACGAGGGTGCTTCCCGCCATCTTCACCGGCTTGCGGAGCGGAACCGAGACCGGAATGGCGGTGAGGGTGCGGAGGCGCAGCATGGATCGTCCTCTCAGACCTGAGGTTGCCGATGGGGGCCGGAGTGGTTACGTCTTGCGACGCACCGGGGTGCCGGGACGAAACAGGCGACAAGCAAGAGAGGTCTTGGATGGTGAAGGTCTTGAGTGGCGGGGCGGCACAGGGTCTGGCTGAAGCTCTCGCGGACAGGATCCGGGCAGAGACGGGCGAGTCGCTGAGCGGCGATTTCGGCCCCGTGGGCGGGATGCGCGATCGGATTGTCGGCGGCGAGGATGCCGATTTCGTCATCCTGTCTCGCAAGCTTGTCGAGGATCTCGCCGCCACCGGGCATGTCGAACCCGACAGCATCACCGATATCGGCGATGTCGCAACGGGCCTTGCGCTGCGCGCCACGGACCCCGACGCCACCTGCGAGACGGCCGACGATCTGCGCACGCTCCTGCTGGCCTCTGACGCGATCTTCTTCCCCGACCCGCTCGCAGCCACCGCGGGCATCCACTTCGCCCGTGTCCTGCGCGAATTGGGAATCGCCGATGCGGTTGCGCCGAGCCTCAGGACATTTCCGGGCGGGATACCCGCGATGAAGGCCATGGCGGCCTGCGAGCACGCGCGGCCGGTCGGCTGCACGCAGGTTACCGAGATCAAGCGCATCGCCGGCGTGCGGCTGATCGGCCTTCTGCCGCCCGGCCTCGATCTTGTCACGACATACAGCGCGGCCGTCACGCGCAAGGCCACCAAACCCGAGGCTGCGGCACGGGTCATCGCCCTGATGGCCGATCCGGCAGTGGCCCCGATGCGACGCGCGATCGGCTTCCTGGGTTAGCGCCCCCAGGCTTCGGCCGTGACCAAGCACGGCCGATGATGGGAGCGACCGCCTAGCCAATTGGGTTTTCGAGCACGCCGAGGCCCGTGATCGCCACCCGAACCCGATCGCCCCTGCGCAGATAGACTGGCGGGCTGAAGCCTATGCCCACACCCGCCGGTGTGCCGGTGGCGATGATGTCTCCGGGCAGCAGGGTGATCGTGCTCGACAGCGTCTCGATCAGCGTCGGGATGTCGAAGATCAGCGCGCGCACGCGCGCCTTCTGGCGAACCTCACCGTTCACCTCGGTCACGAGTTCGAGCGCCGTCGGATCCGCGATCTCGTCGGCCGAGACGATCCAAGGGCCCATGGGGCAGAAGGTGTCGCACCCCTTGCCGATCGTCCACTGGTTGTGCCGCTTCTGCAACTCGCGCGAGGTCACGTCATTGACGATGACATAGCCAAAGACCTGCGCCATCGCCTCCGACTTCGGGACGCCGAAGCAGCGCCTGCCGATCACCACGCCAAGCTCGCCCTCGTAGTCAACGCTCCCCGTCGGGTCGATCGATGCGCGGACCACCTCGCCGGGGCCGATCACGCTTGTCGTGGCCTTGGTGAAGATGACAGGTGCCGACGGCACCTGCTCCTTGGCGCTCGAATCAAAGCCGCTGCCGTGAAATTCGAGCGCGTGTTCGTAATAGTTCTTGCCGACGCAGAAGATGTCGCGCCGCGGCTCCGGGATGGGCGCCGTCAGTCGGATCTCCGAGAGAGGCACGCGCGGGCCCGTGCGGGACGCCCATGCCGCACGCGCGGGAGCGCCGCCCGCGATCATTGCAAGCACCGCCCCCGTCGCCTCGGCGCCCATGGCACAGACCACGGCTTCGTCACCTGCGATGTGGCCGGCAACCGCCTGGCCGTCGGTCATGGTTCCAGTGAAGAGCTTCATTTTTTCGTTGCTTTATCGTTTTGTCGATGATTTACCTTTTTGTGGTTAAATCACCGCGAGAGCCGTCTGTCAAATGGGGGAATGGTCGAGGTGGTCTTGCTAGGCGCAGCCCAGTTTCCGCTGATGTCCGACCCGAGGGATGCGTTCGGCGACGGCAGGACGCTTGCCGACGAAGCCTATCGCGCGCTCAAGTCCGACATCATGCGCTGCGTGCGTCCGCCCGGAGAGCGGCTGCGGATCGAGAAACTGCGCGCGATCTACAAGATCGGGCCCACCCCCCTTCGAGAGGCGCTCCAACGCCTAGGCGCCGACCGCCTCGTGGTGACGGAGGGCAACCGGGGCTTCGCGGTGGCACCGCTCGACCCCGATGAGTTCAGGGATCTCAACACCGCGCGAATCGCCGTCGAGAAGTCGGCGCTCAGGCTGTCGATCACGAACGGCGGGGTCGACTGGGAGAGCGGGGTTGTCGCCGCAGCCTACATCATGGCGCGCGAGGACAAGGCCCTGGCCGACAGGGGCGGGCCTGTGCCCGACAGTTGGGAACGGGCGAACGCCTCGTTCCATGCCGCACTCGTCGCGGCGTGCGGATCGAAATGGCTGCTGTGGATGCGCGCGCACCTGCACGACCTCTGCGAGCGATATCGCAGGTCGGCCGTCTCGCAAAGCGCGGGCGGCCGCCCCCTCCTCGAAGAGCACAGGGAACTGGCGGCGGCCGCGCTCGACCGCAACGCCGATGCCGTATGCGACCTGACCGAGCGCCATTACAGCCGGACAGCGCAGATCTTCGAGCAGAAGGTCCGGTCATGACACGCACTGCGGCACGGGCGACTGAAGGAAACCGGGATGAACGATGACATGATCCCCGGTCTGTCCGGAGAAGAGTCCCCGCTGTGGAAGCGCGCCCTCAAGCACACCGCGATCCTTGTGGCGCTGCTCGCAATCTGGGAGTTCCTGACAGCCTCGGGCTATGCCGATCCGCTGCTCTTCCCGCGACCTTCGCACATCTTCGGATCGTTCGTCCCGCTCTACGTCACGCAGGCGATCGTGTGGGAGCATCTGTGGGTGACGATGGCGAACGTGCTCGCGGGGTTCGTGGTGGGTACGATCCTCGGAATCTCGCTCGCCATCCTCGCGGGCTTCAGCGAGACGATCCACCGCTACATGAAGCCCTATGTCATCGTCCTTGAGGCCACACCACGGATCGCGATCGGGCCGCTGATGCTGGCATGGCTCGGCTTCGGATTCGGCGCGAAACTCGCGATCGTGACGCTCGTGTGCTTCTTTGCGCCCTTCATCAACACCCTCACGGCGATCCTGTCGGCCAATCCGGCGCAGGTGGAACTCATGCGCTCGCTCGGGGCATCGAAATGGCAGACCCTCACGAAGGTCATCGTGCCTGATGCGATGCCCATGATCATGGCCGGAATCCGCATGGCCATGGCCTCGGCCCTCGGTGGCGCGCTGGTCGCGGAGTTCATCTCGTCGAACAAGGGCATGGGGGTTCTTCTCGACAACCTCGCCGCGGTTCTGAACATGGCGGGGGCATTCGCCACGCTCCTGTCGCTGACACTCATCGGCTACATCCTCTATGCGCTGATGGAACGGATCGAGAGCCGCGTCATCTTCTGGCAGAACGAGGCCGGACTTCGGCGCGTCTCTGCCCGGCGCAAGCGCGCCTGGGGGGCGACCTCATGAACGGGCCCGCCCAGCGCATGATGATCGGCATGATCGCGAGAGCGGCCGATCCGGTCTTCCGCCGCCGCGCATTCACGCATGTTACCATCTTCGCGCTGATCATCGGCGTATGGGAATGGGCGGGCCGGACGGGGCGGCTCAATGACCTCATCATGCCCGCGCCGAGCGCCATCACCGAGGCGTTCTGGCGCCTCTATGCGGTCACCGGCGAAGTCTACTGGCACTTCTTCGTGACGCTTTACGAGGCGGTGGCAGGCTTTCTCATCGGCGCGGGCATCGGCATGGGCCTTGCGATCGCGGCCGCGCTGAGCCTCGGGTTCCGCCGCTACATCGCGCCCTACGCCATCGCGCTGAACGTGACGCCCGGCATAGCCGTGACGCCGATCTTCATCGCATGGTTCGGCTTCGGCTGGTCCTCGAAGATCGCGCTTGCGGCCCTCATCGTCTTCTTTCCGGTGTTCGTGAACACGCTCTCGGGGTTGCTCAGGACGGACCGGGACACCGCGGAACTCTTTCGCGCGCTCGGGGCGAGCAAGGCACAGACATTCTTCAAGCTGATGGTCCCGAACGCGGCGCCGATGATCTTCGCAGGGTTCAAGATCGCGATGACCAGTGCCCTCGTGGGGGCCATCGTCGCGGAATTCGCCTCTGCGACCGAGGGTATCGGCATCCTCATGCAGCGCTATTCGCACAAGCTCGACATCGCCGCCTCGATCGCGGTGCTGCTGAGCATGTCGCTGATGGGGCTGCTGCTGTTCACTTTGATGGAAGAGATGGACCGCAGGGTCGTCTTCTGGAAGCATCAGGGCAGGCTCGATGCCGTCGCCCGAAAACGCCACCGTCGCTGGGGCGGGCTGGCAACCGAAAAGGAACAGGCGCGCGCGTAACAGGGTCAGGCGCGCGCCCCATGACTGCGTCCGCCAGATATGTGGACAGAACCCGGGGAGGAAGAAAAGTGAACCATTCAACAGCCAACTTCATGCGCGCAGGCGCTGTATTCGTCGCTGGGCTCGGGCTCGGCGCGGGCACCGCAATAGCGCAAGACACGCTCAACGTGCTCATCGCCAACGAGCGGTCGAATACCTTCTATGGCATGTTCATCGCGCAAGAGCTCGGCTATTGGGAAGACGTGGGCATCACGGTGAACTGGCTGTCGTCCTCGACGACCATTCCCTATGTCGCGTTCCTGTCTAACGGGCAGGCCGACCTCGTGATGTTCGACGCGGCCCAGACAATGCAGGCCGTCGATGCCGGGCAGGACTTCAAGATCATCTACGAGGACATGCAGTATGCTCCGGAGGCGCTCTATGTCGCCGCCGACAGCGACATCACCGAGATCGCGCAACTCAAGGGCAAGACCATCGGCCTTGTCAGCGACCGCGACCGCATCATCGCGCAGGTTGCGCTCGAAAGCGCGGGCCTGACCATCGATGACGTCTCGACCGTGGTTCTCGGCGAAGGTGGGCCGACGCTGGCCAACGCGTTCATCCGCGGGACCGTGGCCGCCGTCGCGGGCGGGGCAACCGAGTTGAATTCGATCCAGGCCGCCGGTGTTCCGATCCGCAACATCACGCCGCCCGAAGTGGCGGAGAACCCTGCCAACTCCTTCGCGATCCGCACGGACCGCATCGAGGAACTGCGCGACCCGGTCGAGCGCTTCTTCCTTGCCTGGTCGAAAGGGATGGAAGCCGGCCGCCTCGATCTGCAGATGAGTGCAGCGATCATGTCCGTCGCGGTGCCCGAGCAGTGGCAGAACGTCGATGTCGGTCGGGCGCATCTCGAGCTTGCCGCGATGAAGCTGCACGAACCACTGTCGGACAAGCGCGGCGCGCTGCATCCCGACATGTGGGCCCGTGTCCAGCCCGTGCTGGTCAGCGTGGGCGAGATCAGCAAGACGCACGACCCTGCGACCTTCACCGATGGCAGCTTCATCGAGGCCGCCAACCAGTACAACGTGGAAGAGCTTCAGGCCGACGTCGCCGAGTGGATCGCGAACAACAAGGACCGCTACGACGCCATGGCGAAGTGATCGGGTCTTGTATCTGACCGAAGGGGCGCCCAGGCGGGCGCCCCTTTGCGTTTGGGGGGGTCGGTCGGCGCGGCTGTCGCGACCCGCGCGCCCGCCATCGACGCCCATGGGCGGGATCAGCCATGTGCCTGCAGCGGCACATGGTCGTGGTCGTGCTTGACGTAGCGCGGTCCGATGAGTTCGATGCCGCCGAGGCTGCTACAGGCCGGGTCGCAGGGCCAGGCCATGGCGATCAGCCGCTGTCCGCATTTGAGCGCGTCAGTGGGCGCAGGCGTGCCGCTGTCGGCCTCAAGCGGCAGACATGGAATTCGCCCAGCGCCTTGACCCGCGCCCGGGTCGCGTTGCCGGGAAGATGGGTCAGCGGCACGTCCCCGACACCGACGATCTCGATCGTGTCAGACCGCGCACCGGCAGCGACGGCGGCGGCTTTGGCTGGCGCCTCGGCATCGTTGAGCGCCGCCTCGCGCGTCATCTCGGCCAGGGCACAGACGCGAACGACCTCATCGCTGACCTGCGCGATCGCTGCCCCCAAGGCATCGGCAACCGCGAAGCGATCGGGCCTTCGACTAGGGCCCGGGCCCAGGCCAGGCACGCCCCGTCGAAGGCCAGCGGATCGCGCAGCGACGGGGGGAAGACGTCATTGGCCTGCACCCGCGCGCGAAAACCGATCGCACGGGCCAGATGCGCCGCGACCTCGGCCTCGGCGCGCACGATCGCGGCCACCCCGTCCGAGACGCGCGAGCAATCCGTGCGCCGGAACGGCCCCGCGACGCGCAGGTTGCTGTCTGAAACGGGATTGCAGAAATCGAACCCCAGATCCCTGCGGATGCGCACGAAGGGGTTGTGCACAGCGTTCGCGTGGTTCTTGGCCGCGATGCGCACGAGATCGGCGCTGCGGTCGCCGTGGCGCTGGAAGCATGAGGCCGCGATCTGCCCGAAGATGCCGGCAAAGCCAGCCTCGGCGGCGGCCTGCTCGGGCGGGTAGCCTGCCTTGAGCAGGATCTCGCCCGCCTCGACGCCCGGACGGCCGTCATCTTCTCGGCCCCGATCACAAGCGCGATCCTTGCCCGGCCGCTCTCGATCCTGTCGCAGGCGGCGTGGATCGCGGCCGAGCAGGTGGCGCGGGCGTTCTCGCCATGCACAGCCGGCACCTGCTCGAGCCCCGGCGCCGCGAAACCGACGTCGGCCGCCGTGATCCCGGCATGCGCGAGCGCCGCCGTCCAGACCTCGCCGATCAGCCCCTGGAGGCCCGGGGGCGGGCTCTTGCCGAATGTCGGATGGGCCCAGCCGACCATCTGCGCGCGCCTGTCACCATCACGTTTGGATCCACCGCTCCGGAACCGACCCGCCCGGCCGGGCATGACATGAGAAATCCCCTTGCCAGGGCGGATCTGGCCAAGGTCGCGGTGCCGGGGGGACGGACGCACAAGGGTCTTGACGCATGTTCGTACATGTAGTGACTATCTGATAAACAAGGATCGCCCCCTTTCCCCGGAACGTGCCGGCGGGGGGCTGCGGAGGCCCGCGCGATCGGGGCCGTTTGGGGAGGAGAATTCAGAATGACACGTCAGTTCGGTCGCCGTCAGGCGCTACTACGGTGCGGGGCCGGGATCCTTGCGCTCGGCGCGCTCTCGCTGCCAGTTTCGGGCCAAACGCCGATGCAACCGCTCGCCGACGGGTTTCCGGCGAAACCCATCGTGCTCTTGGTAATCGACAGCCCGGGCTCGGCCGATTCGGTCTTCGCCAGCCAGATCGCCGAAGCCGCCTCGCGCGTCTCGCCCCAGCCGATCGTGGTCGAGCACCGCGAGGATTTCACGAACTTCGGCACCTGGGAAGGCATCGCCTGGATCAAGGACCAGGGCGAGCTCGCCAATGAGGGCTACATCAGCTACGTTCTGACCATCCCCGACGCGATGGTGGACATGGCCGCGATCGACATCGAGTCGATGACGGGCCAGACGGTCGACGACCTCAATCCGGTGATCGCGACAGAGCGGGTGCCGTTCTTCCTGATCCAGCGGTCGGACGCACCGTGGGGCGATACGCTCGATGATTTCCTCACCTACGCCAAGGCCAACCCCGGTGCGGTGCGCCACATCACCGGCGGGCCGGGCGGCGGGATGGATGCGGCGATGCGCTTCTGGCTCACCAATCTCGGAATCGAGGTTACCGACGTGATCGGCGGCAACCCGCAGGAGCGTGCCCTTGCCGTCGCCTCGGGCGAAGGTGACATCACCGCCTCGCCGCCCGACGTGCTCCGTCCGCACTATGATGCGGGCAAGGTGGAACTGCTGCTCGGCGCAGGGGCCGATTCCTTCCCCGCACCGTGGGAAGCGGTCGTGCCCTCCGAGTCCCGGATCGGCAAGACCGATGCCTTCAGCCAGACGCGCACCATCGCCGTCGCGCCGGGCGTCTCGACCGAGCACCGCGACTGGCTCTATGCCCTCTTCTCGCAGGCGGCCAAGGACGCGGCCTTCGTCGAGCAGCGCAGCAGCGTGTCGGCCCTCCAGCTGATCGACCTCGACCCCAAGGAGGCGAAGGATCTCGCGCTCTACGGCCTCGACGTGTCGGTCGGCATGTTCAAGGACCTCGGCATCTACTGGGGCGGGAACTGATCCCGACCCTTCTGCCCGCGCCCCCGGCATCGGGGGCGCGGGTGCCTCGCTCCGTCAGCAGCATGCAGGGACAATCATGGAACGCCGCGTCGATCTGATCGTCGCCCTGGCGATGGCGCTTGTCGGTCTGGGGATGATCTGGGCTGCAAGTGGCATCAAGTCCGGCATGATGCGCGACCCGATCGGACCGCGGGCCGCCTTCTACATCTGCGGCGGCATGCTTGCCGCTGGCGGGCTGTGGGTCGCGGCCGGCAACCTTGGCATCGGGCGCAAGACGCGCGCCGAGAGTGACGCCAACGAGGGTGTCGCGGACGAAGCGGGCATCCCTGCGAGTGCCCCTCGCGCCTTCGCTCTGATGGCGGGGGCCGCGGCCTTCAGCGTGGCGCTGAAACCGGCCGGGTTCTTGATCGCAACTCCGCTCTTCATGGCCTTCGCGCTCGTGCTGCTGGGCAAGCGCGGGCTGGCCGGCGTCGTGGTCGTGCCCGTCGCATTCACCATCGTGACCTATCTCGTCTTTTCGTCAGCCCTTGGCGTGCGCTTGCCGCTTGGCCCCCTCACGGACATGTTCCGCGCGCTGGGTTGGGTGGCGTTGTGAGGAAGTCATCATGGAACTGCTGAGCCCCCTTCTCGGCGGGATCGGCCTGCTCGGCGATCCGCTTGTCTGGGTCGCGGTGCTCGCCGGCACTGTATTTGGCGTCATCGCGGGGGCCATGCCCGGGATCGGCACGACGCTCGCCTATGGGCTGGTCCTGCCCTTCACCTTCGTCATGCCCCCGGTGATCGGGGTTGCCTTCCTGCTCTCGATCTCGGTCGGGGTCGGCTATGGCAACTCGATCCCTGCCATCCTCATGGGGATACCCGGCAATCCGGCCGCGATCCTGACCGTCATCGACGGCCACGCGCTCCACAAACGCGGCGAAGGGGGCGTTGCCCTCGGAATTTCCTTCCTCGCTGCACTGGGCGGACAGCTTGTGTCGATCCCGCTCTTCGTCGTGCTGGTCGTGCCGCTGATGGCGCTGGCCTATCATTTCAGCTTTCCCGAGATCTTCGGCCTCTACTGTTTCGGCTTCCTCGCCCTGATCAGCCTTGCGGCGGACAATCTGGTGAAGGGGCTGATGTCGGCAGCACTCGGGATCGCAATCGGACTCGTCGGCCTCGACCCGATCAACATGGTCACCCGGCTCGATTTCGGATGGCGCGAGATCCGCTCGGGCATCGATGATGTCGCCCTGGTGATCGGTCTGCTTGCCCTGTCCGAACTCTTCCGCTCCGCGCGGCAGGTCTTCAGTTGGCAGGACCACTCGGGAGAGGCGCGCGGCGCGAGCTTTCCGGCCTTCGCTCGGATCCGGCCGGCCATCCCGGCTATGGGAACCGGCACGATCGTCGGGACGCTCGTCGGCGCGATCCCCGGGGCGGGCGCGACGCCGGCTGCGATGATCTCCTATCAGATGGCGCGCATGCTCTCGAAGCGGCCCGAAACATTCGGCAAGGGCTCGGTCGAGGGGATCGGGGCGAACGAGGCGGCGCAAAACGCATCGAATTCTGGGGAACTGATCCCCACGCTCGGGCTCGGCATCCCCGTCTCGGGGTCGATGGTCCTTCTGCTTGCCGCCCTCACGGTGCAGGGTTTCGTTCCTGGCCCGCTCATGGTCACGAACGCGCCCGATCTTCTTTTCGCCGCGATCGCGGGCCTTCTTGCGGCCACGATCTTCCTGCTCGCGACCGGCTGGTTCATGGCCCGCCTCATGCTCAAGGCCGTGAGCCTCGATCGGCAGGTCGTCATCGTGGTTGCGATCACGCTCACGCTCATCGGGGTCTATGCGATCAACACCAAGGTGTTCGACGTGATGGTCGCGGTCGCGGCCGGGGGCGTCGGCTATTTCATGCTGCGCTATGGCTATTCGGCGCCGGCCGCAGCCCTCGGCGTCTTCGTCGGCAAGGAATTCGAGCGCAGCCTGCGCATCGGCCTCAACATGAACGACAACAGTTTCGTCGAGTTCGCGACCCGCCCGATCACCGCCGGTATCTTGTTGGTCGCGCTCGGCGTTCTGATATGGGGTGCGTGGCGTCGCGTCCTGATGCAACGGCGGCTCGCCGCGGCACGGGCGCGCGACGGCGCTCGGGAAACCCGATCACATCAACAGGAGACACAGGAATGAGACAGGTCGAAGTCGCGGTCATCGGAACAGGCTGGTGCGGGGGGATCCGCGCGCTCTCGCTTGCGCAGTCGGCACTCGTCGACAAGCTGCACATCTGCGAGATCCGCCCCGACCGTCTGGCCGAGGTGAAGGCCATGACCAATGCGGCGACGGCCACGACGGATTACCGCGACATCCTCGCCAATCCCGCGATCGAGGTCGTTTACATCTCGACCACCCCCGAGCCCACGCATTATCCGATCGCCCGCGACTGCCTGCGGGCCGGCAAGCATGTGCTGCTCGAGAAGCCGATCGCGCTCGAACTGTGGGAGGCGGACGACCTCATCAACATCAGCCGGCAGAACAACCTGAAGTTCACGATCGGCTATTCGCAGCGCTTCAACCCCAAGATCGCCTACGCCAAGAAGAAGATCGCCGACGGCACGCTCGGCAAGGTCGTGAACGTGCTGGTCAGCCGGCACCTGTCGCGCTCGCTGGGCTCGAAGATCGCCAACCGGGTGAAGCTGTCGCCGGCCGCGATGGAATCGACCCATGATCTCGATTTCGTCTTCTGGCTGCTCGCGCCCGCCAAGCCGCTCCGGGTCTATTCGCAGGGGGCCTATGGCTACATGCAGCCGCTCAACGGCTCTTATGATTGCATGTGGTCGATCGTGACCATGGACAACGGTGTCGTCGTAACCCTCGGCGGGGGCTGGAACCTGCCGCCGTCCTATCCGAACTATTGTGCGACCTGGATCGAGATCACGGGCACCGACGGGGCGCTGATGCTCGACGATACAGCGCGCGACCACTGGCTCAACACCGTGTCGGGCGGAACGCAGTTCACGATGTCGACGATGCCCGGGGAACATGTGGATCATGTCTTCGCGGGCCAGATGGGGCCCGAGACGATCCACTTCCTCGAGGCCTGCATGATGGACCGGCCGGTGATGGTCGAACCCGGCCATGCGCGCATGGTGATGGAGGCCTATACGGCCGCCGACATCTCGGCCGAGCGCAATGCGCCGGTCGATCTGCCCCTCTCGAACTCGGCGCTCGCCGACCTCGCAGAAATCAAGGCAGCGGCACGCGGCGCGTAGGGGGAAGGACGCGCATCTTCGTGCAGCCGGCAATCGCGACCGGGATGGGGATCGGAATTGGACGCGGCATCACGGCAGACAGGCGATCAGGCCAGGATCGAGCCTGGCCAGCGCGGCCTCGGCGACGGGTGCCGTTGCCGCGCGAAAAGCCTGTGCATCCCAGCCGCCGTCGTCGAGGATCTCCATCCCGGCCGCGCGAAGGGTCGCAAGACCCGCCTCTTCCTCGGCAGCCGCAAGTGCCGCCTGATGGCGCGAGGCCGCGACCATCGCGCTTTCGAGATCGGCCCGCGCGGGGAGGGGCAATCCGTTGCGCCAGGCGGCATTCGCGAGCACGAGGGTGACACCCTTGAAATGCCCCGTGCGTGTCATGAAGCGATGCGACTCCGCCACATTGAAGAGCACGATGTTGGTGACCGGGTTCTCCTGCGCCGTAACCTCGCCCGTCCGCACGGCGGCCGGATAATCCTTGACGTCGATGTAGCGCGGCACGAACCCGAGGGCCGCAAAGCTTGCCTGGTGCAGCTCGGAGCGCATGGTCCGGATGACGAGTCCCGCGCAATCGTCCGGGTGGCGAAGCGGACGGACGCTGTTGGTGAAGTGCCGCGCGCCATTGTCCCAAAAGCCGATCACCGAAAGCCCGGTGTGCCGTGCCACCGCCGCCTCGAGCGTGGCGCGCAACCGCGCGCCACGCGTCACGCCAGGTTGCAAGACCCCTGCCCCGGCCCCGCGGAACGGCAGGTCGAGCACCCCGAGCTCGGGCACCCGATCGGCGAGATAGGACGAGGCGAAATAGCACAGCTCCAGCTCTCCTGCCTCGGTCATGGACAGAAGATCCGTCGCGGGCCGACCCGTCGCCGTCAGATCGGCGGTGATGTCGGGGGAAAATCCCTTGCCGTGGATGCTCTGCGCCAGATGGCGCAGGGCACGGGTGTGGACGGACGTCTCGCCCTGATAACCGGCGGCGCGGAGGGGAATGACCACGATTTTGCCTCGCTCGGAAGAACCTCCGGCGCACCATCGCGCAGGCCAACGACAAGGTCCAGACGATGCCGCACATGAATGAGGGCAGCATGCGTGCAGGTCTCGTCGGGCTTGGCCGGATGGGAGGGGGCATCGCGGGACGGCTCGCCGCTTCGGGCCGGCTCGGGGGCGTCTGGGACATTGATCCAGCCCGCGCCGAACGGACCGCGGACCGCCACGGCGTCATCGCCACGGATCAGGCAGGACTTGTCCGGGCGGGGTGCAGGGTCTTGCTTTTTGCCGTTCCGACCTCGGTCGAAGTCGCGGCCGCCCTCGATGGCATGGCGGCGCCGGGGCTGGCGGTCATCGACCTCTCGACATCCGACCCCGGTCACAGCCGCGGCTTGGCGCGCGATCTCGCGGCACGCGACATCACATATCTCGACGCCCCGATGAGCGGCGGCGCCGCCGGCGCCGAAGCCGGAACCCTGAGCCTGATGGTCGGCGGTGCGCCCGCAGATCTCGCGCGGCTGCGCCCGATCCTGGCCGATTTCGCCGGCCGGATCACCCACCTCGGCCCGGCGGGGTCGGGGCACGCGATGAAGCTTGTGCACAACGCCGTCCTGCACGCGACGTTCCTTGCCACCTGCGAGGGGCTGCGCCTCGCGGCGCGCGCCGGGATCGCACCCGAGCGCGCCGTGGAGGTGCTGAATGCCGGCAACGCCCGCAGCTATGTGAGCGAGGTACGCTTTCCCCGCGACATCCTCTCGGGAACGCTGAGCGCCCAGTCGGCGGTCGGCACGCTCGCCAAGGACCTGCGCCTCGCGCGGGATTTCAGCGCGGAAAGCGGGGCCCTCGCCCCGTTCACGACCCTCACCTCGAGGCTGCTTGATCGGGCCGCGGCGCGCGCCCCGGCAGACCGCGATTTCGCGCTGCTCTTCGGCGAATACGAGGACATCGTGCGCGAGGCGCTCGAATGACGGGGCCAAGGGTGGTGGGGATCTTCGGCCTCGGCCTGATCGGTCAGGCGGCAGCGGCGCGCCTTCTGGCGCAGGGAATCGCGGTGCGCGGGCACGATCCGATGCCCGATCGCTGCGCGGCCCTCGGCGCACTCGGGGGGCAAAGCGCCGATCCGGCCGCGGTATGGGCAACCGGAACGGTCCTGATCGCGGTCTTCGACGCAACTCAGGCGCAACAGGTCATCGACGCGGCCCCCCAAGGCGGCGCGGCGCTGGCCCTTCTGCACGTCACCTGCGCGCCCGAGGCGGCCGAGGCGCTCGAACGGCGGGCGGAGGCGCGCGGCATCAGCCTGGTCGAGGCGCCCGTCTCGGGCACCTCGGGCCAGCTGCGCCGGGGGGAGGCGACGCTGTTCCTGGGCGGGCGGAGCGAGGCGGTCGCGCGTGCCGCCCCGACGGCCGCCCTCATCGGGCGCAGGGTCATTCCGGTCGGGCGGGCGGGGAATGGCGCGCGGGTCAAGCTGGCGGTCAATCTGGTGCTCGGCCTCAACCGCGCGGCACTCGCCGAGGGGCTGGTTCTTGCGGAAGCGCTGGGGATCGATGCCGCCACGGCACTTGGGCTGTTTCGCGAAAGTGCCGCCCAATCCGCGGTGATGGCCGAGAAGGGCCGGCGCATGGTCGAGGGCGACTTCAACCCCGAGGGCCGGGTCGCGCAATCGGCGAAGGACTTCGCGCTGATCCTTTCGGGGGCGGATGCCGCAGGGCAGGATCTGCCCTTCGCGCGCACCTATGCGGCGATGATGGCCGATTGCATCGGTGCGGGTGAGGGCGACCTCGACAATGCGGCGATCATCGCCGCATTGCGCCGCCGGCGGAGGGCCGGCGGATGAGCCGCAAGGGGGCGCTTCACCAGGATCTCGAAGCCCGGCTTCGCGACAACATCGCGGCAGGCGCCTGCCCGGTCGGGCTCGCGCTTCCGACCGAGCACGAACTGGCCGAACGCCACGGCGTCAGCCGCTCGACTGTGCGGCGCGCCCTGGCAAGCCTGCGCGCGGCCGGTCTGGTCGAGCCGCGGAAGGGCCATGGCACCTTCGTGATCGCCGACAGGCCCCGGCCGGGCTTCGTGCAGACGCTGTCGGACTTCGGCGAATTGCTGCAATACCCCGAGGGAACGCTGCGCGAGAAGATCTCGACCACCACCGTCGCCGTGTCGGGTGAGCGCGCCGCACTGCTCGACTGCCCCTCGGGGACGGAGTGGGTGCGGCTCGAGGCCCTCCGGCGCATCCGCGCCGACGGGCAGCCCTTTGCCGCGCTGACCGCGTGGATCAGGCCTGTGCTTGCCGGCGTCGCCGACTTGGCCAACCCCGGTGGCCGCCCGCTCTTGCGCCAGATCGAGGATGAGCACGGGATCCAGGCACGGATCGCGCTTGTGGATGTGTTCTCTGCTCCGGTCCCCACGGAATGGGCCGATCGGCTTCATGCCGCCCCGGGCGCCCCTGCCCTCATGATCCGGCGCCGCTACCGCGGCTTCGACCGCCGGATCTATCTTGCGACCGAATCGCTTCACCCCGCGGGCCGCTTCGCGCTTTCCTTCGAAATCGCGCGCGGCTGAACGCTCACATCCCGGAAGGACCCAGATGACCCGCCCTGCCACCTATGACATCCACGCCCATATCCTGGAACTCGACACCGTGGCCGCTCTGCAGGACGCGCTGCCGGAGATCGGCTTTGCCCTCGTGCCCATCGACGACGAATCGGCGGTGCTCGATGTCGCGGGCGTAAAGTACCGCCCCTTTCCGCGAGGCGGCTGGGATGTCGAGCGCCGTCTTGCCGACATGGCGCGCTATGGCTTCGACCGGCAACTTCTGGCAGTCAGCCCGCAGACGGTCCTCTACGACAAGCCCGCCGCCGCGGCGCTGACCGCGAGCAAGATCCAGAACGATGCCATCGCCGCGCGCTGCCGCGCCAACCCGCAGAGCTTCCAAGGCCTTGCGACGCTGCCGATGCAGGCGCCCGAGATCGCGGCAGCCGAGCTCGAGCGGGCGATGACCGAGGGCGGCCTCGTCGGGGCGATGCTCGGGACGAACATCGAAGGGCGCAACCTCGACCTTCCCGAACTCGACGTCCTCTGGGCCAGGGCCGAAGCGCTCGGAGCGTTCCTCCTGCTCCATCCGCTGCAGGTTGCGGGCATCGACCGCCAGCGGAGCTACTACCTGCAGAACTTCATCGGCAATCCGCTCGATACCACCATCGCGGCCGCCTGCCTTGTCTTCGGGGGCGTTCTGGAGCGCTTCCCGCGCCTCAAGGTCTGCCTCAGCCATGGCGGGGGCTTCGTGCCCTATCAGCAGGCGCGCTGGATCCACGGCTGGGCGGAACGTGCCGAGGCCAAGTTGCGCCTCAAGGGCGAGCCCGGCCCCTCGATCGATCGGCTGCTCTTCGACACGATCTTGCACGATGTCGCGCCGCTGCAGTTCCTTGTCGATCTCGCCGGGGCTGATCGGGTGATGCTCGGGACGGACTATCCCTTCGACATGGGGCAATACGACCTGCCTGAGGTGATCGATGCCTTGCGCATCACTGCGCGCGAGCGCGAGACCATCCTCGCAGGGGCGGCCGAGCGCCTGCTGCGCCCGGCCGGGGGCGCCCGATGACGGCAGAGTTGATCCCCGCAGAGCGGCTCGCCGCCTTCGCGGCGGCCGCGCTCGTGGCAAATGGCCTGCCCGAGGCCGATGCGCGCACGATTGCCGATCTGATGATCGAGGCCGATCTGCTTGGTGCCGACGGCCACGGCATCTTCCGCCTGCCGCGCTATCTGGCGCGGCTCCAGGCCGGGGGGTTCGCCCGCGACGCAGAGATCCGCGTGGTGCGCCGCAAGGGCGGCACGGCGCTGGTCGACGGGGGCAACGGGTTTGGTCACCTCGTGATGGCGCGGGCCGGCGACCTGGTGCAGGAACTCGCATCCGCGCACGGGATCGGCTGGGTCGGCACCCGGATGTCGAACCACGCAGGCGCGGCCGGGGTGCACACGCTGCGTCTGGCCGAACGGGGGTTCATCGGGATCTATCTCGCGGTCGGAAACGCCAACCACATGGCGCCCTGGGGGGGGCGCGAGCTGTTGCTCTCGACCAATCCGATCTCGATCGCGATCCCTGCCCGCAACGGCCCCGTTCTGCTCGACATGGCGACGACCGTCGCGGCCTACGGGAAGGTCAAGCTGGCCGCCGACCGCGGCGAGATGATGCCCGAAGGCTGGATGATCGATGCCGAGGGCCGTCCTCTGCTCGATCCCGCCAGGGCCGACGGAGGATCGCTGCTGCCGATCGGGGGGCCGAAGGGATCGGGCCTGTCGCTGATGTTCGGGCTGCTGGCCGGAACGTTGAACGGGGCGGCACTCGGGCGCGATGTCATCGACTTCAACGCCGATGCCAGCAGCCCCACGAACACCGGGCAGGCCATCGTTGCGCTCGACATCTCGTGCTTTGCCGATCCGGCGGAGTTCGCCGGGCGCGTCGATTCGATCCGCACCGAGATCAGAACCTCTGCCCCGAGGCCCGGGTTCGACAGCGTGCGCCTGCCCGGCGAACGCAGCCTTGCCGAACGCGAGCGGCGGCGGCGGGGCGGAATCCCCGTGCCTCAGCCCCTGCTCAGGCGGCTCGACACGATCGCGCAGGCTTGCAGGATCGCGCCACTGATCTAGCGGCGGGTACGCACGCGGGATCAGCGCCCGTGCGCCATCCTGATGGGTGATGACGCCCGGAAAGCCCAACTTCGACACTTGGAGCCTGAAATTGGCTGATTTTGGCTCCTCGGCGCCCATGATTTCAACTGGTTGGGCCCGAATCTGGTAAAAGTTGTGTAGTTACATGAAAAGTTGATTATGATCC
>Ga0169931_10004532_pt1 | contig 21590 bp, 15 predicted proteins | sample Kivu_15m_20L_FD_129675 | JGI IMG/M metagenome (GOLD analysis project Ga0169931, IMG submission 129675) | Freshwater microbial communities from Lake Kivu, Western Province, Rwanda to study Microbial Dark Matter (Phase II) - Kivu_15m_20L... | ecosystem: Environmental > Aquatic > Freshwater > Lake... | reverse complement strand
CTTGTTATGTCGTCTCAATCACAAACCCAGAAGAATCCCTCTTACAAGTAACTCTATTGAGGAAATCAATAAATGGTTGATTATGTAGAAGACACAAAAGGCAAAACCCGAGATTTACCCGTTGATCCAAAATTAAAATTAATATTAGTGCGTGCCGCTGAGGTAGCGGGGGCTGATAAAGTACGCGTCATTTCTGGTGGTCAGTGTAAGATCGGGACTTGTTCTAAACGCACTGGCTCAACTCGCCATGATTTAGGTCAAGCGGCTGACTTAGAAATTTGGAAAGGAGGTCGTTCACTTGATTTTACGTCTGATAGCGATCTGCCGATCTTTAAAGCCTTTGTAAATGCTGCTGCTAGTCTGGGTGCTACAGGTATGGGAGCAGGAGTTGAGTACATGGGACCGAAAAGAATCCATGTAGGATTTGGGACTAAAGCACTTTGGGGTGGAGTAAAAGGTCGAGGACAAGCCCCTAACTGGCTAAAAGACGCAGCGGAGAAAGGTTGGTTAAGTTCTTCGCTTCCCGCTCTACCACTCTCCTCACGATATGAGATAATCGCTAGCAGTGGACTAAATTTAAGATCAGGACCTGGTACCGAGTTTGGCATTTTATCAACCCTTTCTCCAGGCATGGTGGTGAATGTAGTTGGATTCGATGGTGATTGGGCAAGGGTGGACCTTAAAGGAGACAGCCTCATTGATGGCTATGCTTTCAGAACTTTTTTGCGTCTAGTTTCCTCACCTACCCGTTCTTTCATACGGTCTGTAACAGCTTTCTCAATGCCTATGGCAGAAACAGAAATTTTGTTAAGTGAAGATGAAGAGGACTGCGGTTTAGATATCCAAGACGATCAGGAGGAATAGCCATAATACAAGGGGTGCATCCCACTTTTGTAATAAGTGCAAATGCGTAGTCGTTAAACCTACGAAAATCAAGAGCCTTGAAAAGTGCCTCACCCCTGGACTTGCAAGACTGGGATGCACCCTAATACAAGAACCAAGCTGTGAATCTCACTCGTCTATTCAGACACATCTAAGTAACAGACAAAATAACTTTTAGGAGTTAATAACGTGGCTCGATTTGGACAAATTACAGCTAGCACTCTCAATTTACGAACAGATCCCAACACCTCAAGTACTATCTTGGATGCTTTTCCAACTGGAACGATCGTGGAAATTCTCGATACAGTTACGGGAGGTAGCTATAGCCTATCATCAGGGAGAACATCTAAACAATGGCATAAAGTCAAAGTGGAAGGAAAAGAGGGATTTTTGGCAGCCGCATTTATCATCGATACAGGTAGTCCTACAGGCACAAGTAAAGTGCTGGATGCCATACACAAAGTTAATGCAGGGCATCCCTATTATAAAGCCAGAGACATTACAGATGATGGTATCCCAGAAACCTTTTGTAATTGGTTTGCTGCCGATGTTCTAGATCAACTAGGCATTCAACTTCCTCGATTAGATGCAAGTGCAGGATCTTATGTAGAACCGCATCCTATCTATGGCGATGCCACTCCCTTTAAACCTCATGCTGCCGAGTCACTCTTCAAATTTTTTGAACGGGAAAATAGTAGTTCAAGTGGAAAATGGCAATTAGTTAGCCCTGATACTGCTGATAAAGCTTCAGCACAAAATTTGGCTGTTAGTGTCGCTAAAGGAGATAAAGTCGTAGTTGCTTCATTTGGCGGAAGGCGGGGACAACAAGGACATATTGCAATTGTTCGTCCTGATAGTCTTGAGACTAATCTACGGATTGCTCAAGCAGGTCGAATTAGTAGCAATAACTTATCTTTAAAGGACGGAATGGGAAGCGTATTGAACGCCACCAAATTCTTTACGTTTACGGGTTGAATTTCATACATCAGCCACTAATCTAGCCGTTATTTTTTTCAGTTTCTTTAGATTGGGTGAAGCGCCAGTATAATCTAAATCTCCTGATAGTTTTTCTTCCGAGTAACCTACCCTAAACGTGTGACATTTTTCACTTATTCATGCATATCGTCTCGCCTAAACTCTCAGGAATACCCATTTCTTCGAGAGTGTTGGGTTTCACAGCGTTTTACCCAGCCTATGTCTGCTGCTGTCAATTTCAAATAAATATCTCAAGTTATGAAAAAGTTTCAGGTAATTTCTAGCGGACTAAACCTTCGTTCTGCTCCAGAAGGTATAATTATTGCTGTTCTTTCCAGGGGACATATTGTAACAAAAATTGAGGAGGCAGAAAATAACAAATGGTGGAAAGTACAAACCACTGTTAGCGGAGAGGCTTTAGAAGGATACGTAGCTGCTAGATTCATAAGTCCAACTATTACTTCCGTCGAAGCTCTTCTCGAAGTTGGCGGAATTTCTATTAAAAGACTAAGTGGTGAATCTGCATTCTTCTATCAGGCAGGCATGAGCATTAATGCTGATGGCGCACCTAATGCCTATCATCCAACAGATATAGGTATTGATTTTCTGGCAAATGCTGGATACCCAGGCAATTGGTGGGCTTTAGCTGTAGATAGAGATGGAGAACCGTTTATTCAAAGTAGTAGTGAACCATTTCCTGGGTATTATGTATCTACAACTGCCCTATTTGATGCCAGTTTTAATAAACAAGATCCACGTCGCTATGTAAATTCCCTAGAAATTCCATACATTGTCCTTCCTGGCAATGGTGATTTTAGAAGAGCTACAGGTGTTCAGCTTGGAGATTTTGCTGTTGCTTACAACAGCAGCAACCAACAGTTGGCTTTTGCAATCTATGCTGATGTTGGCCCTAAAAACCAAATAGGGGAAGGATCGATAGCTTTATCCCAAGCTCTTGGAAATGACCCATTTCTGCGTGGAAGAGTTAGACGAGGGATTGCTAGAGGAATTACTTATCTCGTTTTTCCGGGTTCTGGCGATGGAAAACCAAGAAAAGTTTCAGAGATAGAAACTAAAACAAAGCAACTGTTTGAGATGTGGGGCGGCATAAACCGTATTAAATCTCTGTAAACAGTGGAAAGCAGTTCAGTAGCTTATTGGAGCCAGATGATAAGCCGTCTAACAACCCGGTTGGAGCGGGCCGGTTAAAGTCTCGGCCCTTATTTTGAGGTTGTTCATGGCCGCTCAACCGGAACGTTATACTGCAATCTTTTCTAGATACATGGCTAAAATTAGACTATTAGTGCTTTAAGCTGATCGTCATTTAGATTTCCAAGCCGATTCTCTTGATGCAAAAGCTTTAGAGCCGAAATCACACAATTTAGATGCGTAACAGCTTAGCTCAAGGTGTCATGAGATGGTTGATTCGATGGTCTTGCAAGATTCATGTTCAAGCAATTGCAGCTTAAAGATATAAGACGATTTACATTCAGAGGTCGCAGGTTACTCATCACCTTCGCGACAGTTTCAACGGTACTAATTTCTCTAAGCGCCTGCTTTATGACTAGCGGCCCTAATTACGGGCCATATGGGAGGTTTGAGAGTGCGGCTCCGACATATATAGGCACATTTAATCACGCCCAGCAAGCCTATTTCTTAGAAAAGTCAACTTTTACGTCCTCGTTTGAAGACCTGAGGTTAAGTTGGTCACCTAATCACCTAGAGCATGAACATTCTTTGAACTACAGGTATGTTGTGAGGGTTGAAGAGGAGTCAGCATTCATTTATGCTACCCCAAGTCATGCTGATTTTGCCTATCGACAGGACTCGTTCGGCGTTTTCTCATGGAGGACAAAGGTTGAACGTCCAATGGCCGCTTATGTGGGAGGTGTATTTATCATCAAAAGTAGCACTGGAGTACCCCAAGCAACAAGGGGAATTATCTGTAGAAGCAACCAGCCTAGAACAACACCCCCTCCCGCACCAATATTACAAGCAAGCAAGCTAACTTGTAATACTGGAACTAAGCAAATAGGCAGTTCTTAAATTACCCTTTGGATTTGCATCAGCAAAACACGTCACGGCAGCGGACAGACGAAAGTCAATGTGCTGTGTTCAAGGTTAACTGCCGCCGCTGCGCTTTGCCGTTAGCTGTCAGGGCAAATTACTAAATGCAAGAGACTAAACTATAAAGTAAATAATTTTAAAAAATGGCTGATAATTTATAGATCGATCTTGACACTATGCCTCAGCGTTCTAATGCTTTTCAAAAGCTAGTTTTTCTAATCAATGGCTCTCTTCAAGAAAGTGGGGAGGTAGTTGAATCAGCACTATTAACAGATAAAGTTACTGGTGAGAAGCGAGAAGTGGATATCTTGTTATCTAGCTCAGTAGCAACTTACCCAATATTTATCGGATTAGAGGTCATAGATAGAAACCGAAAGGCAGGTGTCCAATGGGTCGAGCAAATGCATTCAAAGCACCTTACTTTGCCTACTGACAAACTTATTTTAGTTTCCCGCAGTGGATTCTATGAGCCTGCTCTTACAAAAGCACGTTTTTATGGTATCGAAACAATAACATTAGAAGAGGCACTAGAAACTGATTGGGACTTAGCAATCAGGATGTTAACAGATGGCTTTTTTGAGATTTTCACTTATAACTATAAATGTTCTGCGACATGTATGCATCCTGATGGAGAGAAGGTTTTTGAATCAGCTCCCTTGAGAACTACAGTTTATTTACCATACAGAGAAACTCCTACTGATTTTGAGAATATGGTCTTATTTTTCTTGAATGAACCTCGTGTCAAAGAGTCTCTTCATGAGCATGCTGAGAAAACAGGTGAAAAAGGATTTGCATTTAGATATACTCCTCAAACAGGAACCTATATAATAGATGAAGTTCAAACGAAAATGGAACTCATAAAATTTGAGGTTGAACTTGAGATGTTACAAAAAACCACCCCTGTCAAGTTCTCGGTAGGTCGTTATAGGGATAAAGCGGTTGTATTTGGCACTGCTTCTGACTCGAAACAAGAACTCTGTTTTGCTTTACTTAAAAATAGTAATGAGAACCAGAAACTTGAAGGACTTTTGTATAATGACAAGCAGATTACAAGATTAACAGCTAACACTACGCTGCAACGGCTCACAGAAGATGAGTAGTACAAGCGAATTTATCGAAAGCCGTTGAGCTTAAACGTTATACCGAAACCCGATATGTCCGTTAGAATTATCTGTTTTTAGCCAAGATTAGATACTCAAAAATGAATTGGTTCGTTGATGAGTTACGAGAAATTATTGGCGATCGCAAAGATTAAGTTTTGATGAGCGATCGGGGCATAACATGTTATTGGAGCGGACAATATTAAAGTATATTGGTTGGCAGTGAAAGTTATCTTGCCGCTCAATTAAGCCGTTATACAGCTTAATTTCTCAGTCTCCAAGCCAAAGTCCTTGTTCAGCTAGAATCTAAAAGATTTCAGGTTAGGTTAATGGTAATTGAGCTATTGTTATTTGCCTTTGTGTTAAGTATTGATTCTTTTTCTGCGGCAATTGCACTTGGGTTTCGCCATTTTTCACCTAGACGAGCCTTGTTTTTTGCATTCAGTTCAGGTTTTTCAGAAGGGTTAGCAACAGCGATTGGTTTTCTTTTAGGGAATATTTCTCGAAACTTGATTACTGCATATGACCACTGGATTGCGTTTCTCTTACTATTTTTGGTAGGAATTCATATGTGTTATCAAGCATATGTTGAAATAAAATCCAATAATGTTGTTGAAGATGAAATTAGAGTTCATGGATTAGCAAAAATTCTGTTTGTTTCTAGTATTACTAGCATCGATTCATTGGGAGTAGGAGTATCGCTTGGATTAATCAATAAGCCAATAGTGTTGTATTCACTTTTTATTGGTATTGGTGCATTTTTGTCAACATATTTGGGTTTATTTCTTGCAAAGAAGATCTCCAGTCAATTTGGGAGTAAGGTAGAATTTATTGGTGGAGTTGTACTTATTCTGCTTGGAATAAAAATGTTATCTATCTAAACTTGATTGAATCTGAATCTTTGAACATTATTTTTTAGGCAAATACTTATTATTAAAATTTTATTGACTTCTGAGTTAGAATGATACATTCTAGGCTGATTGTTTAAAGCGCTAAAAAATTTTGTTTTATCTTGGACTCTGTATAACTATCCGGTTGCACCCGATGGAGCGAAGAATCTTTGTTTGGAATCTAAAAACTATGTGCCACGGGTGAACCGGAACGTTATGCGGCTCAGTCCTTGGTGGGAGCAGCAACCTGAAATCTTCTTTCCGATCGGTATTATGGGATGTGTCTTCATTTATCGTTTCAATATGCCTGTGGTTCCGTGTCTATCAATCGTTGATTTGGCCTGAAAATCGAACCATAAGCTATCCTGATAGGAAGCTCTTTGTCTGGGTCAGTCTTTATGCCTGCTATGGATTTACAAGCCGTTGCCTCTGGTACTCAAGAAAGCCGAGTTGAGGTGTTGCGGCAAATCCTTGACTATCCTTTAAAGCAGCGTGACCCTGAAGGCTCCCGGTTCTGGTTTCTGCGACCTGGTGCTGATAAAGATGAAGCAGAAGACACCTGCCCGATCGCCGTTGGCTTTTACTCTGAACTAGATGGATTGAGCAATGATGACATCAAGCAGTTCTTAACAGCGGATGAGCAGCAGCGCGAGATTTACGGACATTACACCGGACGCATTATTCCGAATCAGCCTGTGATGTATCTGCTGTTGCCAGAGGGCGATTCCCCTGCGGGGACGCTACCCGAACGCCTGGGGCAAGTGGCAATGATTCTCCCCACTGATGGAAAGCTACGGCAACGGCAGATCCAGACCTTCTCCTGGGCAGATGAGGATTTACAGGCACGGTTGAATCGACTCAGGCAAGATACGCTGGCTCGAACGAACCGGATGAAGGATGCAGCTTTGTCTGTAATCCCGCTTGTCGAGTGGGCATTTTACAAGCCGATCACCACTGCAAAGGAACTGGCTCAGAAGTTGGCTGAGGTGTCGCGCCGGATTGAGCGGGTCATTCCCGATGTCTACAGAGCAGAGCCGAACGATGGTTATTTAAGGGGGTTGCTGCGGAGTTTTCAGAAGGAGTTGCTGCCAACCCTGAAGCTAGAGCCTGAGAACGAGAAGGACTACAGCTTTGCGGATATTTATGCCCAGACGATCGCCTATGGGCTATTTACTGCCAGGGTCTTCAGCTACACGATTGACGAGCGCCGGAGACGAGACGAGGCAGACCCAGCCCGCAAGGAAACTGACTTCAACCGGGAAGATGCTTGGGAACTGCTGCCAGAGACTAACCCGTTTTTGCGGCGGTTGTTTCGGGATGTCTCAAAGGCAGTTGGTAAGTATGCCGCCTCGACTAAGAAAGGGACTGCTTCAGACGAATCACCTGTGATTGCCGATGAGTTGATTGACGCAATTGCAGAGGTGGTCAGCATCCTTCGGGCGGCAAAGATGGATGCCATCTTGGAAGATTTCCGAGCCAAGATGAACCGTGAGGACATCGTGATTCGGTTCTATGAAGACTTTTTGGCAGCGTATAAGCCACGGATGCGTGAACGGCGAGGAGTTTATTATACGCCAGAGCCAGTAGTGTCCTACATGGTGCGATCGGTTGATATTTTACTGAAGGAAAAGTTTGATAAGCCTCTTGGTCTAGCTGACCCAGAAGTAATCATCCTTGATCCTGCCTGTGGCACTGGAACCTTCCTGTTGTGGATTTTTCAGGAGATTTATAAGAAATTTCAGGAGAACCCTGGCGCGTTAACTGAGGGTATGTCAGATCAAGGATGGTCTGCTTATGTTCAAGAACGATTACTACCTCGAATTTTTGGATTTGAGTTGCTAATGGCTCCCTATGCAATTGCTCACCTTAAATTAGGATTGTTTTTAGAAGAAACAGGGTACCAATTTGACAGTGGAAAAAGATTAGGTGTGTACTTAACTAACAGCCTAGAAAACACTATTAGAAAAGCTGAAACTCTGTTTGAAGAATTTATAGCGGAAGAATCAGAACAGGCGGCGGAAGTAAAACAGAATCTTCCAGTTATGTTGATCTTAGGAAACCCACCTTATTCAAGTATTTCTGAAAACCAGTCACCTTTTATTGAGGAATTAATGTCTTCCTACAAAGAAGCTGTTCGGTCAGAAGTTTCTTTGGTTGCTTTATCAGATGATTATATAAAGTTTATTAGATTTGCACATCATAAAATACAGAAAACAGGTGCAGGTATATTCTCTTTTATTTCTAATCGAGGATTTTTGTCAGGAGTTAATCATAGGGGTATGAGAGAAGAGTTGCTACGTGATTTTTCTCAAATTACTATTCTAGACTTGCACGGCGATACTAACGTTGGAGAAACACCTCCACAGGGAAAAGAAAATGAAAATGTTTTCGATATTCAGCAAGGAGTCTGTATTAGCACATTTGTGAAGAACTCCGAGCGGAAAAGTATTAAGCATGGAGAAATTTGGGGAACTAGAAGCGAGAAATATGAAGCACTCAAGAGAGCTTTAGAAAGCAAAGATTCTAGTCAAGCGCTTGAAATAGTTCCGAGAAAACCCTACTACTTCTTCTATCCTCTGCTTGCCAGCAAAGAATTAGAAGAAGAATATAAAATGAACTATTCGCTAGACAATATATTTATTCAATCGTCTTGCGGAATTAAAACACATAGAGATTCTTTACTTATCGATTTTTCTGAGGAAGAAGTTTTTAATAGGTTCAGTAGAATTATTTCCCTGCCTGAAGATGAAGCGAGGAAAGAATATGCTATTGAAGATACAAAGCATTGGTCATTTGGAAAGGCTGTAAGGATAATTAGGTCTAGGAATATCCAAGATTATCTCAAGCCTATCCTTTACAGACCATTTGATTTTAGACACATATACTACAACAAGGACATTATTGAGAAATATGACTCAAAATATCCAACAATGAAACATCTTTTGAGGGACAATATTGCACTTCTGTCCAGCAGGACGCATGTTGCTTCTGAGTTTTCTGCGGCTTTTGTTTCAAGCAATATAGTTGAAATGAAGACAGGCGAATCAACCAGGTGTTGTTATTGCTTTCCTCTATATACATATTCTGATTCTGATGGCTTACAGGCTTCAGTATTTAATTTTGAGAGGCAAGCAAATTTATCTAAAGAATTTATTGCTCATGTGCAATTGAAAATTGGTTATTCTCCTGATCCTTTAACTGTTTTTCACTATATCTATGCTATTTTACATTCTCCTGCATATCGAAGCCGTTATAGTGAATTTCTCAAAATCGAGTTTCCCCGTATTCCTGTTGTTAGTAATCGTACTGTTTTTCAACAACTAGTAGCGTATGGCGAAGAATTGGTTGCTTTGCACCTAATGAAATCTTCTAAACTCGATACTCCTATTACTCAGTTTGTAAAAAAAGGCAATTGCTGTATTGATCCAGGACATCCTAAGTATGATGAGAACTCTAGCAGCGTCCTAATTAATAAAAAAGGAGACAAGTTTGTTGGAGTCTCTAAAGCTATTTGGGAGCTTTACATCGGAGGCTATCAGGTTTGTCAGAAGTGGCTCAAAGACCGTAAGGGACGCACCTTACGTCCAGATGATATTATTCACTACCAACGCATCATTGTTGCCTTGCAAGAAACCGTTCTGCTGATGCAGCAGATTGACGAAGCCATCCCAGGTTTTCCACTACTCTAATCTCCTTAGCCTCTTACTTTATGCTTGATGCCGTCATTCAAGATCTAGTTCGCCAGCAACGCCCCTATTACCAACTTCAAGGCAACTCGGTTAAAGGGGTTGCTGGTCAATACTGGCTTGTTTTTCGGCATCGAGACGCTGACAAGGGGGGCAACTTCCTAAAAAACATCGTCTCCCTACTAGGTTTTAAGGATAAAGCAGTTCCGCATAAGGTGATTCGGATTGATCCGATCGCTGCCAAAATTCACATCTACAATCCCCGTACCCCTGGCGATCTCCCTTCTCCTGCCCTCCTCCGCACAGGCAATCCCAAAATTATTGAGAAGTTCCTTGTTCTAGAGCGAACCACTAAAGAACCCGCACTGCTTAGTGGCAGCTTCCGAGAAATCAAAGGTATCAAGCGCCGCTATAACCTACCCACCCAGCTTGATGCCTACAACAAGGTAACGGCTCAAATGCTGGAACGGAGCAGTCTCTATCGCCGTTCCACTGCCTATTTTGATAGTGGCGTTCTCAAACTCTACGAAGAACCCCTGCAAACCATCGTCCAGACGGAAGGACAGATCCGGCTGCTAATGGACTGGCAAGGGTTCACTAAACGCGCTGATGTGGCAGAACTGGAAAAGTTGCATAATTCTGACTACCGCGCCCAATTCATCCAGCGCACATTGCAGGAATTTCTTCAGGGACTTGAGGAGAGTGCGTTCAATGGCACTCAAATCATGGCTGAATTGGTACGACTGGGTTTCTTGGAAATCAAGTTGATCAAAATGAGCCAGGGCAGATCGCTCTACCACAAGAAGACAGGCATCTATAGCGATCGCCTCGATAACCACATCCTGCACGAAGGCTCCGATAACTTCACCCGTGCTGCCCACTCACGCAACGCTGAAAGCGTTACCTTCCTCTACTCCTGGGAACAGCTTGACCAGGAAACGATCGAGCAAAGCATCCAGGAATTTGATAGCGAGTGGCAGCGTCAAGACCTTGCCTATGACCTGACTCAAGAATTTCTCCAGCAGGTGTTGCAAGAGTACGATCGCCGCTCTCAGCAACGGCAACCCCGCATCGAGCAAATCACTCCTGACGAACTTCCCCCCGGCGAGACAACCGAAGTCAAAATTACAGGCGACAACCTGGATCAAGTCGATACCATTACCATCCCCGACAACCCACTGGTTGAAGTTAACATCACCGACCAGACCCCAGAGAAAATCACAGCCGAGGTTACGGTTGATCCAGAACATCCACCTCAACCGATTCCCAATTTTCGTGTCAAAGACAACGCAGGGGGCGAATACAACGTTCAACCACAAAAGCCTCCCAAAGTTCCCCAGGTTGAAGAACTGCCCAACTTTGATGAGATTGAAGGCTTCCAGCAGGCAGTAGAACTCATTCTGTCTGGACAGCATGGAACACCTAATGACTTCCTCTACTGGCTGGCACAGCAACGCCCTCGGCAATTCCGGGTTGAACAGAGCGATCTCCTCAATGAACTGGTGAACCAGGGAACGCTGTTTGAACACCAGAAATCAGGAGCACAACACTGCCTACGGGTCATGCAAGATTTCGGAGTGGCAGTCTGCGCTGATGCTGTGGGTCTGGGCAAAACCCGTCTTGCCGCAGCGGTTGCTCGTCTTTCCCGCCAGCAAAATGGGCAAGCCAAAGTAGCTATCATTGCTGCCAAAAAGCTACATGACAACTGGAAACGCGAGATGAATGAACTCGGTTTTCGGGATAGCGACTATGAGCAATACAACAAAAACCTGATGAGCCGGAAGGGAACAGGCTTCATTGATGACTTCAACCGTTACGGTGGTCCCGACCTGGTGATTATCGACGAGGCACACGAAGGTATCCGCAACTATAAGAACCGGATTCACAAGCTCTGTTTGCAGATTCGAGAACGCGATCGCGCCTCTGGACGACAGCGTAATTTCTTGTTACTGACGGCAACGCCCTGGAACAACCGCCGTGAGGACATTTACAACATCCTCCAGCCATTTCTGACTCGACCAGAAGGTTTCACCGATTCTGGTTTTCCACCAGAACTGTCCCAGTGGTTCCAGAACCGGGAAACTGGAGTGGAGCAATTCACCGACGATTCAGCCTTGTTCCGTCGCACCTACCGGGAACTGTTTTTACAGCGCACCCGCCAGATGCTCCGCGATGCCATGCCCGACCTCAACGTTTATGCCAAACGTCAGGCAGAATGGCTCCCCGTGCAGTTTGAAGACAGTACCGAGCAGGCACTAGAGCAGATCTTCACCCAGTTTGAAACCCAACTCTACATCCCCTTTGCTGACCCTGTTCGTTACCTGACAGGCAGTGTGGAACAACGTGCCCTGTTGCAAAACCAGCGCCGATTCTTCCTGCAACGGGCAGAATCCAGTATGTATGCGCTGAAACGCACGATCGTCAACTTTCGAGGTCGGATCGAGCAGATGCAGTCGCGCCTGGACGGTGTTACCCCAGATGCCGATGGGTTAAAGCAGTTTCTCTTGCTCCACTATGGTTTTGAGTCCGATACTCCCCTCGCCCAACTTGGGAGAGGGGCTGGGGGTGAGGGTTTTCTGGATGACAGAGAAGCCTACGAAGAAGACTACGAAGAGGAAGACGACGATGACGAGGACACCGAAGCCGAGCAGCAAGAAAAGCGGCAGCAGCTTCGTCGCACCATTGATCTTGCCATCGAGCGTTTACAGTCCGATCCAAATGAGGCTCGTCAAATTTACAACCGGATGTGGTCAGCCTGTGACAACGACTTGATGCAATTGCAAGACATTCAAGACCTGTTGGCAGATGAATTCATCAAAGACCACAAACGTGAACAGGTGACAGCTAAAGTGCGAGAACTGGTTAGCCAGGGACGTAAGGTACTACTCATTTCCACCTTCTCAGATACCGTTCTCGACTATTACCGCTACATGGCTCAAGACTCAACCATTGTGGCTCAGGGGATTGGCATGGCGATCGGTGGAACCAAACGCTACTTCCCTTATTCTGATAGCCGTGCCATTCAAGTCGCGACCCATAATGTGGTGAAAGCAGGGCGGCAACGTACAGGTATCAAGCGTTTAGAGCTTTTTCGGCTGTTTGCTCCGATTGCAAGCTGTCGTAATCCAGGCGATCGCCCCAGCGCAGACGACGAAGTTAAAGTGCTGATTGGTTCAGAAACCCTATCTGTGGGTCAAAACCTCCAGGATGCCGACTATTTAATCAACATCGACTTGCCCTGGAACCCAATGACGCTAGAACAGCGTATTGGACGAATTGACCGACCCAAGCAGCACCAGGCTGAAAACATCTACATCTACTACGCGAACAGTGAAAGTCAGTTGTTACGCCAAGCCAGCCGTCTTTCCAACCTCAACAAGAAATTAATTGGGGCAGATGTTGCTAATCGAGATGGAACTTTACAAGATGTTCCAGATGTTAATGATTTAGGTGCTTCAATCTATGGCGACACTCTATTCGACGACACAATCCTGCCGGGTTATGTAGACTTTATTCGGAATCTGGTTGCGACCAGGCGGCAGACACAGGAAAGTTTTCAGGAAACGCTGTATCGTCAGCAGGAAACCTCACGCGACTTCTATACCCAACAAGAAATCATCTTTTCTGAAGACATTAGCCAACGGCTCAAGGCTTTAGGCGATGACTACCAGGCAAACCCCATTGCCCTGGGCAGGCGTACAGGCGAGAAAGACGAGGCGATCGGGTTAGCTGCCCTCTCAATCCAGTATTTCGGACCCAACGGCGAACCCATTCCAGACCGTCAAGAGTTAGTGTTTTGGAATGATCAAACTGGGGAGCGGGATGCCTATGGCATTGCCATCTCAACTGCCTTTAAAACACCGGAGGCTGGAGATGTCTTCTCTGCTCGCTATCTTCGTTCAATGGCTCAAACAGTCTACACCCAATTAGTTGCCTTAAAGAACCTGCGAGCAAAGGAACTAAGCCAGGTGGAGACGATTGAGAATGTTACCGTCACTTCAGAGCGGCTCAATAAAATTCAGCAGAGAATTAGTACGCTAGATAGCCTTCCCGATGGACTCGATCGCAAAACGGTAAAAGACACGCTCAAAAAGTTGAACACCTGGAAGGGTATCAAGTCAGTCCAGAAATTGTTACGCGACTACACTGATGGAGCAAAGACTCAGCTAGAGACTTCAGCCTTTGTTACTGAACTGGTTAAAGACACTGACGAGAAGAATCTAATTTTGAGTGATGGGATTAGACCTACTAAGCTCTCGGTCAACCTGCTAGCAATACTTTTAAGAGCATGAGTTTTCGTTCAAATGAAGTCTGTTTGGGTAGATTAGCTGATGTAGCGATCGCCGCATAACAAATCGTTGCAACGGAATTTTGTGAGCGGATTTACAATTCTTGGTGAGGCTCAAAGGTTGCCGCCGCTCACAAAATCCGCTGAACTCAATCGTTATCTCGCTTTAGTCCTGGGTTGAGACAGCATTTTGAAAGCCTCATTCAAGATTTAAGATTCCAGCATTTTGATTCTCCCAGAGGACACTGTGCGTATCGCCCTCTACTCCAAAGCACTGTGATGGGCAAGTCCCGATCTGCTTGCAGCAGCGCTTCGCTATCGCAGACCATCGCGACCTCCATCATCGAAAATCAGGGTAAGATTTCAAAGTTGTGTTAGGAGGCGATCGTTAAGCCCCTAAGCTACTGCCCCTGAGCGATCTGCTTGCAGCAGCGCTTCGCTATCGCCCTGTCAGCCTATGAATGCCGTTGAAATCGAAGAAGCCGTTTCCCTGCTTGCCGAAGCTCCCTTTGCCCCGGCGGAGTTCCCGTTTGCCTTTCTCGAAGCCTTTGGAAATAAGGCAACGACGATTAAGAAGCTCAGAAGCGGTAGCTCAAATCAGTCGGATCTGCCGGGTGGGGTGCTCCAGCGCAATAATATCCACTTGAAGGTTTGTGCGATCGGGGAAGTGGGGGCGACGTTGGCGGCGTTGCGGGAGAGTGGGGCGACGGCAAAGCAGAAGGTGAAGTTTATTCTGGCGACGGATGGGGAGGATTTTCAGGCGGAGAATCTGGTGGAGGGGGAGACGATCGCCTGTGCCTACCCGGATTTTCATGATCATTTCGGGTTTTTCTTGCCGTTGGCGGGGATTACGACGGTTAAGCAGATTCGGGAAAATGCCTTTGACATCAAGGCGACGGGGCGGCTGAATCGGCTGTATGTGGAGTTGCTGAAGCAGAATCCAGATTGGGACAGTGACGATCGCCGGGAGGAGATGAATCACTTTATGGCGCGGCTGATCTTCTGCTTTTTTGCGGAGGATACGAATATTTTTCATAGTGAGGGGTTGTTTACGCAGACGATCGCCCAGATGAGTGATGCCTCGAATACCCATGAGGTGATGTCGGAAGTGTTTCGAGCAATGAGTATGACAGCCAAAGAGCGGCAGGCGGTGGGGATTCGCAATTGGGCGGATGTGTTTCCCTATGTGAATGGGGGGTTGTTTTCGGGCGGTGGAGATGTGCCCCGCTTCAGTAAGATTGCCCGCTCCTATCTGCTGCATGTGGGCAATTTGGACTGGAAGCAGATTAACCCCGATATCTTCGGCTCGATGATTCAGGCGATCGCGGAGGATGAAGAACGGGGTGCCTTGGGGATGCACTACACCAGCGTGCCGAATATCCTCAAAGTGTTGAATCCGTTGTTTTTGGATGACCTCCGCGCACAGCTTGAGGCAGCGGGGGAGAATGGGCGGAAGCTGTTGAATTTGCGGCAACGGATGGCACGGATTCGGGTGTTCGATCCGGCTTGTGGGTCGGGGAATTTTTTGGTGATTGCCTATAAGGAGATGCGGGCGATCGAAGCCGAAATCAACCAGCGCCGAGGGGAACCCGATCGCCGCTCCGACATTCCCCTGACCAACTTTCGCGGCATCGAGATTCGCCATTTTGCCTGCGAGATTGCCCGGTTGGCGTTGATTATTGCCGAGTATCAGTGTGATGTGTTGTATCGGGGACCAAAGTTAGCGCTGGCGGAGTTTTTGCCGCTGAAGAGTGACAACTGGATTACTTGTGGGAATGCGTTGCGGTTGGATTGGTTGAGTCTTTGTCCGCCGACGGGGACAGAGGTGAAGGTGCAGCGCAAGGATTTGGATTTGTTTAGTATGACAAATCAGGAAGCGGAAATTGAGTTTGAGAATAAGGGGGGAGAAACCTATATTTGTGGAAATCCGCCATATAAAGGCAACGCTAGAAAAACCAACGAACAGAAAGAGGATCTAAAGAGGCTGTTAGATGGAGAAGTGGATAAGTGGGGCTTATTAGATTACGTATGCGCTTGGTTCTTTAAATCATTTGAATATTCTCAACATACTAAAACCCGTTTTGCATTCGTTGCGACTAATAGCATTGCCCAAGGTCAACATGTTTCAAATTTTTGGAAACCTCTTTTTGAAAAAGGTTTGAAATTTGATTTTGCAGTCAAATCATTTAAGTGGAGTAATTTGGCGGCAAATGATGCTGGAGTAACTGTTGTGGTTGTTGGCGCAGGCTATGGTACAGAAAGTCCAATAATATTTGACGGAGATATACAGATCAGCACGCCTAACATAAATGCGTACTTATTGCCTCAATCTGACTTTTGGGTGACTTCTGCCAATAAAACCATTTCATTGCTCGCGCATATGGTCAAAGGTAACTACTATGGACTTTCAGAACACCTTATTTTCAATCGAGTCACTAGAGATGCTTATCTGCAATTAGGGCTGAGTCGAGAACTTATTCGGAAGTTTTATGGTTCTACTGAAGTTATAAACGCACGACCAAGATACTGTTTCTGGTTCGAGAATGAACCAGATGATGATGTCCTTTCTATCTCAGATGTGCAGAGCCGAATCTTAAGCGGAGCGGAAAAGAGATCTAAGTCGAAAGATGCAATCTCAAACGGTATGGTTAGACGACCTCATCAGTTTCGGGAGATGAACAACGCAATTGATAGATTTTTCGCAATTCCGGTTGTCTCTTCTGAAAATCGAGAATATCTGCCAATTGAGTTTTTAGATAGAGAAAGTGTCATATCAAACAAGTGCTTTGCCCTCTACGATGCCCCCCTCTGGAACATGGCACTCATCGCCTCCCGCCTCCACTGGGTCTGGATCGGCACTGTTTGCGTCCGGCTCGAAATGCGATTCTCCTACTCCAACACCCTCGGCTGGAACACCTTCCCCGTCCCCACCCTCACCGACCAAAATAAACTCGACCTCACCCGCTGCGCCGAAGACATCCTGCTCGCCCGCGAATACTACTTCCCCGCCACGATCGCCGACATGTACGACCCCGATCGCATGGACAGCGAATTTCCCTTGGTCAGACAAGCGCACGATCGCAACGACGAAACCCTCGAACGCATCTACATCGGTCGCCGCTTCAAAAACGACACCGAACGCCTCGAAAAACTGTTTGAGCTATATACCAAAATGACCAGCCAACGCGCCCCAGCCAAAAAGACCGCCAAACGTAAAACCTAGCCATAATACAAGTAGCATCCCATTCACCCCACCGAAAAATTATGACAGCCGCCGAAAAACTCTACCAACTCATCCAAACCCTCCCAGAAAGCCAAATCAACGAAATCCTCCACTTCGCCGAATTTCTCCACCAAAAACAACTCATCCCCCCCATTTCCAGGGATATTGCCTCAGCACAAGTCCAGCAACTCGTCGAGAAAACTCCTAACGTAGTGGGTGGCGATGCCTGCATCAGAGGAACTCGCATCCCCGTTTGGGAACTCGTAGAATATCGCCAGTTGGGAGCCAGTACCAGCAAAATCTTGGAAGCTTATCCCCAATTGACAGAGCTAGATCTCCAAACCGCTTGGGACTACGATCGCAGCTTCCCCGAAGAAATTGCAGCCGCGATCGCCGCCAACAAAGCAGCCTAAATAAATGGTGAAATTGTATGCCGATGAGCAATTCCCTTACCCAGTCGTGCAGCGACTGATTGCCAAGGGCTTTGACATCCTCACGGTGCAAGCAGCTAACAAGGACAATCAAAAAATCCCTGACCCAGAAGTCCTTGCATTTGCCATCAGCCAAGGGCGTGCTGTCATTACTCAGAATCGCCGAGACTTTATCGCCCTCCACAACCAATCCCAAGCTCATGCTGGCATTGTCGTTTGCACCAAGAATCTCAACTGGGATTCCTTTGCCGATGAAATCGAACAAGCACTTGCAGGAAAGACATCCATCGCTGGAGAACTCATCCGGGTTAATCGCCCTTCCCCACAGAACGCTTAAACCAGCTTTAGCCGAAAAGTACCTATGAGCAACCCGACCTCAATCCCCTCTGTTTCTGTCTCCTACGCCCAGGATGGCACCTCCACCAAAGCCAATGCCCTGGGAATGCGCCCCATGCAAGAACGCGCCTACCAAAAGCGCGGCGAACAATATCTCCTCATCAAATCGCCCCCCGCCTCCGGTAAAAGTCGAGCGCTGATGTTCATCGCCCTCGATAAACTGGAAAACCAGAACCTTAAGCAAGCCATCATCGTTGTCCCAGAGAAAGCGATCGGCTCCAGCTTCCACAACGAACCCCTGAGTCAATTTGGTTTTTGGGCAGATTGGCAAGTCGAACCCCAGTGGAACCTCTGCGATGCTCCCGGCGGCGACAACGGCGGCAAAGTCGATGCAGTCAAAAAGTTTCTCGATAGTACCGCCAAAGTATTGGTCTGCACCCACGCCACCTTCCGCTTTGCCGTAGACAAATTTGGGGTCGAAGCCTTCGACCATCGCCTGATTGCCGTAGACGAATTCCACCATGTTTCCGCCAACCCCGACAACAAGCTCGGCGATCATGTCCGGCAGTTCATCACCCGCGACCAAACCCACCTCATCGCCATGACCGGCTCCTACTTTCGCGGCGATGCCGAGTCCGTCTTGCATCCCGACGACGAATCTCGCTTTGAAACCATCACCTACACCTACTACGAACAACTCAACGGCTACCAATACCTCAAACAACTCGACATCGGCTACTACTTCTACGCAGACAGCTACACCGACGAAATCATGCAGGTGTTGAACCCCAGTGAAAAAACTATCCTGCACATTCCCAACGTCAACTCCCGCGAAAGCACCAAAGATAAAATTCGCGAAGTCGAACACATCATCGAAGAACTGGGTGAATGGCAGGGCATTGATCCTCAGACGGGATTTCAACTCGTCAAAACCCCTGACGGCAAAACGCTCAAGATTGCCGACTTGGTAGACGACGACCCCAACAAGCGGGATAAAGTCGCCACTGCCCTCAAAGACCCCACCCAGAAGCACAACCGCGACCACGTTGATATCATCATTGCCCTCGGCATGGCCAAAGAAGGCTTCGACTGGATCTGGTGCGAACATGCCCTGACTATAGGCTATCGCTCCAGCCTGACGGAAATTGTGCAGATTATCGGACGCGCCACCCGCGATGCCCCCGGTAAGACCCGTGCCCGCTTCACTAACCTGATCGCTGAACCCGATGCCAGCGAAGCCGCCGTTACCGAAGCCGTGAATGATACGCTGAAGGCGATCGCCGCCAGCCTGTTGATGGAGCAAGTCCTCGCCCCCCGCTTCGAGTTCAAGCCCAAACACCCCAACAATCAACCCACTCCCGGCTTCGACTATGGCGAAGGGGGCTACGATCCAAACCAGTGCAACGTGGGCGTGAATCCCGCAACCGGACAAATCCAACTGGAAATTAAGGGACTCGCCGAACCCAAAAGTCCGGAAGCCACCCGCATCTGCCGCGAAGACCTGACCGAGCTAGTGACCGCCTTTGTCCAAGACAAACCCACGATCGAGCGCGGTCTGTTCGATGAAGAACTGGTACCCGAAGAACTGACCCAAGTCCGCATGGGCAAAATCGTCAAAGAAAAGTTTCCAACCCTGGGTGAAGAAGACCAAGAAGCCGTGCGGCAACATGCGATCGCCGCTCTCAACCTGGTTCAACAGGCAAAACGAGCCGTCAACGAAGCCGGAGGCACCTACAATCTTTCCCCCTCACCCGACCTGGGAGAGGGGCCGGGGGTGAGGGAAGACCGAGAAGCCCCCAAAAACACTGCTCTGATCGATGGCGTTCGGCAGTTTGCCCTCTCGGTGACTGAACTCGACATGGATTTGATCGATCGCATCAATCCCTTTGGCGAAGCCTACGCCATCCTCGCCAAGTCCATGAGCGAAGAACGGCTGAAGCAGGTTGCTGAGGTCATTGCTGCCAAACGAATCGTGCTTTCCCTAGAAGAAGCGCGGGAATTGGCCAAACGAGCTAAACGGTTCAAGCAGGAAAAAGGTAGGCTGCCTTCCCTCACAGCGGTAGACCCCTGGGAAAAACGCATGGCAGAAGGGATCGCCTTCTTACAACGCAAAGTCAAGGAGGACAATGATGCCTAAGTACACAACCGACGAAGATCTGGACTTGCTCAATGAATTGGGCGTAGAAACAGCACCCGATCCGGTCAGTCAGCGCTCTGCTCGTGAAGAACGCATAATCGCTGGCTTTGAAGAGATCGAGCGATTTGTGGAATCACAAGGGAGACTGCCCCAGCACGGGGAAGACCGGGATATCTTCGAGCGGCTCTACGCAGTGCGATTGGATCGACTGCGGGACTCCGAGGACTGTCGCGCCATCTTGAAACCCCTAGACTCACACGGATTGCTCGACCCTAAAGCCGACGCTGGCTCGATCTTAGAGGCCGAAGGTTTGACCGATGAAGCCCTGCTGGCATCCCTTGGCATTGATGCGGATTCAGAGAATGAGATTACTCAACTGACGCATGTGCGATCGCGTCAGGAAATCAAAGCCGCAGAAGAAATCGCCCAAAGGCTTCCCTGTCAAGACTTCGATGCATTCAAGCCCATTTTTGACGAGGTGCAACGCCAGTTAGCAACGGGTGAACGGCAAACCCTAAAATACCAGGACAATGCCGCCGTCAATCAGGGCGACCTGTTCATCCTCGATGGACAGAAGGTGTTGGTGGCGAATATGGGTGAACCGTTTATCAGTGATTATGGGGTGCCAAACTGTCGCCTGCGGGTCGTGTATGACAACGGCACCGAGAGTGATTTGCTGCTGCGATCGCTCCAGCGGGCGTTAAATAAGGACAAAGCCAGCCGTCGCATCACCAAACCTGAAACAGATTTCGGCCCCCTATTCTCGCACGTTTCAGAAGTAGACGACTTGCCAACGGGCTATATATACGTGCTCAGAAGCCAATCAGATGATCCCTTCATTACCGAGAATCGGTCAGTCATTCATAAAATCGGCGTGACGGGTGGCGATGTCAAAAAACGAATTGCGAATGCGAAGAAAGATCCGACCTAAGCTGTTAGTCATTCAAACTGCACTAGTACAATCGCCACAAAAGCCTTGCTGCAAGGGCTTCACAGAAACCAACATGCAATTTAGATGCTCAACAGCTTATCTGCTTGCCGATGTAGAAATCATCGCAACCTTCAAACTAGCCAATATCAACGGTCAAAAACTTGAGACATTGCTGCACAAGTTTTTTGACCACACTCGATTGGATGTGCAATTGCAGGATCGCTTCGGCATCCCCGTCAACCCCAGAGAATGGTTCCTGGTTCCATTGGAGGCAATTGAGGAGGTAATTGAAAAAGTTAAAGCAGGAACGATCGAACAATTTCGATACGATCCAGAGATAGCAAGCCTGACACGCTTGTAATGCTTCCAGAAAGGTAACTGTAACGAAGAAGAAGATTGAATAGCAAACGAAATGTACTTGCCAAGCGAGATAACAAATCGATGGAGCCGACCGTTGAGAGGTCATCTGTGAGCATCCAGAGTGATCTGCGGCGGCTCATCTCAATCGTTAGCCATCCGCCTATCTACCAGCATTTCTACCTAAATCAAAGGTATTTATTTGTCTGCTTCGTGTTGAAGGATTCTGTCCCATAATGTTTTACCCAAACAGAAGGTTAGCCTTTATTATTGCTATTACGTGTTTG
>Ga0169931_10004531_pt1 | contig 21600 bp, 17 predicted proteins | sample Kivu_15m_20L_FD_129675 | JGI IMG/M metagenome (GOLD analysis project Ga0169931, IMG submission 129675) | Freshwater microbial communities from Lake Kivu, Western Province, Rwanda to study Microbial Dark Matter (Phase II) - Kivu_15m_20L... | ecosystem: Environmental > Aquatic > Freshwater > Lake... | reverse complement strand
GGATCGGGGTTGTTCAGATTGTCCGCCGAGTTGTCAAAGTGCGCCACGCACTGCATCTTCGTTCCCTTAGGCACTCGCTTCGGCTCGTCGAGGATGTACGTCGTCTGCCAGCCAAAGTCATACTGCGGCACGTCGAGTACGACTTCTTCGCGGCCATCAGGATAAATCAGCTTGTAGTTGAAGTCCTTGCCTCGCAGATGCATGTGAGGCGAAACCGACCACAGCAGCGAGTCGTGCTGGAACACATACTCCGAATCAACCCGATGATTCGGGTCGCCGGCTGGAATCACGAAGTCGTGGGTGCCCGAGTGCTGGACGGCGATCTCGCGCTTCACGGTCTTGGGATCGGCGAACTTGATGCCTACGTAACTTTGATCGCTTTGGGCCTTGCCGTTCGGCGTGTAGTGCATCTGAAACATCAGCTTGCTGCCGGCCGGAATGAACCGCGCGGTTCCCTCGGGCAGCACCGGCGGACGAAGTCCTGGCGCGAACGAGGCGAACCAATCGAGCTGCGTCTTCGGCAGGTCGGCGCTGAAGTACTTCGAAACGCCGCGGGGCGGCATCACGTACATCACGATGTGATGCACCACCGCCGGATTACCCGGCCGCGGCTCCATCGCCGTGACCCATTTATCCTCAGTCCAGCCCGGATCGACGATGAACATTTTGTAGTCTACGGTGCCTTCGGCCGGCACGTTGAACGGCTTGGGCATCGAAACCACCTGATCGGGCTCGGGCATCATCCAGCCCTTGGGGAACTCGGGCTGCGGCGGAAGCTGCGACTTGTCGCCTTCCGGAGCGCCGGCCGCCACCCAGCGGGCAATCAGGTCTTTATCTTCGTCGCTCAAGCGGGCGTCGTTCGAGAATTTGCCGTGCGCAGGATTCGCATGCCAGGGGGGCATTCGCTGCTCGGCCACCACCTCGGCGATCATCTCGGCCCAACCTGCCGCGTCCTCATAGCTGGTGAGCGAGAATGGTGCGATCTGCCCTTCGCGATGGCAGAACACGCAGTTCGCGTTGAAGATCTTTGCGATGTCTTTTGAATACGTGACGTCGCTGCTCGCGTCCGCTTGCTTCACGCGGCCGATCAGGCACCCGCTCGGTTCGGTAACGGCGACGCTAATTGACCCACCGGCTAGCATTTCGTCGAGGGCGACCGACAGATCCTGACGGCGAGCCTCCGGCAACTGGTAGCTCACACTCTTGCCGGCCGGTGTGGTTTGCAGGCCATACTGATCGTCGATCCGGCCGACGTAGCGCACCGTGCGCTCGCCGTCGAGCAGGAACACGATCGGCAATCGTTCCGCGCCGAGCCGATCGGCCAGCACGTTGCCCACATCCTTCAGAATTGGATACGTAACGCCATGCTGCCGGGCGAACGACCGCAGTTCCGTCACGTTGTCGTGCACGTTCGAGCTGACGCCTAAAATCTTTACACCCTTGTCGGCATAGCGTTCGGCGATGGCCTCGAGCCTGGGGGCATAAAGCTTGGCCAACGGACACTCGGTGCCTAGAAAGGCCAGCACGACGGCTTTGTCGCCCGCGTAGTCCGAAAGTTTGTGCTCCGCGCCGTTGATGTCCGTGAGCGTGATGTCATCAACTGCCGTGCCGGGCGCTATCGGAGCCGCACTAGCAAGCGCCGCGCCCAGCACCAGCACGCAAACCGCCGCGCACATGGCCGTCTTGAAAGTAGCTCGCATCGTCGTAACTCCTGGCTTAGCGGTGGGCGGACGACCGTGGCGAAGCAATTAACTACTCAAGTGAGATCGTGAAGGTTCAAACGCGTGGAAAAAGTGCGGCAAGTTGCTCGTGCAGCGCCGCCGGGTCGTAATGTCGGGCGATGGCCTCATCCGTCAGACCCACGGCTCGCAGCGAGAACAACACGGCCTGATCGGCCAGCTCGCGCGGCGTGCCGCGATAGGCGAACGCCGGCCGCTCGGGCAAATGGCTTAGCCGCAGGGCCATGCCAAGCTGCTGGACGAAACGAAAGCGAACCGCCGGCTCGACGTCGAGCGGCGCGATGTCGCCTGCAGCCGCTGCGGCGAGGTAGCTTGCCGTGACATAGTCCATCCAACTGGCGGCCGTATCGGTCAGGATCGTACGGGCGTGTTCGCCATCGGCTAGCAGACTTTGCAGCACGAGCCGGGCAGCGCCTTGTTCGTGGTCCTGGCGTCCGGGAAAGCCGAACAGCGTGAACTCAATCGTCGCGTACGTCAGCAGTACGAACGACTTCGTGCCCGGCTCAAGCGTGGCGAATCGTGCGATCGTGAAGCTGGAGAACTCGCGGGCGGTTTTGAGCGCCTCGTCGTAGAGGGCCTGCTTGCTGGGGAAGTGTTTGTAAAGCAGGGCTTCGGAAACGCCAGCCGCGTCGGCAATGTCGCGAATCGACACGCCGTGCAATCCGCCTTGCGCGATGATCGGAGCGGCCGCGCGCAAGATGTCGGCCTTGCGTTCGTCGGCCGACATACGGCGCGAAGGTTTGGATCCAGAAGCCATGAAAGCCGCCAAGAAGGTAGGTAAGTTAACGTTTACTTACCGCGGCATTATGGCAGTCTGCCTCCGCGGGGTCAAGCTTTTTACCCGGCCCGTTGACCCGCCTTCTGAAAACGTTGGGCTCGCGGAACGGCTTCTATTACGGCACGACGATCGTCGTATAGCCGTCGGCCTGCTTGTTGATCACCGTCGTTAGCGCCGAGGTCGAGACCGGAATCTCCGCCGCGATGTCCGTATCCGCATACCCGTGGTTCGCCATCGCTTGCCCGCAGACCGAAACTTCCACCCCCGCGGCTTGTAGCGCTCGGATCAGCGGCAAGTTCGGATTCTTCTCCGGCCCGAACTTCGCCTGAAAGGCCGCATCGCCCAGCACGGTGCCAGTCGCTTCGCCATGCAGCACGATTGCAAGCGTCACGTCCGACGCCTTCAGGCCAGCAGCGCCATAAAGGTTCAGCAGCCGCGCCACCCGTTCGAGCGACTTGTTAAGCTCCTCCGGTTTGCCGCCGAGCGTGGCGTCGATCACGACTTTCGCTCCGGCCCGGGGCGGCTCGATCGTTCCCGAGCGCGGCGCCACTCCGCCGTAGCCCGCGATGATTGGAAAAACTCGCTGGGGACTTGCCGCGTTCGTCGCACTCGCCGGTTTCGGTTCGGCTTTCTCAAAAACGACGAAATAGTTGTCCTTCAAAAGCTCGGCGTTCTCCTTCGCCTTGCGAAATCCAGCCGCGATGGTTTCCGACTCGAACACGTCCTGGCCGGCTCGCACGTGATCGAGCACCCAGTCGGTGCTGGTCCCCGGCTCGCGGCGGAAGTCGATTAGCACCACGCGGCCACCCGGCTTCAGGGCTCTGTGCAGCGAGGTCATCGTCTTGTGCGGAAACTCGAAGTGATGATACGTATCGCAAATGAACGCCAGGTCGACCGACGCCGGCGCGAGGCTCGTCGAGTCAGCGCTTGCGAGCACGGTCTCAACGTTCTTCAGCCCCGCCTCACGCGCCGACTTCTCGATGTGATCGAGAAAGTTCTGGGCGATGTCGACCGCCAGGACCTTGCCTTCGGGGCCAACGGCATCGGCGAACATGCGTGTGAACAGGCCGGTTCCCGCGCCGATGTCGGCCACGGTCATGCCGGGTTTGATCTCGCAGGCGGCGACGATCTCTTTGCGGCGCGAATAGACCTCGCGGCTTTCGACTTCAAATCGCTCGGTGAATTCCTTCGCGTCTGGATTGCGGAAAGCGTCGTTGATGCCTGGCTTGACGCTGGTTTCCTGGGCCAACGTCGCTACCGCAGCGAAAAAGAAGCACAGCGTGGCGAAAGCCACCCTGGGAAAGGTGCGAAGTGTCATGCGAGGTCGCCTGTCTGGGATTGGGTGCGTGTTGAACGAGGTACCTGATTGTCAGCGAGATTAGGCTCGCCCCTTGAGCATTCCGTGCCAATACATCAGCGGCAGCAAATAGCGCTTCACCAGCCACATGCTCCACCGCTCGCGCGACTGATCGATCGGAAACGTCTCTTGCGGCCGCTTATCGTAGTCGAACTCGGCCATGACCAGTTTACCGTAGCCGGTCACCAGCGGACACGAGGTGTAGCCGTCGTAGATCGCGCCGGGCGCCTGGCCCGCGATCGCGGCGCGCAGGTTTTTCACCAGCACGGGCGCTTGTTTACGAATCGCGGCCCCGGTCTTCGAAGTGGGGAGGTTGCTGCAGTCCCCCAGCGCAAACACATTCGCATATCGCTTGTGACGCAGCGTCTGCCGATCGACATCGATCCAGCCTTGTTCGTCGGCCAGGGGACTTGCGGCCAGCAACGTCGGCGGTCCCATCGGCGGCGTCACGTGCAACAGGTCATACGGCAGCGTAATGCATTTGCCCGATTCCAGATTCCTGAATACGACTTCGTGCCTCTCGGGCAGGATCTCGACCAGTTCGTGTTGAAAGCGACAATCGATCTCTTTCCGCGAGATTACTTTCTCGAGCGTCTTACGGTATCGTTCCACTGCAAAGATGTTCGGCAAGGCCGACATGTAAATCACGTTCGCCTTGTCGCGCACACCAGCCTTGCGAAAGTGTTCGTCCGCCAGGTACATGATTTTCTGCGGCGCTCCGCCGCACTTCACGGCGCCCGAGGGGTTGGTGAAGATTGCGTTGCCCCCTTTGAATTCGCGAATCGCCTGCCAGGTGAAGTCGACCGTGCCAAACGAATAGTTGCTGCACACGCCTCCCTTGCCCAGCGACTCACGCAGCCCGGGGATCTTGTCCCAGAGGATCTGCAAGCCGGCCGCGACGACCAGCCAGTCGTAGGTGATTTTCTTTCCGTCACGGGTGCGAATCGTGTTTTCGGCCGGCAGGAATTCGGCCGCCGCATCGCGGATCCACTGAACGCCGCGCGGCATGACCGCTGCTTCACTGCGCTCGGTTATCTGTTTGGGCGCCACGCCGTCTCCGACCAGCGTCCACAGTGGCTGGTAGTAGTGCTTGTCCGACGGCTCGAGCACCGCGATGTCGAGTCGCTTACCCCAAAGCTTCGCCAGTCGAGCCGCAACGGTAATGCCGGCCGTTCCTCCACCAACGATCACAACCTGGTGATGAATCGCTTCCATGATGCTGCTCTTGTCCGTCGAGAAGTTGAATGCTCAGAAGTAAACGTTTCGCAAAATCACATACACGGCCACCGCGACGATCGCCACCGCGAATAGGCGGGCCAGCATCGGCCCGGACAGCCGTTTTCCCAGTTGCTGGCCGGCGAAGAGTCCCGCCACGCCGCCGGCGATGAACAGTAGCGTCATCGTCGGATCAATCGCCCGGCCAGCCGTGAGATGCGCGGTCACGCCTGAGACACTCACCAGCGCGATCACCATCAACGAGGTGCCCACTGCATGATGCATCGACATTCCGCTGAACAGCACCAGTGCCGGCACGATCACGAAGCCGCCGCCGACTCCAAATAGTCCCGAGAGCAAGCCCGTGGCCAGCCCGACGCAGACCAGCAGCAGTCCGCAGCGCGAAGTGAGCACCAGCCGCCCGGCCGCGTCGCGCTGACATGTTGCCGGGCTGGCATCCTCGTTTGTGCAGGTTGCCGCATCAGTCTTCCGGCCAGTCGTGCCGCGCCACATTCGTATCGCGACGTACAACATCAGTCCGGCAAACGCCAGCAGCAGCGCGGAGGCCGGGATCTGTCCCGAAATCCAGCTGCCGATTGGCGCGCCCAGCATACCGGCGATTGCGAAGATCAACCCGGTTTGCAGTTCCACTTCGCCCAACCGCCAGCGATGCAGGAAGCCGGCAAACGACGTCGCTCCCACCGCGGCCAGCGAGATGCCTACCGCCTGCGCGGCCGGCACGCGGAGCCCATAGACCAGTAGCGGCACGGCAAAGATCGCTCCTCCGCCGCCCGTCAATCCCAGCGAGAGTCCAACGACGGCGCCGCAGGTAATCGCGAGCATCAGGATGGAGGAAGGATCGCTCATGTTGGCTGACTGCGATAGGGGCTCCACCGGAAACCGGCGAGCCGCCGTGCTCTTGTGGAACACGACGACTGCCGCTCTCCAGGGACGCGCCGTTATTCTTTCATACTGCGGCCGGAGCGCGCCCTCGCACGACGCTCAGTCCGGCCTTCTTCCAGGCCTCGATGCCGCCCTGCATGTTGATCACGTCGAAGCCCGCTCGCTCGAGCACGCTGGCCGCGATGGCCGAGCGTCCGCCGCTGCGGCATTGCACGACCATCGGCCGGTCGCGCTCGAGCATGTCGAGCGAACGCAACAGCGTGCCCAGAAAGCGATACTCGGCGCCTTCGATATGCTCCTCCACGAACTCGGTGGCCGAGCGAACGTCGACCAGGTGCACGCGACCGCTCTCGATTGCCTCGCGCAGTTCGGCCGGGGTGTCGGAACCGTAAGTCTCGTTGCGCAGCCACAGTCCCCTCACCTCGTCGGCGTCGAAGTATCCCGCGACGTTGTCGATGCCGATCGAACGCAGGCCGCGCAGGTTCTCGTCCAGCGCGCCGGCTGTCGTCAGCAGGTACAGCGGATGCGTGTAGTCCACAAAGAAGCCGGCCCACTGAACCAGCGAACCGCTGGGTACGTTGACCGTTCCGGCCACATGCCCCGCGGCAAAGTCGCCGCCACTCGTGGTGTCGATCACTAGCTGCCGCTTGGCGATGTCAGTGACTTGCCGCGGATCGAGCGCCGCGACGGTTGGCAGTTCGCGCACCAAGGACGGACCTTCCTTGTTGACCCGTTTCATGACGGCGAAGTAAAACGGCGTTTCCGGCTGATCCGCCAGGATGTAGTCGACGAACTCCTGTTCGTCGTCGTATTGCAGAGCCGGATTGAATAGTTTCTCGTAACCCACGGTAGAGGAGGGGATCGCTCCCAGCCCTTTGCCACAGGCGCTCCCCGCTCCGTGAGCCGGCCAGATCTGCAAGTGGTCGGGAAGTTCGCGGAACTTCCGCATCGAGTGATAGAGCTGACGAGCGCCTTTCTCCGCGCTCCCCACAACACCCGCCGCCGTTTCCAAAAGATCGGGCCGGCCGATCGAGCCGACGAACACGAAGTCGCCGGTGAAGATGCCCATCGGCGCAGTGGCCCCACCCCCTTCGTCGGTCAGCATGAAAGAAATGTGTTCGGGCGTGTGCCCCGGGGTATGCACGACTTCAAGCTTCACGTTTCCCACGCGAAAGGTGTCGCCATCGTGCACGAGCTGAACGTCATGCTTATCGGCGAACAGGTACTTCCATTCGGCAGGGCCTTCGTCCGAGAGGTACAGCTTCGCCCCGACTCGATCCGCTAGTTCGCGCGAGCCGGACACAAAGTCGGCGTGAATGTGAGTTTCTGCCGCGCCCACGATCCGCAGTCCCTCGGCCGACGCGGCTTCCAGATACGGCTCAATGTTGCGGCCCGGATCGATCACCAGCGCCTCGCCGCTCCGCTGGCAGCCAACCAGGTAGGACGCATGGGCAAGCGCTTTGTCGTAGAAGTATTTGAGTAACATCGCAGCACCTGTCAGTTGAGTTGAACCACATTTATTGAATGGATCGTTGGTCATCCATCAGCCACAGCACTTGGGAGCTCCGCCACTCGGAGAGGTCGCCGCGCTGCAGGTTTTCGGAGCTTGATTCCACGGCATCCGCGCGAGTACCAGAGCCATGCCGCAGGTGTCAGTCACGCCGGCAAACACAAGGCCCCCACCGACCGCCGCGGCCGCCAACGCGAAGTAGGGATGAACCAGGACGGCCAGCACGCCGAACGTAGCCACCAGTGCTCCGGCGGCAATGCGAACCTGTCGCTCAAGTGAAATCGCCTTTTGTCCGCGCTTCACAGGCAGGCCGGCCTGCTCCCAGGCCTGCGTCCCACCCTCCACATTGACGACGTTGGCCACGCCGGCGGCAGCGAGCTTCTGGCAAGCCTGGTTGGCCCGACTTCCCGAGCGGCAGATGACGTACAGCGGCTCGCTGACGTGCCGGCCGGTGAATTGCGCCGGTTCCAGCTCGGTCAGCGGCAGGTTACGGGCGAAGCTGACGTGAACCTCGCCGAACTCGGCCGGCGTGCGGACATCGATCAACTCGACCGGTGTGCCGGCGGTCAGTTTGTCGTGCAACTGCTGGGGGGAAATCGTGGTGACGGACATGACTGTGTTCTCCTCGTTTGGAAATCCGTTCTGCGTTTGAGCACGGGCGACCTTGCCCGCATGTTGTGTTCTTTCCACAAAACGTCGAAATATCGGAATAGGTCTATGTGTATGTTAAAAAAATATTGGAGGGCGAGATGTTCCTAGCGAGAGCCCGCGACACCGAAGCGATCCTCGACGCAGCGGAGGATGTTTTTGAGGTGCGGTTCCGCCACCCGATAGTACACCTTGCGGCCTTCCTTTTCGCTCGCCAAGAATCCACACCGTTGCATCAGCCGCAAATGCTCGGACGCCATCGCGCTCGGCAGATCGCAGGCCTCGGCCAGTTCGCCGACCGTGTAGTCGCCTTGCAGCAGCATCTGCACCATCCGCAGACGGTGAGGATGGGCCAGCGTTTTGAGGCATTCCGCTGCCTGCCCCAGGGCGTCCAGATCCGTGAGCTTTAGCTTTGTGGTGGCCATGTTCCTATCCTTTACGTCCTTCTACCCTTAATATATCGGAATATTCCGACCTGTCAAGTAGTCGAATTCGAGATTCTTGCGAGCTTCCGGCAGGTAGCGGGAGAGGGCAGGGTCGTGTGCATGCATTGCATTCGTTTTCCGCGGCGTTCACACTAACGACTCCCACCGTCCACATCCGGAGACGTGCCGATGCGACTGTCAACCTGGACTACCGCCATCGTCTTCGCCGTTCTACTCGGCAACCCGTTTTTCGCTACTTCTGCCAGCACTGAGCAACCACTGCTGGTCGGCGCCGCCACGGCCGACATCACCCCCGCACCAGGCTTGCGCATGTGGGGGTACAGCAACCGCACGGATGGCGCCACCGGCAAGCTCGATCCGCTGATGGCCAAGGCCGTGGTGCTGAAGGCCGGAGGGACTTCGGTCGGCATCGTCACGCTCGATCTCGGCCGCGTGCCCGAACCGCATGTGCTGGATCGCATCCGCCGGCAAGTCCGCGAACAGTGCGGCCTGGCAAACCTGTTCATCACGGCCAGTCACACGCATTCCGCTCCGAGCCTCGAAGGGGGCTCGGATGCCCTGACCCAGTTCAGCGAAGCGGTCGGCGACGCGATCATCCGCATCGTTGTCGAAGCGGCCGGCAACGTTGTACCCGCGAAGCTGGGCATCGGACTCGGCGAGGCTGACCTGGCTCACAACCGCCGCAAGTTCCTGCCCGACGGCCGCGTGGCGATGCAGTGGCGCAACGCCGAGCGCGAGAAGACCGAGCCGGTGGATTCGGAGTTCGTCGTGATCCGCCTGGACGCGACCGAGGGATCTGCCGCCGGCAAACCGCTCGCGACGCTCGTCCACTACGCTTGCCATCCGGTGGTGCTTGGGCCGGACAATCTCCAGTACAGCGCCGATTTCGTCGGGGCGGCTTGCGAGCGTGTGCGCGCCGAGACCGGCGCGCCGTGCCTGTACCTGCAAGGGGCCTGCGGTAATATCAATCCGTACGTTGATAAGACGCCGCTGGCCGACGGCGGCGTCCGCGAGATGCAGCAGATGGGTCGCGCGCTGGGTGATCAGGTGCTTAGCGTTTCCAAGACCATCGAGACGAAACCGCTCGAGCCGGCCACGATCCAATTCGACGCCCAGGTGATTCCGGTCCGCACGCGCTGGGACATCGACGCCCCGGAAGTTCGCGCCGTCCTCAGCAAAGCCTACGGCCCGCGGTTCGATAACTACCTGCTGGCGACGTTCAAGGACAACGTCATTCCCTGCACGCTCACGACACTCAAGGTTGGCGACGCCTTCGCCCTGGTCGGGATGCCGGGCGAGATCTTCGTCCAGTTCCAGCAGGAGCTCAAACAGCGCTCACCGGTCCCAAACACGCTCCTGGTCGGCTACACCGAGGGCTACCACGCTTACTTTCCCACGATTCGCGACGCGGCCGCCGGCGGCTATGGCGGCAAGACGGCCACCTACGTCGAAGTTGGCGCCGGCGAACGGCTGACCAATGCCGCGCTGGTTGAACTCTACCGGATGACCGGCAAACTGCACGATCAGCCGCGCGAGCAGGACTTCAAGCTGTTGGAATACGACGATGTCCGCGGAAAGTAGCGAGCGGTACGATCATGCTAGCCCGAAGCGCGTCGGGCTAATATTCACAAATCGGACGCCGGCATGTACAGGTTCGTCGCTTGCAGCGTCAGCAGGGCGGCCGCCGTGCAAAACGTCCGGGCCGTGATGCAGTGATGCCCCGTCCAACTGCCGTCCGCGTTCTGCACGCGCACGATCTTGTCGCGCACCGTGGGATACCACGACTGCCAGCGCTCGTTGCGCTCCTGCAGCAAGCATTCGGTCACCAGGTAGAACGCCAGGAACTCTTCGCCCCCGGCTTGAAAGAACGGCCGTTCATCCTCGCGGGCGATCTTCATGATCTTCTCGACGCTCGTCTCGAAGATTGGATCGCGGCGATAGTTCATTGAATACAGCACGCTCATGCTCGAGGCGTTCTTGTAGAACTCGAACATCCAGTTGTCGCCGTGTGTGGGAGCCTCTTTAAGCTGCTTGAGCAGGGCATCTCCCGCAGCCGTGGCCGAAGCGTCAACCTTCAGCCCGCTGGAACTCGCCGCGCGCAGGCACTCCCAGCCGAGCACGGTACCGAGCACCGGCGCCCAACTCTCTTCGCCCCAGGTGCCGTCCTTCTGCTGCGCGGCGCATATTCCCGCGGTAAGCTTTTCAAGCGCCAGGCGGACATCTTTCTCGGCATAGCCGGCCTCGCCTTGAAGTTGGCTCAAAAACAGCGCCGCCACGAACAAGTCGGCGTTGCGACCGATCTTGCGCTGCACGAGCGTCACGGTGTTCGACTGAGCAGGGCCGCTCGGCAGCCGATCGACCATTGCCAGCGTGGCATCAAGCACTTTTTGCAACTCTTCGCGGTTGGGGCCGGCCACCAGCGTGTTGCCTTGCGAGAGCAGCACCAGCCCAAAAATCGCCGTGCAGCTCAAGTCGGGCGGACGGCCGCGGTCGGTCCCCAGCGAGCCGTCGATCCGCATCGCGCCGATCAGCCACTCGGTGCCCCGATCGATCGAACGCCGGGTAGCGGGCGTGATGCGCCCCGTTGCCACGGGTATCCGCGCGGACGAGTCATTCTCTTTGCCGACCGATCGCGAAAGATGGAATTCAGCCGGAGCCGCCAGCAGGGCCAGCATCAGAATCAGGGCAATTCCGCGGACGTGCTTATTCATCAGGAAAGCCTCCTCTTTGTTCAAGACTATCCTACGGGTGCGTGCAACTGCTAGAGTGAAATCGGCCGCCTGTGCCGGCATTCATAGAGTGGCGAAAAAAACATCGCGCCTGACGATTCCATCGCCAGCCTGGCCCGCCGCCCGGTTGCATTACCGCGCTATGCGGTTTACACCTAACGAATCCCCGCCCCACGCGCACCGACTCGGACCGCATTAAACATGGATCCTCCCGCCACGCCGGCACTCATCATCGATGGAACGACGGTCGTCAAGAATCTCAATCGGATGGCGGACTACGCCGATAGCCACGATCTGGACCTGCGGCCGCACACTAAAACCCACAAGTCGCTCCAGCTTGCCGATCTGCAACTCGGGGCGGGCGCCGTCGGCCTGACCGTCGCCAAGGTAGGCGAAGCCGAGGTGATGTCCGAGATCTGCCAGGATGTCCTGGTTGCTTATCCGGCCATCGACCCCGCCCGCACCGCGCGGCTCGCGCATCTGGCGAAGCACATTACTTTGCGCGTCGCCGTCGATTCGATCGAAGGGGCCAAACAAATCGCCGCCGCGGCCAATCGGGCCAAAACCACGATCGGCATCCTGGTCGATCTCGATGTCGGCATGGGACGTACCGGCCTGCAGACACCGGGCGAGGCCCTGAAGCTGGCCGCCATGGTCGACCGCTCGCCCGGACTCAGGCTCGACGGCCTGCTGTTTTATCCGGGGCACATCCAATGCCCTCCGGCGGAGCAGGAACCGGCACTCGCCGAGGTTTCACGCAAGGTGGGCGATGCGCTCGAGCTGTGGGCCGAGCACGGGCTGGAGGCGCGCGTGATTTCTGGCGGTTCGACGCCGACTGCGTTCCAATCGCACCTCGTGGCTGACCTCACCGAGATCCGACCCGGCACCTACATTTACAACGACATGAACGGCGTCCACGGCGGCTTCTGCACGCTGGAGGACTGCGCGGCGACGATCGTCTGCACCGTGATTAGTACTGCCGTCCCCGGCCAGGTCGTGCTCGACGCGGGCACCAAGACGTTCACCAGCGATCGCTGCGGACCCGCGCTCGACAGCGGTCACGGTTACATTGTCGAATATCCCGAAGCGGTGATTAACAAACTCACCGAGGAGCATGGCCAGGTGGACATTCGCAAGTGCAGCAACACGCCCAAGCTCGGCGAACGGGTGACCGTGATTCCCAATCACGTCTGTCCCTGCATCAACCTGCAAACCTCGGTCTGGCTGCGCGACGAGGACGGCACGCTCGTCGAATTGCCGATCGATGCGCGGGGTTTACTCATCTAGCAAGGGAGTGGGCTGCCGCGGGTCTATTCCGGCAATTCCTCAGCCGGCGGCTCGGGCAGCCAGAAGCAGGCGATCGTGCCCACCAGGTACACGAAAAACGCCACCCCGGCGGCTGTGTAGGCCATGTTCATCGATGGCAGGTTGCTGCTGGGCAGCATCACCGCGATCGTGTTGGTGACCCAGGCGAATGACGTGCCGATCATGCGGCCGCCAATGTTTGCGGCAAAGCCTTCGCCCGTTCCGCGCAAATGCATCGGATACACCCGCGGCAAATAGTTGCCCCAGAAGCTGAACTGGCCGACCGTGAATACGCCCGCCATAAATGCGCCTATCGACAGCGCCGTCAGGCTATGCATCGGCGTCAGCGCAAACACCAGTGGGACGATGATCAGGCCCGGAATCTGAAACACGCGGAGCAGCTTACGCCGGCTGACAATCCGCACCACGAGCACCGCCAACAGGAATCGGCCGAAGAGCCCGCCGATTTCCTGCGCCGTGCCCACTTTCGAAGCATTCAAGCCTTCAATCCGCTTTTGCTCCGGCACGGGCTTGCCTTCCGTGGCTTCCCGAACTTCCGGCACGCCGGGCACGATCTGCGGAAGCTGCTGGATCGCGCCGAAGGCCGCGCCATAGCTGCACGCAAACATGATCGTGGTGATGATTGTCGTGGTGCGAAGCTGCGGCGCGAACAGCTCGCGAATGCTGGGGCGACGCAGCGTGCCGGCAGCGCGACGCGCGGCCCAGGCAGGCGACTCGGGTAGGAACGGCCGAATCAAGATCAGCGGCAACGCGGGGAACAGCCCCGACATCAAAGTATATCGCCACGGAGCGTGGGGATCCTTGATGACGCCAAGCGACGAGAGCCACTCGGGCAGGACAATCGCTGGCAGGCTCAGCGCGTTGGCCGTCGCAAACCCGAAGGCCAGTGCCACGAGCAAACCGCCGAAAGAGCTGAAAGCTTGCGTATATCCCAGGACGTTCTCTCGTTGCCGTGGGTCGTTAAAAAGCTCGGCGAGCCAGGCCACGGCCGCCACAAACTCGACGCACACGCCGACGAATGTCGTACAGCGCAGGATCAGCAGCATTTCCATCGAGGTGGAATAGCCGGCAGCGAAAGCCGAGAAGGCATACAGCAGAATGCTCCAGGTGAGCACGCGGCGGCGTCCGAGCCGGTCGGTTAGATAGCCGCCGAGCAGACCGAAGATGCCGCCCGCAAACGCCGGCACATAAAACAACCGTCCCGCCCAGCGGGCGAACTCCGGCGTGCCTGGTTGAGCGCCCGTCAGCTCCATAATGGCCGGACGCACGATGAACTGGGCCATCAATAGCTCATAAATGTCGAACGCAAATCCGATCGCGGCCAGCGAGACGATCAACCATTGCGAGGGAGTGAGCCGGCTGGGAGCGGATGCCGAAGCGTTCATGCGGAACCTTGTGCGGGCGAGGCGTGATCGTGAATTGCGGAGAGACAACCGCGCCGGATCTATGCGCTCGATCGATCGGCTCAGAGTCACCGGAGGGAGGGCTGATATTTGGGTCGCGAGGCGACTTCCTGTCGCGCTGCCAGCCGTGGACTCATGCCGATCATAGTGGACCCGCCGAAGTGCTGGCAAGGAGCGCCGGCGAGAGGGCAGCCGATGAGCAACCTCGCGAATGCTTTGCACGCGAACTAAATCCTTTGTTATTCACGAGTTGGATCGCTTGTCGAGGTTCGTGGCAACTGGTATAAGCACGCGCATCAGCATGACGACGGCATGGTACTGCGGTCGCTCATGCTGTAGGAAGATTTTCATTGTGGAAGGATTCACCGCAGATGAACCGCGCTGATGCCGCAACTTTGGCGGCCCCCTTGGACGGAGTTCAGCCAGACGACTTTGAGGAGCCTCCAGGTACCAGTCGTCGGCACCCCAAATGGAATGACGTTGCCGACGACAAATGGGACGACTGGCGATGGCAGATGCAAAATGCCATCCGCACGACTTCCCAACTCGCGGAGTTCTATGCGTTCAGTCCCGAGGAGCATGCCGCCCTCGAAGAGCTCGAGCAGAAGTACAAGCTGGCCATTCCGCCGTACTACTTCTCGCTGATCAACACGCTCGATCCGACCGACCCGATCGCGCTCCAATCGCTCCCCTCGCTGCTGGAAACCAGCAGCACGGCCGGCGTCGAGCTTGAAGATCCGCTCGAAGAAGACAAAGACTCGCCCGTGCCGGGCCTCACGCATCGCTATCCCGACCGCGTGCTGATGGTCACGACGCACGTCTGCTCGATGTACTGCCGGTTCTGCACGCGCAAGCGCGTGACGATGGATCGCGACGGCTGGGACGCCCCCAGCCACAACGACGAGCGGATGATCGCCTATGTCCGCGAGCACCGCGAAATTCGAGATGTCGTTATGAGTGGCGGCGATCCTTTGTCGCTCCCGCCCAACCGGCTGCGGTGGTTCATCACGAACCTGGCGGCAATCGAGCACGTTGACGTCATCCGCATCGGTACCCGCGTGCCCGTTACGCTGCCGCAGCGATTGTTCGACCTCGACCTGGTGGCGCTTCTGCACAGCGCCGGCAAGATCTGGATTCAAACGCACTTTAACCATCCTCGCGAGATCACCCCGGCCACGGCCCAGGCCGTTCGCAACCTGGTGAATGCCGGCATGCCCGTCAGCAATCACGCCGTGTTGCTCAAGGGTGTGAACGATTCGGTCACCACGATGCGGCAGCTCGTCCGCGGACTGTTGCGGATCAAAGTGCGTCCGTACTACCTGTTCCATTGCGATCCGGTGACTGGCGCCGGTCACTTCCGAACTTCGGTCTGGAAGGGGCTCGAGATCATCGAGGGTCTCCGCGGGCACGTCTCCGGCCTGGCGGTGCCGACTTATGTGGTCGATGGCATGCACGGCGCCGGCAAGATTCCCCTGATGCCGAACTACCTGGTCTCGGCCTCGGACAACGCCGTGGTGCTGCGAAACTATGAGGGCATGTTGTTTCGCTACGCGCCGGAAGATAAGCCCGAGGGCCTGGCGACCGGTTACCCAACGCTGGGTGTCAGCTCGCTGCTCAGCGGCACGCGGACCGCGTTGGTGCCTGAAGGCACGCCGCGTTTCCAGCGGCGCGCAGATCATGTCGCATCGCAGCACGCCGAAGCGCAGCAGGTCGAAGCAGCAGGTCCCGACGTCATTCAACTTTCCGGTTATCAGGCCGACGAACCAGCTTCCGCCGAACACGACGGCTGGTCGCGCTCACGCGCGAAGTAAGGCGACATTGCAGTAGTCAGGAGCGACTGGTGAGAATCGGTTTGACCTTCAACGTCCGCCGAGCCGACACGCCCGCGGGCGCAACTGTCGGTGTTTGTCGCGACTCTGCGGCGCGTCGCGGAATCCTGCCGCTGCCGGGCGATGACCTCGACGAAGAGTTCGATTCGCCCGAGACGATTGCCGCCATCGCGGCCGCGCTTGAGTCGCTCGGCCACGAGGTGGAGCTATTGGGTTACGGCGAGCCGCTGCTCCAGCGGTTGCTCTCCGGGCCGCGCCCGGAGCTGGTGTGGAACTTTGCCGAGGGGCACGGCTCCGGACGTTCGCGAGAAGCACGCGTCCCGGCCGTGCTCGAGATGCTCGACATTCCCTACACGGGCAGCGATCCGCTGACGCTGGCCGTGACGCTCGACAAGCCGATTGCCAAGCAGCTCGTTGCCGTCGCAGGCGTCGCCACGCCGCGCTGGTTTGTTTACGAGGGTGATCCGGCGAGCATCGACTGCCAGGCCGTGGCGCTAAGCTTTCCAGTTTTCGTCAAGCCGACCTGCGAAGGCTCTAGCAAGGGTATCCTCACCAGTAGCGTGCTGTACGACCTCGAGTCGCTTCGCGCCGCGCTGCGGCAATTGCACGAAGCCTACCAACAGCCGGTCCTGGTCGAAGAGTTCATCGTGGGCGACGAACTTACGGTCGGCGTCGTAGGGAACGATCCGCCGCAAGTGCTGGGGGTCATGCGCGTCCTGCCGCGCGAGCCCAGCGCGCTGCCGTTCGTCTACAGCCTGGAAGTGAAGCGCGACTGGCAGCGGCAGGTACGCTACGAGTGCCCCGCGGCGCTTGCGGCCGAGGACACCCGGTCAGTAGTCGATGCCACGCTGGCCGCCTGGCGAGCCCTGGGATGCCGCGACGTGGCCCGATTTGATTTTCGCCTTCGGGATGGAGTACCTTACTTCCTGGAAACAAACCCGCTGCCGGGATTGTCGCCCACGTCCGGTGACTTGGTGTTGCTCGCTGGCTCGCTGGGCATCGAGCATCGCGAGCTGATCGCGCGCATTCTCTCGGCGGCTATCGGCCGCGAGGGACTCGTGAGCACGCCGAGCAGCGCGGCCGCGCCGGTGACCGCGTAAATCACATGCAAGTAAAGCCAGGGGAATACCTTCCCCTGGAAAGTGCCCGCGAACCGCATGAGGGCGTCCGTGAAGGTCCTCATCCTCTATAACGAGCCGACGCTTCCGCGCGATCATCCCGACGCGGCCTCCGAAGCCGGTGTGCTCGAATCGGTCGAAGCGGTGAATACGTCGCTCGCCGCGCACATCCATCGCTGCTTTGCGCTCGGCCTGGGACCAACGGTTGACGAAGCCATCGCGTCGATCCTCGACCTCGAGCCGTTCGACGTCGTGGTCAATCTGTTCGAAGGCTTCGGCGGCGTGGGACGTGGCGAAGCGGTGATCGCGGGGCTTGTCGAGCTGCGCGGGCTGGCTATGACCGGTTCGCCGGCCGAATGCCTGGATCTCGTGCGACATAAACCGCGCACCAAGTGGCTGCTCGCCGGCGCGGGCATACCAACTCCAGAATTCCTGCTGATCTCGCCGAAGTGCCAACTCGATCGTGCGCAAGTCGACGCGCTGCTCGAACAGGGGCCGCTGATCGTCAAGCCCGCGCACGAAGACGCCAGCCTGGGCATTTCGCTGGCGAGCGTTGTCACAACCGAGTCGGAACTCAACGAACAACTAAAGCAGGTCCACGCGCGCTACGGTCCGGCGCTGGTCGAACGCTTCATCGCCGGCCGCGAGTTTAACGTCAGCGTGTTGGCGCTGCCCGAGGCTAACACGCTGCCTTTGGCCGAGATCGAGTTCGGCGAAGCATTTCCCCCGGATCGGCGGATCGTAACCTATGATGCCAAGTGGGCTGCCGGCAGTGACGAGTGCGTCCAATCGGCAGTGCGCTGCCCGGCCAATGTCGAGCCCGACCTGGCAGCCGAGATACGCCGTGTCGCGTTGGCCGCGTTTCAAGTCACGGGCTGCCGCGACTATGCTCGCGTGGATATGCGGGTCGACGCTGAAGGCCGGGTGTTCGTGCTCGAAGTGAACGGTAACCCCGACATCTGCCCGACGGCTGGTTTCGCCAAGGCGCTAGAAGCTGGCGGAATCGAGTATGATGGCTTCATTCACCGCCTGGTAAAAAACGCCTATGCCCGCCGACCCCACGCTTGAAAAGAGCACCGATGGCACGCAGCCGCCCGCTTCCGCGCCAGCAAAGCGGCGATATGGTAAGCTTCGCCGCATGATTCACCTCATTGTCTGGTCAATCGTGCTGTGGCTGTTCATCGCTTACCTGCTGCTGCCCACGCTCTGGAAGCACTACGAACATCATCCCGAACTGGCCGTCGCTCCGCGCACGACCGAGACCGTCGACCACATACCGGGCGATCCGCTGAACGTGACGCTGGTGGGAACCAAGGAAGAAGTCATCCGCGCGTTTCTCTCCGCGGGCTGGTATCCGGCGGACCCGATCACGCTGAAGAGCTCGCTGAAGATTGCCGAGACCGTGCTGCGCGGCAAACAGTATGATCACGCACCGGTCAGCAATCTGTTCGTGTTCGGCCGCAAGCAGGACCTGGCGTTCGAAAAGCCGGATGGCAATAGTCCCAAGAAGCGCCAGCACGTAAGGTTCTGGCTCTGGGAGGGGCACGAGGAAGACGGCCGGCCCGTTTGGCTTGGCGCGGCCACGTTCGATCACAGCGTGGGACTGAGTCACTACACCGGTCAGATCACGCATCACATCGCGCCCGACGTCGATGCCGAGCGTGATCGGATGATGAATGACCTGGCCGACGCGGGACAGCTCACCAGTCGTTCGCAAGTGACCGGCGTGGGACCGACGCTCTATGGGCGCAATGGCGGTGGCGACCGGTACTACACCGACGGCGAAGTGGACGTCGGCGTCCTCTCGGCCAACAATGCGCACGTCGCCGAGGAGCCCGTGCCGCTGGAGAACCCGCCAGCCGTGAAGCTCAAGAATCGCGTTTGGTCGTGGATACGACCGTGGTTGTAGAGCTGCTCAAGTGACCCAAACGCCGCTGATTCGCTTGCGCCCGACCGCATTAAGGAATCGACAGCATTCGCTCGACTGGCCAGAACCAACCGCGCTTCTAGAATGAGTCGTTCCATCTTCGCACGTCCGCTTTACCCGAAGCGCTGAACCTTGCGGAGTCGGCGGCTGTCGTTGGCAGGAGTGGATGCACGCACACTTGGGCGGGAGAGGATATTGGCTGAATGCCAGATGAGCAGTTAGTAACCGAACCCACACCTCGGCCGCCCGCCAGTCGACGCTTCGGCGCGGCCGAGTGGTCCCTGGTTGCGATCCTCGCGGCCATCAACTTCACGCACATTCTCGACTTCGTGATCATCATGCCGCTGGGCGATCAGCTTCGCCAGCAGCTTTCGATCAATCCCCAACAGTTCGGCTTCGTCGTCTCGGCCTACGGCATCTCCGCCATGTTCGCCGGCATTGCCGCCTCGGCCGTGGTCGACCGCTTCGATCGCAAACGCGTCTTGCTTGTCGCCTTTGCGGGCTTCATCGTTGCCACGCTGTACTGCGGACTGGCCAATAGCTATCTCAGCCTGGTTGTGGCCCGGGCGCTCGCCGGCTTGTTTGGCGGCGTGACCGCGGCCAGCATCATGGCGATCATCGCGGACGTGTTCCCTCCCGAGCAGCGCGGCAAAGCGATTGGCGCGGTCACTTCAACCTTCGCGCTCGCTTCGACGATCGGTCTGCCGGCTGGTCTGACGATTGCGGACATTTTCGACGACTTCGCCGCGACGTTTCTGGCGATCGCGGCGCTGGCCGTACCTGTTTGGCTGATTACGCTCTGGCGATTGCCTTCGCTCACGGGGCATCGCACCGCCGTGCGCGCCAACCCGGTTGCTCAGTTCGCTGCTGTCGTGCGCCAGCCGAACCATCTGATCTCCTTCGCATTCATGCTCGCGATGGTGCTGGGCACGTTCATCATTGCGCCCTATATCGCGCCTTACTTGCAGTCGAACTGCGGCCGCACGGCGAGCGACTTGCCGATCATTTACGCCATCGCGGGCTTTGCCGCCCTGATCACGATGAACCTGTTTGGTCTGTTGACCGATCGCTTCGGGCCGCGCCCCGTGTTCTTGTTCACCGCCTGCGGCGCGGTGCTGATGACCTATGTACTTACCAACCTGACGGACGTCGGGTTGTGGGGGGCGGCCGCCGCGATGGGAGGATTCATGGTGCTGGCCAGCGGACGCGTTGTGCCGGCGCAGGCGATGATGCTCGCCTCGGCCGATCCCGAACTGCGCGGAGCCTTCACGAACCTGACAACCGCCGTTTCACACCTGGCTACCGGAACCGGCCCACTGATTTCCGGTGCAATCGTCGGCGAAGCCTATCGCGGCGGCCCACTCACGCATTACAACGTTGCGGGATATGTCGCTATGTCGTTCGGCCTCGTGGCGATCGGGCTCTCGTTCCTCTTGCGGCCTGCTCGGATCGAGCGGCTCGAGTCCGAGCCGATCGTGGCGCGCAAGGAACCGGTCGAACCCGCTTCCAACGAGACGCTTCGCGCCACCACCGACACGATCAAGTCGTGATCGCGCGGCTGATGCCGTCCCACAGATTCTTGCGAGCGACGAGCGTCGCGCGCGCGGCTTCGGCCGCGGCCTGCCACTTCGCGGCGTCATCTCCACAGAGGTTGGCCACTAGTCTGTGCGCAAGCGGGCCGTGCTCGCCACCGTCGAGCTCGATGTGCCGCTCCAGGTAGTAGATAAACTCGGCCAGATTACCGCCGGAGATCTCGTTCAGCTCATGCACGATTCGAGCGAAGACATCTGGCAGCAGGTCCTCGCGACCAAACGTGAACACGGCAGCCAAGACCGGCAGATTGTCGCGGTCGATGATCTCAAACGTGTGCCTGACGAATGCGTTGACTGCCGGCGGCGCTTCACAACCGATGAGCGCTGAGTCGACGTCGCTGGCCCCGGCCAGTCGATCGACGAAGCCGTCGATCCAGACCGTTGGCGCGTTGCACTCGCGCATCGCCCGCAGGTAGAGCTCGAAGTGGCTGGCAAAGCCGCCGCGACCGTCGGAGTCGCACTCTTCGCCGAGCACGATTTCGTTCACCAGTCGGCTGGCCAGGGGATCGGCCGGCGGTAGCCAGGGGACGCGCACCGTGGTCAGCGATTGCTGCAGCGACTTGAGCAGCGACATGAAATCCCAGACCGCGAACACGTGGTGCTGCATAAACACGCGCAGCGCGTTCAGGTTCGTGATCTGGCGGTAAACAGGATGCTCAAGCAGCTCCCTGCGCACCGGGCCGATCGTCGTGCGGATCAGTTCTAGGCCATCATCGGGTTTCATATTTTTGGGTCGCTTCTCTCGGCCACTTCAATGCGGGGCTTATGCAAGCCGGGCATTGTATGCACGCGAACTACGATTGGGCGATGGCTGTTTGGCGTCCAGCGCGTCGGCTCCGGGCCCAAACAGCGCCCTCGACGGCCCGCTTTGTGGTTCTGACGGCCGATTTTACAGTTCGGCACGGACGTTGCCTTACGAATGCCACGGCGAATGGACCCACCGAACAACTGCGTAAGCACAGTTTGGTCAGTAGTCTAACCGCTGCCCCCCCTCCCCGTGTCTAGCGCGTCGCGATTTTTTGACATTTTTTTCCCGTATTCGGATCCGAGCCAGCCGGGATTCGAGGCGGGGACGGGCCT